>RCNF010005361.1_pt1 | contig 13056 bp, 8 predicted proteins | sample 2041311 | NCBI WGS metagenome assembly RCNF01 (sample SAMN09708228, study PRJNA481090) | Marine sediment metagenome, whole genome shotgun sequencing project. | biome: marine sediment; feature: ocean; material: sediment; isolation source: Sewage treatment plant 2 marine sediment (STP2) ... | reverse complement strand
ATCTCTGCCTGGGCGCTGCCGCCCCGTGCCGGTGTGTAGGTTTCATGCGAAACGAAGACCGTGTTCGGCGCGATCGCGGCGCGGTCGATGCCGTGCCGCGCCTCACAGTCGGCGACCAGCTTTTCCATCAAACCCTGGATGTGCTCGATGTTCAAACGGCTGCCGTGGTAGGCACTGTTGGCCGTCAGCGTGCCGAGCACTTCTGCGATCGGCCGCAGGCCGCGTTCGCGGGCTGCCTCTGCGCTTTCGATCACCATGCCCGACGCGCCCATTCCGAGGATGAGGCCGTGGCGGCGTCGATCGAAGGGCAGGGCGGCCTCTTCGAGGACTTCGTCGGTTGCCGCTGCGCCGCTCGCCAGAAAGCCCGAACCGATCCATTCCATCAGATTGTCGCTCGTCACGTTGTCCGCGGTGACGACGATGACCCGCCTGCAGCGACCTCGCGCGATCCAATCTTCGGCCAGCGCCACGGCCTGGGTGCCACTGGCGCACGCGGAGTTGATCTGCGTATTCGGCCCGCGCGCGCCGATGTACTCCGCGAGCTGAGAGTGGCCCATCGACAGCGCCTTGAACAGGAACCGCCGGTCGAAGGTGTACGGGTCGCGTTCGCGGTCACTTTCGATTTCGGCAATTCGTCGGTCGATCTCTGCGCCGATCGGGTTGCCGCCGTTGCTCGCCAACCGTGCACGAAGGCTGCGCAGCTCATCGAGTAGCTTCTCCTGCGTCTCGCTCTCGAAGTATCGCCGTGCCTCGCCCATGAACATGTCGGCGCCCGGGAACGCCGAACCGAAGATGACGCCCGTTTCGTCTTGCATCGCCACCGGCAGACCCCAGCGGTCCGGAAGCTTCGTTCCCTTGGTGGTGGTCTTGTAGTGCATCACGAGCGGAATGCCGGCGTCGCGCATCGCTTCGACGCCTGCCGCGATCGCCATTTGCGTGGTCGAGTCCATTGCGGCTGCACGCTCCTCGGGAATGCCGAAATCGCTCGACAGGGCGATGTCACCGCCCCGGCCGGCAAGCTTGATCACCTCCGCCGGCGAATCGATCGTTTCGAATCGCGGCCCGCCTTTCTCGGACTTCACGAGACGTGTGATTTTCTTGTCGGCCATTGCACGGCGAAGACCAACCGGGATCGCATCGATGAAGCTCTGACCGTGCAGCATGCGGTCGACGTTCTCATCTGCGAACACCCTCTCCCCGCCGGGCAAGCCAATGGCCGCTCCGGTGACGACCACGGGCTCTCCGGAATCGACGGTCGTCCCGCCGCGGTAGATCTCCATCCCCTGGTCGAGGGAACAGGCGGCCGAGTTGGGCATAGCGGTCGCCGCCCGCGGCGGATGACACCGACCGAGGCGCCCGCCGCGACGGAGCGGTGACCGGCTCGGGGGATGCCGTCGCCAGTGGAGCAGCCGCACGCGCAGGTGCTCCGTTGCTGCTCAGCTCTGGTATCCTGCGCTCGCTGTTGGCCGCGCCGTGTCCGCTGGCGTACAGCCCGGTGAGCGCAGCGTTGAAGGCGGGGACGTCGCCGAGCTTCGGGTGGTTGGTAAACAAGGACAAGGTTTCGGCCTTGCCGCCCAGGACGTCTTCCGCGAATCGTGCGAGCGCCGACTTCGGACCCACTTCGACGAACACGCGTGCCCCTGCGCCGTACAGCGTTTCGAGCCCCTTTACGAATTGCACCGGCGAGGCGATCTGCCGCCCGAGGAGCTCGATCATCTCCTCCGCGACGTTCGGCCCCATCGGGTAGAACTCCCCGCTGACGTTGGCGACAATTGGAATCTTCGGGGATTCGATGCCGAGACGTGCGATCTCCTTCTTGAGCGGCCCGCTTGCAGGGGCGACGACCTCGGTGTGAAACGCGTGACTGACCGGCAAGGGAATCGCCTGGTGACCGGCCTTGGTGATCGCGTCGATCGCCGCAGTCACACCCGGTGTCGAACCACCGATCACCGACTGGCCGAAGCTGTTGATGTTGGCGATGACGACGTAACCATCGACCGAGCTCACGATCGCCTGCACGTCGTCGATCGGCGCGAGGACGGCAGCCATCAAGCCGTTGTCGTCGACCGAAACCTCTGTCATCTCCCGTCCACGGGCGCTGACTGCCTCGAGTGCCTCGCGAAATCCGAGTGCACCGCTAGCGACCAACGCGCCGTACTCCCCGAGGCTGTGTCCCATCACCATGTCCGGCGTCGTGCCGTACGCGGCGAGCAATCGCGTCAGCGCAAGGTCGGTTGCAAGCACAGCCGGCTGGGTAATCGCGGTCTGCCGAAGCGCTTCGTCGGCTTCTGCGACGGCCGCCTTGTCGTTCGGGTCGACGAAAATGATTTCACTCAGCGGCTGGCCGAGAAGCGGCTTCATCACTTCGTCCGCTTCTCGGAAGGTGTCGGCCACGATCGGCTCCACCTCGCGAAGCTCTCGAAGCATGTTCACATACTGCGAACCTTGGCCTGTGAAGAGGAACGCCGTCTTTGGGGCGGCGCCCGTTCGGTAAAAGATGCCCTGAGCCCGTAGCGCCTTCCACATCGCCGCGTTGTCGGCGCGAAGCCCCTTGGCCGCATTCGTGGCTTTCTTGGCAAGCTCGGCCGCGTCGCCGAAGTCGATCGCCAGTCTTTCAGCGGCATTGAGATCCGCAGCGGCTGGCGGCTGGCGATCGGGTGTGCGTCCCGCTTTCGCGTCTTCGAGCACAGCATCGAGCTTGATCGCCAGCTCGGCCGTCGAGCTGGAGCCAAGCACCAGCGAACCGCGCAAGGGAGCCTTGTCTGCCATCGCAACGGCGCCGGTTACCGTCGGTGTCGCAGAGCCGGAAGGCACCGCCACGGAGCTCCGCCTCTTGCTTTGAATTCTTCCGGGCACGTGCTCTTCGAGCACGGCATGAAAATTCGTGCCTCCGAAACCAAACGCGCTGACGCCGACTCGCCGAACTTCTTTGAAGTCGTCCCAGGGCCTGAGCTCGGTGTTGACATAAAACGGGATGTGACCGAACCCGATCTTCGGATTTGGCGTTTCGAGCCCGATGCTCGGCGGCAATTGCTTGTGGTGCAGCGCAAGGGCGGCTTTGAGCATGCCGGCAGCGCCAGCAGCTCCCTTGAGGTGACCGATGTTCGACTTCACCGACCCAATCGGAATGCTCGAGTTGGGCAGGCCCGCATCGGCAAATGCATCGACCATGCTCTGCACCTCGACCACGTCCCCAACCCGCGTCGACGTTCCGTGGCCTTCAATCAGGCTAACCGTCGCCAAATCTTCGCCGGCATGCGCCCACGCACGCTCGATCGCGAGCTTCTGTCCGATCGGGTTGGGCGCGGTGATTCCTTTGCCTTTGCCGTCGCTCGCCCCGCCAACTCCCCGAACCACGGCGTAGATCTTGTCCCCGGCCTCTTCCGCGTCCTCCAAGCGCTTCAAGAGGAACACGGCGGCGCCTTCGCCCATGACGAAGCCATCGGCGCCTTCGTCGTAGGGCCGCGTTCCGGTCGCCGAGAGCGCGCCGATCTTGCAGAATTTCGTATAGCTCGACGCGCTCATGTTGCTGTCGATGCCGCCGGTGAGGACCGCGTCGTAGTCCCCCTCTTCGAGCCCCGAGATGGCGGCGCTGAAGGCGGCCATCGCCGAGGCACAGGCCGCATCCGCGGTGAAGTTGGGGCCGTGGAAGTTGAAAACCGCCGCCACGCGGCCTGCGATGATGTTCGCAAGCTCGCCGGGCATCGTGTCCTCGCTGATGCTCGGAAAGTGCTCCCGCATCCGTCCCATCGTTTCGTCGACGATCGCGGCTTTGACCTCGTTCGGAAGCGCCTGAAAGCTCGGCGCGCCATCGAGCTCACGGGTGAACTCGGGAAAGAAGATGCGAAGCGCGGTCTTGTAATGCCGATCGCCGGCCATCGCGTTCCCCAGGATCACCGCGGTTCGATCGCCGTCGAGCGGGCGCTCCGGATAGCCGTAATCCAGCAGCGCCTCTCGTGCCGACATGATCGACCACTTCTGCGTGAGATCCATCGCCTCGGCGACCTTCGGAGGAATCGGAAGTCTCCACTTCAGTGGCTCCCAATTGAACTCGCGAACCCAGCCGCCGATCTTCGAGTATGTCTTGTCCGGAGCCTTGGGATCAGCGTCGTAGTAGAGCGCCGGGTCCCACCGGTCCACGGGGGTTTCGCAAATGCTGTAACGACCAGTTGTAATGTTGTGCCAGAATTCCTTGGCATTTTGGGCATCTGGAAGGACTGCGCCGACCCCGACGACAGCTATGGCTCGATGTACCTGATCTCGCATCTGCGGGCTCCCTAGTCGCTCAGGAGCGCTCGTAGAGCGCATCCCCCACTTGATTCATGTCTTCGATCAACCCCGCCTGGGCTGCATAAACTTTCGAGAGGCCCGCGCTCGTTTCGAGCGACTGGGCGTCTGCGCTCCCGGCTGCTTCTGCGCCGATGACCCACCGCATGCCGTCCACGGCGACCCGCTGCGCGGCTTCGCGCGCGAAAACCCGCGCCATGGCCGCAACGGCCGAAGGTGAGAACCGTCGCGGTGATTTCGGATTGAGCTCATCGAGCTCGGCTCGGACCGCGCGCCTCGCGAAAGCCGCAGCTCCCTCGACATAGGAAGCAAGCTCGCCGATCCGAAACAAGACGTGCTGATTGCGCGTCAGACGTTTTTCGCGCGCCCGTTCCATGACTTCCGCAAGCGCGTGCGCTGCAAGCGCTGCGACGTCGGCACCGACCTTCGGGTGCTCGCTGTGCACCCCTTCGAGCCGCCGCCCGAGGTCGTGATAGTGCTGGCCACGGGTCTTGAGGTGGTGCTGCCAGCGGTCGCGCCCGATCGTCATTTCCATGATCTCGGACGTGCCCTCGTAGATCGTGGTGATTCGCACGTCACGCTTGATCTTCTCGACCATGTATTCCTTGGTGTATCCGTAGCCGCCGTGCCCTTGAATGGCGGCGTCCGCCGCGGCATTGCCCGCCTCGCTCGCGAGGTACTTGGCGATCGCGCCCTCGGTGTTCAACAGGTCGTCGCCGCCCTTGTCGATGGCTTCTGCCGTCTGCTCGATGTACGCGCGCGCCGCCTCGAGGCGCACCGCGTGCGGCACGATGAGCTTGTGTGTGTAGCCCTGCTTTTCCGAAAGCGGCGCACCACCCTGAATCCGCTCTGTCGAGTATTCAATCGTCCGGTCGAGGGCGGCCCAGCCCGCGCCCAGCCCGAAGGCCGCCACCATGAGTCGCGTGAACCCGAAGACCAGCTGCGCCTGCTGCAGCCCTTGGCCTTCCTCGAGCCCCACGAGTTGACTGGCGTCGACGTAGACGTTTTCGAGAACCAGCGCGGTCGTGTTGCTCAGCCGGATTCCGTGCTTGTCCTCCGGTTTTCCTGACGAGAAGCCCTCGGCGCCACGCTCGACGACGAACCAGGTGGGCCCGCCGGGCGCCTTCGCAAGCACGGTGTACACATCGGCGTACCCGCCGTTCGAGATCCATTGCTTGTTCCCGGTGATCTCGTATCCAACGACCTTGCCGTCTTTTTCGACGGGTACCGCCACCGTTTTGAGCGCCGCGAGGTCGCTTCCAGCCGCAGGCTCGGTCGCCCCATAGGCCATCAGCAGACCCTCTTCGGCGATACGGCTCAGCCAGTGTTCCTTTTGCTCCTGCGTTCCGCCAAACACGATGGGATCGCTTCCGAGAAAAGTCGCCAGGACCCCTGTCGCTAGCCCGATGTCGATCCGGGCCATCGCCTCGCAGACCCGGTACACATCGAAGGCTCCGCCGCCCATGCCACCGTGCTCCTCGGGGATGAACACCAGCTGCACACCGAGCTCTTCGCTGCCGATCGCGCGCACGAGCTCCTCTGGAAAGATGTCCTTTTCATCGAGATCGAGGAGTGTCTCGTCGCTCAGGTTGGCTTTGGCGAAATCGTCGAGGGAATCGAGAACGAGGCGGAGCGACTCCGCGTCGAGGCTACTGCTGTGGGCCATGAAGAGGTTTTCCGTTTCTACCGTGCAGGGTATACGCCGTACGTTGCAGGTACGCAGGCGCACGCTGCGGATAAGCAGCTTCTGTGCCAGGACGAGACGCCAGTGCCAAGACCCGAGATCTGTCGTACCTTGATTGCTGGGCTCGCATCATCCAAGGCTGGCACCGGCAAGCGCAAGTGCAACTCATGCGCTCCCCATTTTCTGTGCGCAAGAAGTGCGCATTTTGCGCGCTGCGTCATCGATTGCGGTATAAGCGCTCGGTGACCCGAGTCGCGCCTCAGAAAGGAAGTCCCATGAAGAATTGGTCGATGCTCGCGTGCGCTGGTTTGCTGACGATTGGCGGATGCAGCTCGGACTCAGGCCCCGACTCCGACCCGGGCCCGGACGGCGGGTCGACGCGCAGCTGTGCAACCGATATCGCAGTGGGCGAAGTCCAGCCCTTTGGTGATCCGGTAGCCACACGGACGGAGGGCATCACCTTCGATGCGGCCGGCGTGCTCTTCGTTTCCGCGATTGTGAACGACGGCGACGATCAGTTGCTCCAGTTCTCGCCCGACGGCACGTTCGAGGTCGTCGCCGAATCCGAGTCGATTCTCGGTCTTGCGAGCGACGTGACCGGGATCCTCGGCGCGGCCATCGGCACCGGCGAGCTCCTCTTGATCGATCCGGCCAACGGCGTCTCGTCGGCAATTGCAAATGATCTTGGCGCACCGAACTTCGTCGTCACGACCCCCTGGGGCACGACCCTGGTCTCCGACGACAGCACCGGGACCGACACCATCCGGGAGGTTACCCTCGATGGGGACGTCTCCGTCTGGGTCCAGGGCGTGCCAACGCCCAACGGGATGGTTTTTTCGCTCGACAATCGAACCCTCTACGTCGCCGCGACGTTCGAAGGCGTCGGCCTTTGGCGTGTGCCCGTCAACGAGCAAGGCGAGGCGGGGACGCCGGAGCAATGGGTCAGCTTCGGTGCAAGCTCGACCCCGGACGGCGTTGCCATTGACAGCGAAGGCAACGTCTACGTGGCGCTCAACCTCAGCGACGAAATCGCTCAGGTGAAGCCCGATGGCACCGTCACCATCATTGCCGAGGGAGTCTCCAAGCCCGCGAGCCTCGCGTTCGGCCAAGGCGAGTACGATCCCTGTTCGCTCTACGTGACCAACCTCTTTGGTGCGCAGGCCTGGCGCGTCGGCATCGGTGTCCTTGGGACGGAGAACTAGGCCTTTCGAAGTCCTAGCCGTCCCGAGCGCAGTCTCCGCAGCGCCGCCCTTTCTCAAGCGGGCGGCGTGTTGCGCACTTCGATGATCTCGCACGTCACCTCGCCCTTTGGGCGGCGAAGCGTGATTTCGTCGCCCAGCTCACGCGATAGCAGTGCCTTCCCGACGGGTGACTCCATGCTGATCCACTTTTTCTGGGCGTCGATCTCGTCGGGTCCGACAATCCGATAGGTCTGCGCAGCTCCGTCCTCGTCTTCGATCGTGACCCAGCTTCCGAAGTAGACCCGGCCGTCCTCCGGTGGCTTCTCGTCGACGATGGTCAGCACCTTGAGCCGGATTCCCAAAAAACGAAGTCGTCGATCGATCGCCGCGAGGCGCTGCTTGCTGTACTGGTACTCCGCGTTCTCGGACCGATCGCCTTCGGCCGCCGCAACCTGTACGGCCTTGGCCATCTTCGGGCGATCGACGTTCCAAAGGCGGTCGGCCTCTTCCTCGAAACGCCTGTATCCGTCCGGCGTGATGTAACCGGGCTTGCCCGAGGTATCAGGTCGTGTTCGGCGTCGTGTCATCGTATGCCGTGCTACTGCCCAGGTACGCCGTCGATGCCCGGCTTGAACCGGAAGATGTAGTAGGGGGCATGGCCTTGGATATGCGTCTTTGAGCGAAGCATCTGATCGGGAATCGCGCTGTCGGCGACGTAGAGCCAGCCATCCGGACCGTAGCTCAAGGCGTCGGCCCAGCGAATCTTCTCGCTGCGAACCAGCGTCGTCAACTCACCGTTTGGCGTCATTCGAATAACCGCGCCGTGCTCGACGTCCGTGATCAGCAAGTTCCCTTCACGGTCGGTGCTCAGGCCATCGTTGAGTGGCTTTGCACCAAGCGCTTGAACCCTCGCTGCCAGTGCGCCATCGCTGAGCGAATCGTCGAGCAGGTCGGCGACCTTGATCCGATGCATGGTGTCATGCGCCATCGCACCGTAATAGATCCACTTGTCGTCACGACTGATGGCAATCCCGTCTACACCGGGCTTGAGCACCACGAGACCGCCGAAAAATTTCATGTCCTTCGTAGGGTTCCGAATGAGCCAGTCCTGCGCGGACACCGAAGGGTCGCTGTCGAGAGCGCGCCGCGCCCTGCCGAGCTCGACGTCGTACACGATCAAGCCTGGGTTCTTTCGCCAGAAGCTCACGTCGGCGATGAACACATGCTTACCGGTAGAATCGACCTGCAGGTCCTGCAAAAACGAGCCCAGCTGCGCCACCGAGGAATCAAACACATGTTCGTGGACGAGCTGGCCCGTTCCGAGGTCAAATGCGAGGAGCTGGGCCTGCCCCGTGCCGTGATTGCCATGATCGATCGTCCAGAGCCGGTTTTGCTGATCGATGGCGACTCCGAGTGGCGTTTCCATTTGCGCTTGCGCGTCTTCGCTCGGAAACGGCTTCGGCGCGCCGTCGACCCACTCGAGCAACTTGGCCCCACTCGGTCGGCTCTCCGGATGAATCGTGTAGAACACGCGCCCGTCTGCGGACACTGCGAGGTTGCCGATCGGCTCCGCGCTGGTCACCACGACTTCGACGGCACCCTCGTCGAAAGTCGGGGTTCCGCTGAGGTCGGGATACGGTTCGCCACCTCCGTACCGAAGGTTGAGGACGATGGCCAACGCCGCGGTCAAGACAGCGAGCCCGAGCAGCAGTCGCAGTAGGAAGAGCTTCATCGCGTGCTACCGGCGCTCATTTGGAGAGCGTTCATGGCGAAGCTGAAGTCGTGCGACCGTTCGGCGCGCGGTCCCGACGCGTAATTCGAACGTGCGCGCGAGCTCAAAAGTCCTAGCAGCGCCGCCCCGAGAGGAATCGACATCCGAGGCGACAGGAAAAGCGACTTGGGCTTCACGCCGGTCATCGCCGCGCCGAAGTCATCCATGAAGCTCGCCCCGCGGCGCTGAGCCGCAATCGCAGCGGTGTCCAAGAGAACCGGGAAGCGCTGGATCGCCCGGCCAGCAGCGGCTGATATCGAGAAATCGCGACCGAACTCCCGCATCCAGCCGCGATGGTAGGCCGAGAGCCGCCGCGCGCTGAGGTCCCCTGCATCGAACGCATCGTGGAGCAGGCGAGCTGCGATCTTCGCGGCGACCATTGCCGTGTGAATGCCCTCGCCAGTCAGCGGATCGGTCTGCCCGGCGGCGTCGCCCAAGACGAGGAGCCGTTCCCCATGCGTTCGCGGCTCACCGCCCAGGCGAAGTGGGGACAGGCCCGGGGGCTCCAACGGTTCCGCGTGGTCGCCCAGCGCTGCGCGCACGTAAGGATCAGAGGCAACTTCGGTTTGGAGCAAGGGCTTGAGCTTTGTCAGCGGTACTCGGCCTCCGGGAAGCAGGTAGCAACCGAGATCGATGTCTCCATTCGAGTGGCGAAAGAGCGCGACGTAGCCTGGGAGCACATAGGGCGGATAGAGCAGGACGCCGTCGCTGCTGAAGCGGTGGGTGCCTCCCTTGATGTACTGCCGGCTTGCAACGCTGTTGGCGCCGGTCGTCACGACACCGAGCGAGCGCGCGAGTTTGCTCTTGGCGCCGTCTGCGGCGATCAGGCATCGACCGGAAAACCGCCGGCCGTCCTTGCAGCGCACCGCCCATCGCCCATCATCGAGCTTTGCATCGCTCACCGCAGCACCCTCGATCAGCTCGGCACCCACTCGAACGGCGGCTCGCGCAATACGTTCGTCGCAGACCATCCTTCGGATTGCAGCCACGCGCGGAGCGCCCTTCCGCTCGCCTTGATCGGGGCTCGTGAAGCTCAGTCCCGAGGGAGACACCAAGCCGCCGGAGCGAACCCATTGCACCGCGCCCTCGGCGTCGAGCTCCTGGATGACGCCCATCTCCTCGAGGATGTCGAGTGCGGGCTCGCACCAAGCGTCACCGCAACGTTTGTCCCGTGGGAAGGTAGCCTTTTCGAGCAGTGCGACTCGCTTTCCGCCCTTTGCGAGAAAGTACGCCGCGGTGGCTCCAGCAGGGCCGGCGCCAGCGATCACGACATCGTAAACAGGCTGTTCGTCCATGGAAGGCGGACTCTAGCGCACGCCGGCTACGCTTCCCAGACCACCTTCTGACCCACGCCGTACCATTGTTCCATTTGGGGGCCGTAGGTATCTTCGAGCATGCTTCGCTTCATCTTCATGGTCGGCGTGAGAAAGCCGTTTTCGATTAGCCAAGCATCTTTGACGACCGTTAGGAACTGAAGGCGCTCGAAGGCTTCGACCTCTTGGTTGACCTGCTTTAGCAGTGACTCGAGCTCGGCCTGAATCTGCTCACGCACACTCGGGTCACTCAACTTCGGGCGGAGCTCTTCAGCGAGGAGCACCAGGGCAAACGGCTGCGGATGACCGGATCCGGTGACGCAGCACATTTCGATGTGCACGCTGTTGTTGATCAGGTTTTCGATCGGGACGGGAGCGACGTACTTGCCCTTGCTGGTCTTGAAGAGCTCCTTCAAGCGGCCCGTGATCTTGAGTCGACCTTCTTGATCGCGCTCGCCGCGGTCACCCGTGCGGAAGTAGCCGTCCTCGGTGTAGCACTCGGCCGTCATCTCGGGCTGCTTGTAGTAACCCATCATGTTGCCGGGTGATTTGATGAGGATCTCGCCTTCGTCGCTGATCTTCACGTCGACCCCGGGCATCGGGCTGCCCACGTAGCCAACGCGGCCGAGGCCAGGGTAGGTTGCATGGGAGTACGCGAAATCCTCGCTCATACCGTAGCCTTCGAGTAGCTCGAGGCCGAGATCGCGGTACCATTGAATGAGATCCGGTGGAATCGGCGCCGAGCCACTGGCCGCGATCCGCACGTGCTGCAGGCCAAGCCCCGTGAGGATCTTCTTTTTGATCACCCGATTCAGCAGCGGGATGCGTAGAAGCCGCGCGAGCTTCTCTGGCGGAAGCTTGTGAAATATCCCGAGCTGGAACTTCAACCACAACCGCGGCACCGAAACGAAAATCGTCGGCTGCGCGCGATTGAGGTCGGCCACGAACGTGTTCAGCGACTCGGCGAAGAAGAGCTGCATTCCAGTGTGCAGTCCCTGCGTCTCCACACAAAATCGCTCGAACACGTGTGCGAGCGGAAGATAGGACAACATCCGGTCCTCCGGGGTCGAGTGAAAGATCTCATCGGCTCCCTTCACCGATTCGGCGATAGCACCGAAGCTGTGCATGACGCCTTTGGGCCGTCCCGTGCTTCCGGAGGTGTAAACGATGATCGCGGGCTCCTCCGGCCTGCGCGAGGGGTTTCCTTGCACCGGCTCGGTTCGAGCGACGATCGAATCCCAGGTCTCGTAATCGTTCGGTGGCGCGAGCGGAAACGAAATGCAGGGCATGTTGGGCGAGATGCCCTTTTTGATCTCGTCCCAGCCATCGAGCTTTCCGACGAATAGAAGCTTGGATTCGCTATGCTCGACGATGTACTGAATCGTCTCTGCATTGAGCGTTGGATAGAGCGCTACGCTCACGTGCCCGGCCATCCAAATCGCCAAATCCGTTAGGATGAAATGTGCACAGTTCTTGGAGATGAGCCCGATGTGGCTCCCGGGCGGAAGGTTGAGCGACTTCAGGTGCGCCGCCATCCGCCTAGCCTGATCCATCCCTTCGGCCCAGGTGTACGTTTGTACCTCGCCGTTGCCGATGGGCTGGGTCATCCACAGCCGGTCAGGCGTTGAACTTTCCCAGTGATAGGCGTCATCAAGTGCGAGTTTCAGTTCGGCCATTGGTCACTCCTCATTCGGACGGGCCCAAGAGGATACACCTTCTCGGACCCAAAGTGGGATGCTTTGATCCGGAAACGCTGCCATGCTTCACAGCTCCGGCCCCTTGGATTCATGTAAGAATGCGACGGGTTGGCAATCATCCGGGCTGGAACGGATGCGCAGTTGGGTCGCGGACGCCCTGACAGCAGCTGCGCGCGGCCGTGGTCGACGGAAGCCCTCACCGGGAGTGGGACATGGCGCAGGTGGAAGTGGGATTTATCGGCAGCGGCGATGCGTTTGGGAGCGGCGGCCGTTTTCAGACCTGCATAGCGATACGCACTCGCGATGATTTCTTCCTCGTCGATTGCGGGGCGTCCTCCTTGATCGCGATGCGGCAACAGCAGCTCGAACCGCGAGAGGTGAGCAAAGTCCTGATCACCCATCTGCACGGCGATCATTTCGGCGGCCTGCCATTCTTCCTGTTGGACGCGCAATTGGTGTCCAAGCGAACAGCGCCGCTCACGCTCGTGGGTCCGCCCGGATTCGAAGTACGCCTAAAAGAGGCCATGGAGGTCCTTTTCGCCGGTTCGTCCAAAGTGGAGCCAAACTTCGAAGTGCGTTTCGTCGAGCTAAAGGCTCGAACACCGACCCCAGTAGATGGACTCCAGGTCACGGCGTTTCCGGCCGCTCATTTCAGCGGGGCGCCCTCGTATAGCCTGCGCGTCGAAGTCGAGCAGAAGGTGTTCGTCTACTCGGGTGACACCCAGTGGACCGACACCCTCATCGAAGCTTCTACTGACGCAGACCTATTCGTCTGCGAGTCGTATGTATTCGACAAAGAAGTCCCGTTACACAACAACTACCGCACGATCATGGAGAATCGCCCTCGCCTCAGTTGCAAGAAGATCATCCTCACGCACATGAGTGACGACGTGCTCTCGCGGGCTCGAGAGGTCGAGCTACCGATGGCAGAGGACGGGCTATGGCTCCCCTTGTAATGACGCTCGTGTCGCGCTCGACTAAGCTTCAGCCATGCTGGATTTCTCGGGCCGCGAAGCGGTCGTCACGGGCGGAACCGGTGCGCTTGGCAGCGCCGTGGTGGGGCGTCTCATTGCGGCTGGCGCTACCGTTCACGTTCCTGTTTTCGAAGCCAACGAGCTGGACG
>RCNF010001314.1_pt1 | contig 13068 bp, 11 predicted proteins | sample 2041311 | NCBI WGS metagenome assembly RCNF01 (sample SAMN09708228, study PRJNA481090) | Marine sediment metagenome, whole genome shotgun sequencing project. | biome: marine sediment; feature: ocean; material: sediment; isolation source: Sewage treatment plant 2 marine sediment (STP2) ... | reverse complement strand
CCCTCGACGCATGTCGAGGGCGGGACGCCGGGTCGGCTCCACAGGGCCGCGGCACCCGGGAACTGGCCGGCCCTGATCGCCCGTGCCAGGAGTTCCCGGACCTGATGATCGGACGTGCCAGTCACCTTCCGGGGCTCGTCACAGGGGTTGGACGGTGGTTTTCGTCAACGTTGACATAGGTGATCTCGGCCTCGGTTACCTGGACCTGCTCTTCCCTATCCCAGTGGCGGGCAGCCGAGACCTTTACCTGGACGGTGATCGACGTGCGACCCACCCGCACCAGCGACGTATAGAACGAAACAAGGTCACCGACGAACACCGGTTCGAGAAACACCACCTCGTTCATGGCCACCGTGACCACTCTGAGTGCACCCTCAAACAAGGCTTCCTCGGCCCCCGCCTGATCCATATAGGAGAGAATCACACCACCGAAGATGGTGCCTGCGGGGTTGGTATCGCGCGGCATCATCAAAACCCGGCTTTTGGGCTGGAAACGGCTATCGTCCACGGAGTCCTCCCGGAGCGTGTTCTGGAGAGTATATCGCTGCGCCGTCACCTCCGAGCCTCACTCGAGGATGGCGACTATTCCGAGGCGATCGATTCGTCCTTCACCAGCTCTTCTGGATCCGGAAGATCTTCCGGCCGTTCGAGCCCGAAATGGAGCAGGAACTCCCGCGATGTGCGGTAGAGGAAGGGCTTCCCCACCACCTTTTTGCGCCCGGCCATGCGCAGGAGCCGCCGATCGAGAAGGGTCCTGACGGTGCTCGCCGAGTTCGCTCCGCGGAGGAAGTTGACCTCCGGCAGGGTCACCGGTTGGCGATGGGCAACGATCGCAAGCACCTCGAGCGCCGCTTGCGACAGACGCTGGCGGGCAGCGATGCCGTGAAACGCCCGCAGGTAGGGGTCGAGCTCGGGCGGTGTCACACACCGCCAGCCATCCGCCACCTTTTCAAGCCGGAGCCCGCTGTCCGGACGGTCCCAGGCGTTGGTAATGGCCTGCAGTGCCTCGCGGATGCCGTCGGCGGTGATCTCACGATCGTCCAGGGCCTCTTCGAGCGCGGTGACGGTGACCGGTCCGCTTGCGGTCAGCAGGATGGCCTCGACACATGCGTTGACGTGGTTGTCAGTCACTCGGTATTTCCTCGTGCAACATCTCGGTTGATGTGAGCTGATGATCTCCCGGGCGGAGGTAGATCTCGGCGAAGGGCACGCTCTGTTCGGCGAACACCCCGCGGAGCCGGACGAGTTCCAAAGTGGCCACCATCACCGCCGCGACCTCCTCCGGGTCCGACCGCGAATTCAGGTGCCGCAGAAGGGGCATCAGGCCGTCGTCCACAACCCGGCGGTAGATGTCCTCCATTTTCTGCTGAACGTTGTAGCGCAACGGCAAGACCTGAAGCGGTGGGGGGTGAGCAGCCGCGAAGCCTTGCATCACCTGGAGGTAGGTCTCGGCAAGGAGGCGAAGATCGACATCCTCCCAATCCAATTCGGGATCGGCGTCCTTTTCGAAGTCGGTCGTCAGACCGGGAGTCCAAAGGCACCGCCTCACGGTATCGGTGTCATGCAGGAAAGACGCCAGTTCCTTGACCCGACGGTAGGCCAGGAGACGCTCCACCAACTCTTCACGCGGGTCGTCCTCGCCCTCCATGACCTGCGGCAGCAGCATCTTCGATTTCAGATGGAGGAGCCACGAGGCCATCCACAGGAACTCGCCGGCGACATCGAGGTCAAGCTCCTTCATGCTATGCAGGTGCTCGTTGTACTGATCACAGATACTGAAGATCGGGATGTCGTAGATCGACACCTCATTTTTGCGAATGAGATGCAATAGCAAATCTAGGGGACCGCTGAACACCGTCAACTCGACCGGTGGGCTGTGAAGTTCTTCGGCTGGCATCGTCATCGGGCGGGAGTATACAGGCTCTCCCCTTCCTCTGGAATACGCCAGGCTTTTTGCCCCGGTGACGCAATGTTAAACTCCCCGCGCAGAATGCCAGGAGGCCTGATGGAGCATTGGGACGGACAGATGGATCTCTTCGACGCCAACCCACAAAGGGAGGTGTCGCGGGATCAAAAAATCGTGGTGTTCGACCTCGAGACCCAAAAGTCGTTTGCCGAGGTTGGTGGACGCAGCCAGATGCATAAGCTCGGCGTGTCGATCGGTGTCGCCTATCGTTACGACCGTGACGAGTTCCTGGTGGTCACCGAGGACGACATCGGTCAACTGATCGATCTGCTGCTCGAGGCCGAACTGGTCGTCGGCTACAACATTCGTGGTTTCGACTACGAAGTGCTCAGGGCCTATACCGACCACGACCTCCAGAAACTCCCGACCTTCGATCTCATGTACGACCTCGAGGAGCGACTGGGCTTCCGCCCGAAACTCGACAGCGTGGCCTCCCCTACCCTGGGCATCGGCAAGAGCGCCGACGGTCTTCAGGCCCTCGAGTGGTGGCGCCTCGGCGAGGTCGACAAGATCGCCGAATACTGTCGCGAGGATGTTCGGGTCACACGAGACCTCTACGATTTTGGCAAACGCCACCGCTGGGTCCATGTCGATCGATTCGGCGGAAAACCTCGCAAGGTCGAAGTCGATTGGTAAGCTTTTTCTGAGATTATTCTTTAATTTCTATTATTTTCTTGCGACAGATAAGAACGAGCTGTTCTCGTTCTGGAATTCCGATGCTTTTGTAGATCGGCGACGGTGCTGCCGGGACGGAGCCCAGCGCCACCAGCGCCGACCGGAACTCCCGCAGCGCCCGCTCCGATCTCCCATCCGCCTCGAGAGCCACAGCGAGCAGAAACCGGATTTCGGGAGCGCCGGGGTCCAGATATAGGGCCCCGCGATAAGCCAGAACGGCGGCCCCATAGTCGGTCACCCTTGAAGCAGCGAATCCCACCAGGGCATGGACGACCGGATTTTCAGGAAACTCGTGCCGCAACGTCAATGCGATCCCGCGGGCACCTTCGAAATCGGCCTTCCCCAGCGCTTCCAACAACCGCCGGATCCGTTCGTCGGGCGCGTGCCGATCCACTCCCGCGCTGGCAGAACTCGGCGGGAGCGCACGATGTGACCCATCACGAGGCACGGCAGCACTCGTCTCGCCAACCGGACCTGCGACGCTGCTCCCGGCCGGCAGATCGGAGACCGGAGGCGGCCACTGGTAGCAGAAACAGGAACCGAGATCACGCGGCCGCAGGGTCGCTTCGAGGGACAAAAGACTTTCGCTGGGTCCGAGAAACAACACGCCGTCCGCCGCCAACGACAGCTCGACGGTTTTCACCACCCGTCGCTGCAGCTCCGGTCTGAAGTAGATCAACACGTTGCGCAGGAGAACCAGATCGAACGGACCCGCCGCCACAACGGCTTCCCGATCAACCAGGTTCAATCTCCGGTGCGCGATCCGACTCAGCAGACGCGGATCCACTTCGTAACGATCACCGCGTTTGACAAACTGGGACGCCAGGACCTCCGGCGGAACCGCGGCCACCGCCCTCTCGCCATACCGTCCGAGCCGCGCCTCATCCAGCGCCTGGTCATCCACATCGGTCGCGAGAATGGACCAGTCCCAGCTCTTTACGACCGGGTGCGCGGCGAGGACGATGGCGAGCGTGATGGCCTCTTCGCCCCGCGCACAACCCGCACACCAGATATTCAGCCGGCGATCGGGTCGGATGGCCGCGAACTCATCGAGGATGATGGAGCCCAGTGCATCGATCTGAGCCCGGCCCCGGAACAGGTAGGACTCCTTGATAGTGATCCGTGCGAGCAAATGACGCCACTCAGGAGAGTCCGGTTTCACCGACAGAAGATCCATATACTGCTCGATACCGTCCAGTTTCAAGGAAGCGATCTGTTCATTGGCGATAGCGGTCAATTGACCGTAGCTGCGGGGAGGAACCACAAAACCACTCGCGTCCTCGATCATTCTGGCGAGCTCTGCGACCGAGGTCGTCATCGCCTCGCCCCGGCCGCGAGTGTCAACAGGCGCCCGATCTGCGCCGGCGTCAGAGTAAAGGTGGCCGCTCCTAGCTCGATGGCCGAGCGTGGCATTCCGAAGACCGCGCAACTCACTTCATCCTGTGCCAACGTCAAGACCTGTGCACGGCGCAACTCCAACAAGCCCCGAGCGCCGTCGGACCCCATCCCCGTGAGCTGGATCGCGGCCACCGTTTGCGGCGCGTGCTGCAACAGGCTGCGAAAGAGGGAGTCCACCGCCGGAGTATGACCGTTCACCGCGGGTGATCGCCGATCCAGACACAGCCTTCCATCCGGCGACAAAAGCATATGACCTCCGGCTGGGGCGAATCGCACCTGGCCCGCTGAAAGAATCTCTCCGTCTCGTGCAACGGCGACATCGAGCCCGCTCTCCACCGCCAACCACTCCGCCAGTGCCGATTCGAATCCGGCGGCGATGTGTTGGACAACCGCGACCCCGATCTCGGTGTCCGCCTCGAGAGCCCGCAGCAGCTCACACAGTGCGCCGGGGCCCCCTGTCGAGGCCCCGATTGCCGCGTAACGGAGACCGCGCCTCTCCACCGTCACGTCGTCAGGTTTCGCCACGTCCGATCCGCTGGGACCGGTCTTGCCGCAGACCTCGACGATTGCCTGTCCGAGGACCCGCCCCAGATCCGCCCACCCATCCGGTCGATCGGGTTTGGAATGGACCCCGACGACACCGAGCTCGTGCGCGGCAAAAGCAATCCGCGTGGTGTCGCTGCGGATTGCCGGTATGAGTGCAAAGATCGGGATGAGGCGAACTCCCGCAACGCTTTCGATCAATTGACGGTTTCCGAGACCTACAAGGTCGAGATCCATCACCAGACCGTCCGGGGTCATGGTTCGGACAAGCTCCGCCACCTCCCGACCATTGTCGGTTTCACCGACCACGGTGATCGCCTCGAACTCTCCGAGGACCCGCCGCAGGACTGACCGTACCGCCACCGACCGGTCCGCCACCAGCAACCGGACGCCGGTCATCCGTCGCCCGCCACGCGATAGACCAGAGCCACCAACTCGCGGGCATCGAGGCCCTGTTTCGTGAGATACGCATCGGCTCCCGCCTCGAGCCCGGCGAGCCGGTCCGCCGGTCGGTCGAGCGTCGACACGACCACGATCGGCACATCCGAGTACAGCGAATCGTCGCGGATGGCCCGGGTCAGTTCGAGTCCATCCGTACCCGGCATTTCAATGTCGGTCACCACACAGTCAATCTGTCGGTCGCCGAGCGCGTGCAGTGCATCGTCGGCCGACCCGACGCTGGTCACGGCAATGCCCGCGTCTTCCAGGAGCCTTCGCACCATCTCCCTGGTCACATCCGAGTCGTCGACCAACAGCACCCTGACCGGACGGATCTGTCGGCGTTCACTGGCGCGACCCACGACGTCCAGTGAGCTCGAAAGACCCAAACGCTGGAGAGAGAGGACCGCCACCGGCCGGCCCGATGCGAGCAGGGTGATGCCCTCGACCTCGGCGGGTGCACCGGCGGCAACGGGGATCGGTCGGATGATGACCTCTTCTTCTCCCACCACATCATCGGCGACAATCCCGACGAAGACCCCACCAACGATCGTTTCGACGAGGACGGCGCTCCCGGACGAGCCGGCGCCCACCGGATCTGAAAGAAAGCGGGGCGCAATCTTCTCGCCCTGGACCTCGACCGTCCGCCGGCCGTTTTTTTCGTCGATCGCCTCGAGATGCAAGCGCCGGAAGGCCTGGATCGGTGCCGCCGGCAGCGCCAACTGGTGCTCGCCCACCTTGAGTACGAGCACGCGGTCGGCGCGTCGCGCGACCGGCACCTCGACGGTCACCGTCGTGCCGCGACCGGGCTGTGACTCGAGCCACACATCGCCGCCAACCGCCCTCACGGCGGCTGCGACCGCATCGAGACCTATGCCGCGGCCCGACACCTGGGTCGCCTCGCCGCGAGTCGAGAACCCCGGGAGCATGAGCAACTGAATGGCCTCGGCATCCGACAACTCCTCCACCTGCGCGGCCTCGATGAACCCTCTGTCGACCGCGGCCGCCACGACCGAACCGGCGTCGATTCCCCTGCCGTCATCGCGGACCACCAAACGGACCCGATCACCGTCGGTCGATGCTTCGAGCCGGACCTCCGCCGTCTCCGCCTTGCCGGATCGGCGGCGTTCTTCGGGGGTCTCGACACCGTGGTCAACAGCATTCCGCATGAGGTGGAGAAAGGCCTCGCGCAGAGCGTTCGAAATCCGTCGGTCGAGCTGTGCCTCTCCAGCGTGGGTGATCACTTTGACCTTTTTCCCCAACGAGTCGGCGAGCTCCCTGGCGTGGTCGGCCAACGAACGCACGAACGGTCGGATCGGCTGGACCTGCAGGTGGAGCAGCGCATCGAGCTGCCGGTCTGTCAAACGGCGGAAGACCCGCTGGCCCCCTTCGAGCTCCAGCCCCACCTGCCGTAACGACGTCGCCAGGGTCGCCAACACCTGCTCCGGGGCCCGGTCGCCGACCCCCCGTTCGGCCAGGGTCGCGAGTCTGAACACCCGATCGGCCAAACCCTCCGCGGCCACCGCGATCACCCGCAGTCTCCCCCCGCGGTCGGCGAGGCCGTCGATCACCCTCGCCGGAACCCGCAGGTCCTCACCGGCGTGCCGACGCCGCTCGGGGCTCGGCCTGCGTCGATTTTGAGGCGTCGTCGTTTCGGGGGCATCGAGAACGCCCCCCGCCAGCCCCTCGACCATGCCCGCAATCGATCGGCAGCAGGATTCGAGGTCCTCCAGGCTGCCTGCCGCCTCCCGTTCAGCGAGGTCCTCGGCGCGGTGGCACTGATCTGAGATTTCCTTGAAACCCATCATCCGGCTCGCGCCTTTGAGGGCGTGAAGCTGCCGCCGCAAGCCGACTATGGCGTCGCTGTCAGTCCCTATTTTGGCGACCAGGTCGATCACCCGCTCGAGGCGCTCGCGAGCTTCCTCGAGGAAGAGTTTCCGCAGGTCGGCGTCATCTCTCACTGACATCACGACTCAGATCTTGGTCCAGTTGTTGAGGTTGACATCGACCCCGAGCGTCCCGATCATCGCCTCACGGTAGTCACGAACCGCCACTGCGATGGTGAAACACGGATCTCCAGTGAGCAGCGATTTGTAGGCTGGAGTCACTGCCGACCTGCCGTCCCTCGTCACGGCCTGGAACCACGGCCGGTCGGCATACGATTGGCCGACCGCGACGGTTCCGGGCAGTTGGCGCTCGCCCACTTTCTCGCTGTTCACCGCGTAGGTCACCATCGCACCCGAGAGATCCACCAGGTAAGCCAACTCGACGTAGGGGCACTCCTCGAGGAGATCATCCAGGAGGCCGTCAACCGCTTCGAGATTGCCGGAGTAGTCCTGCAGCGCGGTGGTCCACTTCAACAGCTGGTGGCGCAGCGAATGCTGTGACTCGATGCGAAAACTCTGGGTCAGGAGTTGGATGGACAGAGCGAGTTGATTGAGGCGGTCGGCGGCGTCGGTGTAGCGGTTGAGACCGTCAGCGATGCGATGGATGACCTCCCCCACCTCGCGAAGCGTCTCTGCAACCTGATCCGAGGCGCCGCGCTGCTCTTGAGTCGCGAGCGAGATCTGCCGTGCCGCCTGGGCGGTCTCCGCGAGAGCTCCGCGGAGCTGGGCGATCGACTCCTGGGCGGAACGACTCTGTTCCAGGACCTGGCGGGCGGCCTTGCTCCCCTCTTCAGTCGCCAGTACGACGCCGCGAATCGAGTTCGTGAACTCATCGAGGTGGGAGCGCACCGTGTCCACCGACTCCCGGGACCGCTCCGCCAACCGCCGGACCTCCTCCGCGACGACCGAAAAGCGTTCGCCGTGTTCGCCCGCGGCCGAAGCCTCGATCGCCGCGTTGAGCGAGAGGATGTGGGTCTCCTGGGCGATTTCCGTGATCAGATCGAGGACACGGTAGATCTCCCTCGAACGGCTCCCGAGTGTATCGGCACGCCCGGAGATCGCATCCATGTGTTCGCGCACCGCATCCACGCCGGCAACCGCCGCCTCAACCGAGCCCGCCCCAGCATCCCCGGCGGATTCGGAATGGGCGGCCAATTCAGCCTGGGCCGCCGAGTTCGCGGCGATCTGTCCGGCGGTCCTCGCCAGTTCCTCGGTGCTGGCGGTGATCTCGACCACCGCCGCCGCCTGCTGACTCGACGCCGATGCCAGTTCGGACGACGTCCGCTGAACGGTCCTGGCCGCAGCCGCCACCTCGACGGAGGAACTCTGAATCTGCTGAATCAGGGCCGCAAGTGCTCGGCTCGCCCCCCGTACGGCCTCCAACATCTCGTCCGGCAACTCGGCGACCGGCGTTGCGGCCGCCACCAGATCTCCTGAGCGCAGATCATCGAGGGATCGCGAGATGGTTGCATTCTGGCTCACATACATCTCCTCGAGTTCCCTGAGGCGCCGTTCGGCCCGTCTTTGCGGCAGGTGGACCGCAAACACGTAAACCGCGATCGCCAGGAGCCCGACCACCAGAAACGCCCGGATGTAGAACTCGCCGTGAGGCCGTTCGGCCGAAGCCTCGAGCAGACCGCCTCCGGCAAGAACCAGACCCACGAGCAGGGCCGAGCCCAACCACCGGCGCGCGACTCCAGTGAATCGACGTTCAAGCATCCAAACTCCCTTCCCTCGGCCGGTTCTCTTCGAAAAAGACCGCTGTATCGACCACCTTGATCACCTCACCCTCGAACACGACCGAGCCGGTCACCAGTTGACCGGGCTGATCGGCCAGGGTCGCCTGCCTGAGAGTTTGAACCCGAAGCGCTTCGGTAACCGCGAGGCCGACCGCGGTCCACGAGTCCAGCGCACCACGGCCGAGGATCACAGTCGTGCGCTGGTGCGACTGCGGCGCCACCCCTTCAGCCAACGAGTGGAGATCAAGAATAGCCAGCGGCTCGCCCGCGAATTGGGCCAGACCGAGCAGGTACGGCCTTCCACCGGGCACCGGGTAACAGGCCAGACCGCGGACCACGTGGCGCACCTGGGTCGCCGGCAGGGCATAGTTCGATCCCCCGGACCGCACCAGAAGAAATCTTCGATCTCCCTCAGCAACAGGGACTTCAGTGTCCATGGGCCTCAGGATATCACCCCGCCCGATCACCCCTCGGTGCGATCCCCTGCGACTGCCTCCGGCCCACCGGTGGAAGACCAGTCGAGCTCCGAACCGCGCATCGAGTGCGGAGTCAGAAAAACACCCATCATGACGACCCACCCGAGGGCCACCGCCACTTTCATTCGGAAGCCCCTGGCCGCCGCGACCGTTGCCGGGAGCCAGGCGAGGAACGCGATCAAGGTCTTGTTGTCCGTAAGATCGGTACCGTTTGGCCACCCCGTCCAGTAGGCCCCAAAGGCGAATTTCTGAACCAGGGGCCCAAGAAACAGACCTCCGACCACCAGCAGACCCATCGCGGTCAGGACCAGACCTCGACCACGCGCCCCTAGACGAACGACCTCGAACAATGCGCGGGTCGAAACCAGCATGCTCGCAAACATCGCCAGGATGTGGGGAATGAGAACGCCCGCCGGAACCGGATCTCGAAAACGGGCGACGACGGTCTCTTCAGGCGGCACCTGAACTACGGACCCGGCGGTCTCGACCCGGATAACGTACTCCACCTTGCCGGCCGCCGGCTGGCGGGGAATCGCGGCCTCGAGAGAACCGGACAGCGCCCGTTCCATCTCCAACGATACAAACGCATCTTCGGTGGGATACCTGCGCCACTCGACCACGGCGCGATATTCACCAGCATCCGGCGGCAGGGAGATCAGCAAACCGTCCCGCCCCTCGTTGGAACGCGGCAGCCGGTAGCGGATGGACTGCCCGTCCGCTACCGTCACGCTTCCCCGGGCGGGGTGGCTGGGGCCGGTCATGCGCTGGAAAAATGCCAGCGCGACCGTTACTCCAAACGCGGCCACCCACAGCGCGGCCGATACCCCGCGGCTCTTTCGACTCGGCATCGGTCAGCTATTGTCAAAGACGCGGCCGACCATCTCCTCGATCACGCCGGGCTCGACTTCCTCGAGCTCGTACCGAATGTTGGCAATCGGCTTGTTGACCTTGATGATCCGCTTGAGGTCGATCGGTGTGCCCTCGACCACGACATCGGCATCGGTGGCGTTGATCGTCTCCTCGAGGTCGCGGACCTGCTGGTCGCCATAGCCCATGGCGGGCAGGATCTTGGCGGCGTTCGGAAACTTGGCGTAGGTGTCTTTCAGGGTACCGACGGCGTACGGGCGAGCATCGACGATCTCGGACGCTCCCGCCTGTTTGGCAGCAAACCAACCGGCGCCGTACTCCATCCCTCCGTGGGTCAGGGTCGGTCCGTCCTCGACCACCAACGCCCTTTTGCCTGCGATCATCGACGGATCATCTGCCGTGATGACGGAACGGCACTTGATGACCTTCGCGTCGGGGTTGGCCGTGCGGCAGGTCTCGAACACCTGCTCCACCTTGACGGGGTCCGCCGTATCGACCTTGTTGACGATCAGCAGGTCCGAGATCCGGAGGTTGGTTTCGCCGGGGTAATAGGTCAGCTCGTGCCCCGCGCGGTGCGGGTCGACCAGCGTGATGTGAAGGTCCGGACGGTAGAACGGGGTGTCGTTGTTGCCGCCGTCCCACAGAATCACATCGGCCTCTTTTTCAGCCTCCCGTACGATCTTTTCGTAGTCCACACCGGCGTAGACCACAAAACCGTTGTCGATGTGCGGTTCGTACTCCTCACGCTCTTCGATGGTGCACTGGTGGCGATCGAGGTCTTCGTATGTTTCGAACCTCTGGCACGCCTGTTTGGCGAGATCACCGTAGGGCATCGGATGGCGGATCGCAACGACCTTCTTGCCCATGGCTTTGAGCATTCGCGACACGTACCGGGTTGTCTGCGATTTGCCGACGCCGGTGCGGACCGCGGTGATGGCGATGACCGGCAGAGTCGACTCGATCATCGTCTTGGTCGCCGAGCAGATACCGAAGTGCGGCCCCCAGCCGATGACCTCGCTGCCCTTGTTCATGACGTAGGTGTGGGGCACATCTGAGTAGCTGAACCAGACCTCGTCCACGTCGTTCTCTTTGATCACACGCTCGAGGTCGCTCTCGGGGAGAATCGGGATCCCCTTGGGATAGAGCGAACCGGCAAGCTCCACCGGATAGACCCGGTCTTCGATGTCGGGAATCTGGGTGGCGGTAAATGCGACCACATCGTAGTCCTCGTTGTCTCTGTACAGGGTGTTGAAGTTATGAAAATCGCGTCCGGCCGCGCCCATGATGACGACCTTTGTTCGAGCCATGATTGTCCTCCTAGGGAATACCATCGTTGTGGCGCCCTGCCTCGATGGTGGACCGCCGGGTGAAGCTGAACCGGCGGCGGGGTGGATTCTATCACTCTCGTGAGTATCCCGGCTTTCAGGGCTCGCTTCCCGAGAGGAGCCACCCATCGCATTGATTACCAGACGACGTTTTGATTGCCGAAACAGTCGAGTTCAATCAATGCGACAAATGGCACCTCCGCCGCACGAGGTATGCATCTGTTGGGGCTTCCCGTGAGGAGCCACCCTATGCATTGTCTGCCCGCAACGTCGTCCCGACGGCAACGGCGAAGCGTCAAACAATGCAAAGGATGGCACCTCCGCCGCACGCGACTCGTCTCCGGTGGCGTTTTGTGGGGCAGCCGTCCCGGCTGCCAGGGCCCTCTACTACACGTGACAATCACGGGAAACTCGCCGGAGTGGACGCCCCGATTCTCTCGGCTGTATTGCCCGGGAGTGTCCCCTTCGAGAATATTTGCGACCGAGACGCCCGCTCGTGTCGAAACTTGGCCATCGCAAAATCCTCGAAGACGGCACGTCCGGTCCACGCTGGTCCTGGCCACCCTGAGCACTCCGGCGTTTATTGTCGACGGGAAGTTGTGATGTAAATTCCGAAATCCGAAATCCGAAATTCTTCGTCACTCCCACTCGATCGTGCCTGGGGGCTTCGACGTGACGTCGTAGACCACCCGGTTGATGCCGGCGACCTCGTTGACCACCCGGCGGGCGATGCGGTCGAGGACCTCGGGTGGAAAGCGATACCAGTCGGCGGTCATGAAGTCGGTGGTGGTGACGGCCCTGACGGCAAGCACATTTTCGTAGGTCCGCGAATCGCCCATGACGCCGACGCTCTTGACCGGCAACAACACGCACAGAGCCTGTGAGATGTCGTCGTACAGACCGGCTGAACGGATCTCCTCGATGACGATGGCATCCGCTTCCTGGAGGGTGTGGACGCCATCGCGGGTGATCTCGCCGAGCACCCGCACCGCCAGACCCGGCCCCGGAAAGGGGTGTCGCCAGACGAAGTCGTGGGGAAGACCGAGTTCCTCCCCCACCATCCTGACCTCGTCCTTGAAGAGGTCCCGCAGAGGCTCGACCAACTCCAGACCGAGCCGTTCCGGGAGACCGCCTACGTTGTGGTGGGTTTTGATGACCGCAGCCGTGCCGCGGACACCGGAGGATTCGATCACGTCGGGATAAAGGGTTCCCTGCGCCAGATACCGGGCATCGGGAAACCTCTTCGCTTCGGCCTCGAAGACCGCGACGAACTCGCGGCCGATAATCTTCCGTTTTTCCTCCGGGTCCTCCACCCCTTCAAGAGCCGAAAAGAAACGCTCGGAAGCATCAACCCGATCCAGCCTCAGACCGAACTCTTCGAAGTTCCGCTCGACGGCGTCGCCCTCGTCTTTTCGCAGCAGACCGGTATCGACGAATATCGGCACCAGACGGTCGCCGATGGCCTCTCGCAGCAGCATCGCCGTCACCGACGAGTCGACCCCGCCAGAAACGCCGCAGATCACCCTGCCCTCCGTCAACCGGCTCTCGAGCTTTGCCACCAACTCGTGGCGGATCACCGACGGGCTCCAGTCGCGGCGAGCGCCGGCGAGCGTGATGAAATGCTCGAGCATCCTGTTTCCATGCGGGGTGTGGCGAACCTCGGGGTGAAATTGGAGTCCGAAGACGGGCAGGTCGCGGTCAAAGTCCGAGTACTTCACCCGGAACATGAAGTTGGTGCCTTCGGTGCCATTGAGC
>RCNF010001312.1_pt1 | contig 13080 bp, 14 predicted proteins | sample 2041311 | NCBI WGS metagenome assembly RCNF01 (sample SAMN09708228, study PRJNA481090) | Marine sediment metagenome, whole genome shotgun sequencing project. | biome: marine sediment; feature: ocean; material: sediment; isolation source: Sewage treatment plant 2 marine sediment (STP2) ... | reverse complement strand
GCATTCTTGAAATCCTCGTAGTCCCAATTCTGCCATGTCTGGGAAGAAAGGATCTCGTAGGGCAGGTCGCTCTCATACTCAAGCTCGTCGCGCATATACGCATTGAGGGCAGATGTGTAGACGCCCATGGTGGCATCCATGCTTGGATCGGCCTCAAACGAGTCACCGTCCTTGAATCGATCGATGCCGGTGTAGCGAGAGTCGATACGGCCGACGGTGCGACCCTCCTCGCGCAGTAACTCTTTGCAGAACCGAAAGATCTCGATCCGCAGGTCATACCGAGTTACGTATTGCTCGGAGAGCCCGGTGTACCTGGCCACCTTCTTGGCGATCTGCTTGAACTTGTCGGCTGGCAGCGCACTGCCCTGGAACAGGGCCCGTGCATATTCATTGGATGCGAATTGCTCGACCTCATCGAGGAGATCCCGCAGCGACCGCTTCTGATCCTTTGGCCCAAGCTTGCCGTGATACCAAGCGGTTGCGGCATAGGTAGGGAGAAACACCGTATATGGCAGGTCGTTGCCACGTTGGAAGGTCCCGGTAGCGCTGTCGAACCCGGCCGTCTGAAAATTGAGGATCGACGAGATCAGCATGAGGCCGTTGAAGGTGATCCCGTGGCGGGCGTAGAGATGCCCGGCCAACCCCGCGGAGCGAGTCGTGCCGTATGACTCGCCGGCGAGGAACTTCGGCGATCCCCAGCGCTGGTGACGGGTCAGGTAGACACGAATGAATTCGCCTACCGCCTCGATGTCCTTTTTGAAATGGTGGAAGTTCTTTGCTTCCTCGTTGGGGATCGCTCGCGAGAATCCCGTCCCCACTGGGTCGATAAACACCAGGTCTGCTGTGTCGAGCAGCGAGTGCTCGTTGTCGACAAGCCGTCCCGGAGGGGGATAGGGCATGCCGTTGTCGTCGAGAAGAACGCGTCGGGGTCCGAGCGCTCCCAAGTGGAGCCATACCGAAGAGGAGCCGGGGCCGCCATTGAAGGCAAACACGATCGGCCGCTTTGTGGTGTCTTTGACCTTGTTGCGTGTGTAGGAGACAAAAAAGAACGAAGCCTTCTTCTTGCCCTCCTCTTCGGCGAGGATGACCCGACCCGCGGTGGCGGTGTACTCGACGGCCTTGCCTGCAATCGAAACCGTGTGAGTGGTCTCAGTAGAGATTTCCTCGTGATGGGGTGGGGGAGGGGGAGTCTCTTTCTCGTCCTCGCCCTTCCCCTTGGTCTCTTCGTCTTCTTTTTTAACGTCGTCGGCCATCAGTCCGCTCCAGAGTTCGGTGACTCAGCTGACTCTACCGAGGGGATTGACCAGCCAAATCGTCTCTACCCACCGAGTCCGCATCGACGGGCGCATACGGATAGCTGACGGTGAAGGTGGTCCCTTCGTCCTTGGTGCTTTCGAATGCAATGTCGCCGCCGAGGTAGCGCTCGGTCAGTAGCCGCGCTCCGTAGGTACCTAGGCCACGACCCCCACCCTTGGTCGTGAAAGACCGCTGAAAGATCTGGAGCTGGCTGCGATGAGGAATATGGCCGTCATTGTGAACGGAGAAGCCGACGCGCGCCCCCTGCTTGGTGCAGGCGAGGGACACAAGGTGGCCGGTAGGCGATGCCTCCAGGGCATTCTTGACTAGGTTGCCGATCACCCTGCCGAGTAGCGCAGGATCGGTGACAAAAGTGACCTGGTCGCTGGCGGCATCAATGGTGATCACCTTGCCGGCGCCGACATCATGCGATGAATAGACACCAGCGACGTCAACCAGTAGCTGGCGCGAGTTCACCGGCTGCGGTCGAGCAACCAGTTCATCGACCTCAGCAGCAAGTAACTCCCTTTGGGCGGAGATCTCGTCGATCAGATGATCCGAAGTGGTTTCCAGCAACTCGAGCATCTCGTCCTTGTCCTCTGGAGATGCCGTCTTTGCCATCGCCGACAGACCACGCATGGCCGTTGCAGTGTTCATGATGTCGTGGAAGAAGATGCGTTCTAGCGTCTCGCGACGCTTGGTATCACCGATGTCGGCCCCAGTGAAGAGCGTGAAGTCTTCTCCTTCGATCTCAAATGGGGTCGCGGAGACGCGAAGCTCGATCGGGTCGCCGTTCTCCCGAATAATGCGACACTCTTCCTCCTCGGCGCCCCCGGTCTGGGAGACCCGGATGGCCTCTGCCGCTCCACAAGCAGTGCAGAACAGTGTTGTGCCGCATCCCGCGGGCTTCTTGTTGGCGTTCTGGCACCCAAACAGATCACCGATGCGTTTACCCATTGCGTGTTCGGCGTCACTACTGAACGCATCGAGGAGGGTGCGGTTGGTAAAGACGACCTGACGTTGCGGGTTCAGGATTGCGATGTAGGTCTGGGCACTATCGGCGACGCTGGTCATCAGAGCATCGTCGGCGAGCAGAGCCGATTGCCGCTGCAGAGACTCCTGGGAAGCGCGTTCGGCTAGACGGCTGTCGTCAGGATTGGTTGCCTTTGCCATTGCTTCCTTCCAGGGCGCGATGTTGAGTCCAGCATTGGTGCTTGGTAATCAAGTCGGCAGGGCGCACGGAAGGTTTAGCGGAGCCGGTATCGCGGCTGGTTTCGGATCACGCGCCCAGACCTATTGGACACGACACGCCGGTGCCACCGATACCGCAGTAGCCGTTTGGATTCTTGGCCAGGTATTGCTGGTGGTATTCCTCGGCGTAGTAGAACGTGTCGGCTACCTCGATCTCCGTCGTGATGGTCTCGTAACCAGCCGCGTTGAGGTTGGTCTGGTAGCCATCACGGCTTGAGGTAGCTTCGCTGAGCTGCATCTCGTTCGAGGCGTATATGGCCGATCGATACTGTGTTCCGACGTCGTTGCCCTGCTGCATTCCTTGGGTCGGGTCGTGTCCCTCCCAGAATGCCTGTAACAGAGCGCCGTACGAGACCTGGGAAGGGTCGTAGGCGACAAGTACTACCTCGGTATGGCCGGTCTGGCCTGAACAAACCTCTTCATATGTGGCATTTTGCGTGAGTCCCCCGGCGTAGCCGACCGCAGTCGAGTAGACACCTGGTAGCTGCCAGAAGATCCGTTCGGCACCCCAGAAACATCCCATTGCAAAGTAGGCCAGCTCGATTCCTTCAGGGAAGGGGGCCACGATGGTGTTGTTGTTGACGAAGTGGACTCCACTAATCGTGAGTGGGTCAGGACGTCCCGCAAGAGCACTCGCGGTGTCTGGCATTTTTGATTTTTGGAACCACATGGTTGTTCCTTCCCTATGGCTGGTGTCACAAGAACACGGCCAAGCCTTCAAGTGTTCCGTGATCCTCCCAGACCGGGTGCAATATGCAAGAGAACATTCCATGAACGGGGAGAGGGGCGCCGGATCGGCGCCCCTCTCTGCAATCACGCTAGGTCTTGTCAGCTACTTGTCTTCGCCAATGCGGATGAAGCTGAACGTGGCCCAACCTCCGTCGGATGATTCAACATCAACGGTGAATGCTTCGCCCCCTGGTGCTTGGGGGAATTCGACCTTGACCAGCCAATTGCCCTTGCTGTCGGCGGTTGTTGTTCCGCTTCCGAACTCCGATTCGACCCAGATTGTCGTGCCAGGACTGGCGGTGCCGAAGAACTTGTCGTACGGGACGCCTTCGCCGCAGGAGCCGTACTTCTGGTTTGCGGTGAAGTCGACTTCACCGATCTCCTCGACGACCCACTTGAACCATGCTTCGGCTCGATCGCCGCTACTCGACTCGACCACGATGCCGATCTTGGTGTTGGCAGGAACATCGTCGCTGAGGTGGAGCTTGGAGTACCACTCGCCGTTGCTTTCGACCGTGGTCTGGGCCTCTCCGTACTCGGACACCATCCAGATGGTGTCTCCGGGATTACCTGTGCCGAAGAACTTGGTCCACAGGCTGGTGTTCTCGATGTACTCCTGGCGTACGCTGAAATCGTGGCTGGCGCAGACGTACTTCATCTTGAATTCGACACGATTGTTTTCGTTCTCGACGACCACCGTGAACTTCTCGTTGCACGGAGCTTCGGGGAACTTCACGTAGAGCTTCCACTCACCGTTCTCGTCGATCTTGATTGATCCATCGCCGTAGTCCGAGCCAACCCACACCTTGGTGCCTGGTGTTCCGGTCCCGTAGTACTTGTTTTCGGCCGGGTGGCCATCGACAGCTTCCCACTTCTGGGTGGCGGTTCCTCGTCCTTTGGCGGGTCGGCGGGCCGGCTCTCGTCATCGTTTTGCGCGGCCGTTTCCGAAGCAACCTTGTCATCTACCGCCGTCGTTGTCGGCTTGGGGTCTTTTATCGGCGGGGTGCTGTCATGGCTCGGCTTTTCGTCCGCCGGCGTTTCGCTCATTGCCGCAGCATCGGACCCTGGTGCACTCGTGAACGTGCCGACCTGGGCGAGGGCCGCACCGCCGAGCAGTACAACTGCAAAGGCTGCGACAAAGACGAGTATCTCGCGTCGTCTCATTTCTGATCTCCATCTCGAAGGCTATGTAGCGTGATTGCCGCTCTGAGTAGTCGCTCGCGGCAACCGGCGTTTTGGTTTACTCCTTTTGCCGATTTCTTTGGAAATCGACCGTTGTGTGGCTCCGGCCAGATAGGGCGGAGATGCGGCGATGCATGAATTTGCTGCAGACACGTGTAGTTTCGGTATCCTGAGCGAGTCACAACCGGGAGAACACATGACCGATCATGTCGACGAGTTGGCCGAAGAGACCGCATTGGCGCCAGACGATGAGTCCGAGACCGAGGCCGAGACCGAGTCCGAGGCTGAGGCCGAGACCGACACCGAGGCCGAGACCGAAGTGAGTGCTCCTGTGCATTCATTGACTGAGCCCGTGGAAGTACCGATCCGATCGTCGATCCTCGATTCTGTTCTAAACCCCGAGCATGAAGCGGATGAGCCTTCAAAGAAGTTGCGCAAGAAGTTCTACGAAAAAGAGCTCGATCGTCTTCAGATGGAGATGGTGAAGCTTCAGGAGTGGGTCAAGGCCGAGGGGCTGCGCGTCGTCGTCATTTTCGAGGGCAGGGATGCGGCCGGCAAGGGCGGTGTGATCAAACGAATCACAGAACGGCTCAACCCACGGGTGTGTCGCGTTGCGGCTCTTGGTACCGCAACGGAGCGGGAGAAGACGCAGTGGTGGTTCCAGCGTTACGCCGCACATCTCCCGGCCGCTGGCGAGATCGTCCTATTCGATCGCAGCTGGTACAACCGGGCATTGGTTGAACCGGTGATGGGGTTCTGCACCGAGCAGCAGTACCAAGAGTTCCTTCGTACTGCACCCGAGTTCGAGCGCATGTTGGTTCGGAGCGGGATCATTTTGGTCAAGTACTGGTTCTCCGTAAGTGATGAAGAGCAGGAGCGGCGTTTCCGTTCCCGGATCAAGGATTCCCGCAAGCGGTGGAAGCTCAGCCCGATGGATCTCGAGTCACGAAGCCGGTGGGTCGAGTACTCACGGGCTAAGGACATCATGTTTGCCCATACCGATATCAAACAGGCGCCGTGGTTTGCTGTTAACGCCGATGACAAGAAGCGAGCTCGGCTCAACTGCATCAGCCACTTCCTGAGCGTTATTCCATATGATGACCTCACGCCCCAGGCAATTGAGCTGCCGCCGCGGCAGGACAATGAGGGGTATGTCCGGCCTCCCATGTCAGATCAGACGTTCGTGCCCAACACTTACTGACGGCGGACTCTGGCCGACTGGATACTTGTGGAAAGCGATAGTGCTTGCAAAAGCAAGCACAGTGCTTACAATGGTGCTCGAGGCCAGAATGATTACACCACTGCAACCGCTCTCGGGATTGCCCGACGGTTACCCATACGACTACGAATGCCCTGTGAAGCTGCATGACGGGCGCGTAGTCCATATTCGCCCGGTCGTTCCCGGTGACGCTCCGCTGCTGGCGCACGAGGCCAGCGCTGCCGACACCGATACCCTCTACAACCGGTTCTTCAACCCGGCGATTCGGCTCGACCGCAAGCGTCTCAGCCATCTGACTGAGCTTGACTACGAGACCCGATTTGCCATCGCGGCGTTCTTCGATGGCGAAGGCATCGCGATTGCCCGATTCGAGCCTGCAGGAGAAGGGCTGGCTGAGATTGCGGTCGTCGTCAAGCCCGAGTGGCGGAAGCTTGGCTTGGCAACTGCAATGTTCGACCTGCTCGAGACTGCGGCCTTGGAGCGGGGGATTGTCGAGTTCGAAGCGCTCTATCTGCCGGACAATCACGCCATCGAGCGTGTCCTCCTCAAGCGTGGTTTCGGCGGGGCAACGGTTGATGCTGGGGTGGCCCGGGTTACGAAAATCCTCGGTCGAACGCCTGTTGGTCTCAAGGGCTGAGCCCGCTTGCCAGTCGCGGGTCGGGCCCCGGGCGGTACCATCCCGACCATGACTGGGACCGTTGCCGATATCTCTGCCCAAATTGAATCGTTGTTTCGCCTCAGCAAGTCAGCCGGCTGGGATCAGGTTGGTCTCCAATTCGGAGACTTGGATGCACCGGTGACCCGTGTTGCAGTCTGTCACGAGGTGACACCAACCGTCGCCGCGGAATTGGTCGCATCGAATATTGATCTCGTTGTTGCGTATCACCCGCTTCTGTTTCGTCCGACCACCCGCCTGATAGCCGGATCCGGTGCATCGGGTCGTGCCTTCCAGTTGATTGCAAACGGGACTGCATTGGTTGTGGTTCACACTGCATTCGACATGGCTCCCGGCGGTACTGCCGATTCGCTTGCCGATGCGGTCGGCGTCGTCGACTGCACCGGTTTTGGCCCTGCGTGGGGGAGCGACACGTCGAAGATCGTTACGTTCGCCCCTGAATCTGCTGTGGAGCTGATTGTCTCGGCCATGGCTGCTGCCGGTGCGGGCGATATTGGCGGATACTCCAGCTGTTCGTACCGCTCGCTTGGCACCGGGTCATTCTTTGCCGATGCAACAACGACGCCAACCACCGGGTCAGCGGACACGCTCAACCGGGAACAAGAAACCCGAGTCGAGATGATCGCACCGGCGAGTCGTACCGCTGCGGTGGTAGCAGCTTTGGTTGAAGCCCATCCATATGAAGAACCTGCCTACGACTTGATCGAAACACGATCGAATGCAGGAATGATCGGAAGGGTGGGTCGGCTTGCCGAGCCGTCCACCACGGCGGCGTTGGCTAGCTTGGTGCATGATCGGCTTGGTGGCGTGGTGAGGACGGCAGGTGACGGACCCATTCGCACCGTTGCCGTTATACCTGGCTCAGGCGGATCATTGCTCGGCAGTGCCAATGCAGATGCGGTGGTGACCGGCGACGTCAGTCACCATCAGGCGCGGGCCGCATTGGAGCGCGGGATCAGCATCATTGACCCTGGTCACGCGGCGACGGAACGGCCCGGGGTCAAGGCGTTGTACGCTGCGGTCGCAGAAACGATCGCTGGCACGATCGACATGACAGATATTGACCATGATCCCTGGAAGGAACGGTAGCCATGGAGGAGTTGCGGAGTCTCGCCGACTTGCTTGACCTGCAGGAAGTCGATCTGCAGATTGACCGCTTGCTCCATGACCGGCAGTCGCTGCCAGAATTGGATCAGTATCGCAAGGCGCACGAGCACGCCGAAACACTCACTTCCGAGCTAACTGATGCCGAAGCGGCGCTGCGCCAAACGTCTCTCGAGTTGGACAAGACCGAAGGTGAACTCGAGATCAATGTTGCCAGACTCGATGCCGAACAGAACCGGCTGTACGCGGGTGGGATGAGCGCCAGAGACGCCGACTATCTGCGGCGAGAGGTCGAGATGCTCGATCGGAAGCGTGGCGAAGCTGAGGACCTCGTTCTTGAGCTCATGGAAAGACGCGAGGAGCAGGAGGGCGCGGCCGTCGATCTGCGGAATCGAGTTGACCAAGCGGTGACCGCCAAGGCGGGCATTGAAGCGGCCATCAAAGAAGCATGGCGCGGCATCGACGCCCAGCTGGCCACGAAAGAGTCGCGCAAGGGCGAGATGGTCCCTCGACTAGACGACGAACTGATCGAGTTGTATGAAGAGCTGCGGGGTACCAAAGATGGGGTCGGTGTTGGCGCTCTCATCGATGGAATGTGTGGCGGTTGTCACCTGAAGTTGACCGCAGCCGAGGTTCTCGACGCCAAGCGGACCGATCCGTCCCGGTGTATTCACTGCCGGCGCATCCTTGTAATCTGACCGTCTACTGATGCTCTTTTGGCACGCCGGGGCGACAATTGCGATCGCCCGATATTCGTTTCGCGACGACCGCATGGACCTGCGGATGCTGTTACTCGGCGCATTGCTGCCGGATCTAATCGATACCCCAATCGGTCTTCTCTTCTACGGAACCTTTGGAGCGGTACGGCTGTTCACCCACGGACTCATATTGGCGGCGGTGGTCATGGTCGCAGTGGTGCTGGCGACGCGCAGGGGACGGCCCCGCAAGATGTGGATGCCGCTGGCCATTGGGCTCCTATTCCACGTTCTTTTTGATGCGATGTGGCTCGATGCGGAGACGTTGTGGTGGCCGCTACTGGGTACAGGGTTTACCGCGGCAGGTCCGGAGACAGCCTCCGCGTATCTCTCGGAGCTACTCAGCGATTGGAAGGTGTGGGCCGGGGAGGCTGCCGGGCTTGTCTACCTGGCCTATCTGTGGTCGGCTGCGCGTCTCTCGGATCCAGCCAAACGGGGCGAGTTCATCCGTACTGGCCGTGTCGATGCTCCAATTGACGGAGATGTCAGCTGCTGAGCATCCTGACCGCAATCACCGCTAGCAACGCGGCGAAGAGGCGACGTAGTAAATCGGGATCCAATGCCAGGGCGAATCGCGAACCCACTAGACCACCGATAACGCCTCCGGCCGCGACGAGTAGGGCGGTTCTCCACTCGACCCTTCCTTTCTTGGCGTGGAGGGCGGTGCCGACGATTGCTGTTGGCACAATGATCGCCAACGATGTCCCTTGGGCCACGTGTTGCGCAAAACCGAAGAACACAACCAGAGATGGCACAAAAATGATGCCGCCGCCGATCCCAAGAGTCGAGGCGATTAGGCCGGTGATGAGGCCAAGAACGATGAAGCCCGTTACTTCGATCATGTGATCGCCATCCGCGCCGCCGCCACCAACAGGAGGACCGAGAAGGCCCTCGTGAGCACCTTCGCCGGGATCAGGTGGAGAATTCGGGCCCCGATTGCTGCACCGGCCACCGCACCGATTGCGACTAGACCGGCGGCCCCCCAATCGACCGATCCGTCGATGGCGAACGAGAGCAGTGCTGCGCTCGCCGAGGCAACGATCGTGGCCACCGACGTGCCTGATGCGCGATGTTGGCCAAAGTGGAGCCACAGCACTAGGCCGGGGACAACGATGATTCCGCCGCCTAGACCAAACAGGCCACCGACTAGTCCGGCGATTAGGCCGAGCAAAATGGCACGAGAAGTCGGGATGGGCATCTCATAAGTGTAGGAGTCGGTTGGCGCACCCCCTGCATCCGTTTCAGGGTTAGCCTGAGGCCGTGAAATCCATTCTCTTGCTGGTTGCCGCGGTGGTAGTGGCCGGGTGCTCCGGCGGTACCACCGAGCCGACTCCACCTCCAACAGACCTGAGCCCGTCGGCAGTCGTGTCGCAGTGGCTTGATGCGGTGGTCGCCGTTGACGTGGCCGCTTTGGCGGATCTTGTTGAACCCGGCGGTCTGGCAGTCATCGCAGGCGTTGAAAACAGCGTCAGGTCAGATGAACTTGTCGGTTTGCTCAACGGGGGATTCAAGGGCGACCTCGCCGCCGGCTACTGGAGGACCTTCCGGGACGACTTTGCCGCGATTCGTGGCGGCTCCTTGGAGAACTTGATCGTGGTCGATGAGACGCCCGTCGCTGGTAACGCGGACTTTGTCGCGGTCGGCGTACTGCTGGACGAGACGACTGGGTCTGTCCTCGTCCGTCAGACCGAAGCTGGTTGGCGTGTCGACATGGCGGCGACGGTGGGCCCGGCGCTGGTCGATCCACTTAGTGATTACTTGTCGAGCGCTCTATCGGGAAGCAACGCCATCCCTATCTCTGATGCCTATCGATCTTCGGTTATCCCAGCGCTGGACGCAGCGATCGTGCTCGATGAGACCAACGCTGATCTCGTATTTGGTACCGAATATCTGAGGCAGCTGATCGAGGGCTAACTACTCTTTCAACGCCCGCAGCGCCGGGATAACCTCAGCGCCCAGCATCTTGATCGTGGCTTCCTGGTCGAGTGCGGTGGTCTGGATGGTCACAACGTCAGCATCGAGTTCCGTGATCAGCGGCGTATATACATCCACATAGTCCTGAGGGCTGGCCACCAACGAGTACATGGCCAGAATCTCGGCCCGATCCATTGAGTCGGCCCGTTCCCGCAATACGGCAGGATCGACGGCTTCGAGTCGACCTGGGGCCCGTAGCCCCCGCCATGCTGACAGTGCCTGCCATGCCTCATCCTGAGTTTCGGCCCGTACCGACCACCTTGATGCCATGATCGGTAATGGCTGGCGTCCTGCCGCAGCCGCCGCCGCACCAGCCGGATCTACCACACGCTCGACGGTGACCTCGGGTTGTTTTACGCTCGTGATGATGCCGTCCGCCAGTCGGGCGGCCAGTGCTGCCGATTTGGGGCCACCGGCTGCCAGCCAAATCGGCACTCGACCGATCGGCGGGCTGTAGAGCTTGGCTCTGTCGGTTCGGTAGTACTCGCCTTCGAAGTCAAGCTTCTCGCCATCAAGAAGACGGCGCATGATCTGTAGTGCTTCGCTCATCCGGGCTGCCCGCTCTGCATACTTGGGGAACGGCAAGCCAAGGGGGCCTTCATTGAGGTTTTCCCCGGTGCCGACACCGAGATGGAACCGTCCGCCGGAGAGCCGATCCAGGGTGGCTGCAGCTTGCGCCACGACTGCAGGGTGATAGCGGAAGAGGGGAGTTGTGACCCCGGTCGAGATCTCGACCCTCTCAGTTGCTTGGGCCATCGCCCCGATCGTGGAGAAGGCATACCCGGAGGCAGATGTGTCATCGACCCACGGGTGAAAATGCTCGGACACCACGAGGAAGTCGAAGCCTGCCTGCTCCGCCAGGACAGCGTGTTTGACCAGCACCTCGGGTTGCCATTGCTCATGTCCACAGAAGTAGGCGAATCGTGTCACAGCATTCCTTTCGATCGGATGGTCAGATTAGGCCGCTTGCCGCGTGATCAATCGCAAACCCTGAGGGTGGTTCTTGGCCCGGTACTCGTACTCCGCCCGCAACCCCACCAAGTGGGCAAATGAGACAGCCAGGTCGGTCCGGTGTCGATATTCCTCGTTGTTGGGGATACAGTGACTAATGCTCAAGGATTGCGGCCAAACGGCCGAATCCTTGGAAGGCGCAAAACTCTCGGAGGCCTCTGCGATGGAAAAAGAACAGACGAGCGGTGGCCCACCAGATCTTCTGGTGGTCGAAGACAACACTCTTCATGCCCGCCTCGTGTTGACGATGCTCCGCGAGGCATGGGGCGATGAAGCTCCAGTTCGTCATGTAAAGCGGCTCGAATCCGCCCTAGATGCGATCGTCGAATCCGCGCCTGACTGCGTTCTCCTGGACCTGGTCCTTCCCGATGCCGATGGTCTCGAAGCTGTCGATGCGGTATTGCTGCACGCCGCACACGTCCCGATAGTTGTCCTCAGCGCCCACAAAGATGACCATCTTGCCCTGCGTGCGGTTCGCCGCGGTGCACAGGATTACTTGGTTAAGGGCACGGTTACGGCCGATGCACTGGCCCGCTCGGTACAACTAGCGATTCAGCGGCATCACGCCGAGAACAGAGTCACCCCCGGTCAGTCGACTGCAGCGACGGACTTGCCCGCTTCAGTTCCCGATACCGCAGAAGGCCCGACGGCTGTCGGAATACTGGACAAAGACGGCGCAGTCCTTTTTGCCGAGGAAGATGCCGCCGACATGCTCGGTCTCCCGCTTGCTGAGGTCATCGGGGTCCCGCTGGTATCGATGTGTCATCCTGCCGACATGGATCGCTGGCGCGCCAGCATCGAAAAGGAAGACGAAGATCTTGCTGAGGTCATTGTCCGTATAATTCACCCATCCGGCGCCGAGTTTCGGGTCGGAATCACTCTTGAGCCGCTATCGAATGGTCAGAATCCGCGCGCTGCGTTTCTGGCGATGTTCCAGCACCACTCTGACGAGGGAACCGCCTCATCCGGTGCTTATGCCGTTGTGAGCGGCTGGGGTGACGAGTAGCCGCATAGATCATGCGGGCGGAGATGCAAAGAAAGGAGCCCCCTCGTGGGGGCTCCTTTCTGCGAGTCCAGGGTATAAGCCGGATTCTGTCCCGGTCCGAAGACCGGTGACGACCATCTATCTGGGCCCTGCATTGCTGACAGGGCTCGTGCGGTCTACCTGGGATTGGCGAGCGGGCAGCTCTCTCCCTACTTGACCTTGCTCCTGGCGGGGTTTACCTAGCCGCCCCGGTCACCCGAGACGCTGGTGGTCTCTTACACCACCGTTTCACCCTTACCGGTGCGTTAGCTCCGGCGGTTTGCTTTCTGTTGCACTATCCATCGGGTTGCCCCGCCTGGGTGTTACCCAGCACCATGCCCTGCGGAGTCCGGACTTTCCTCGGCCGGATTGCTCCGGACGCGGCCGTCTCCCTGACTCAGGAAGAGCGTACCGTCTATTGGCTGCGGGTTCTAGCTCGCAACCAGAGACCGGACTCGATCCAGCCGGGCGCGCACCTCTGCCGCGATTTCGGCGACCCCGTCTTTACCGACCAGGGTGAGGACCGATGACGGGTCCATGAAGTCGACGATGATGGCGTCATCAGCCTGGCGAAGAACGACATTGCAGGGAAGCAGTGCACCGATGCTCGGTTCGGCGGTGATCGCCTGGTGTGCCAGCGGTGGGTTGCAGGCTCCGAGGATCAGATACGGAGGAAGGTCAACATCGAGCTTGGCCTTCATTGTTGCAGAGACATCGATTTCGGTGAGGACACCAAATCCCTCAGTGGCAAGAGCGGCCACCAGCCGCTCTTTGGCGGCGTCTATCGGACCGGGTGTGGTTGTCGAGAATACGTATTCAGCCATTGGCACTCCAGATGTTACATACAGGAGAGGGGACC
>RCNF010001311.1_pt1 | contig 13081 bp, 6 predicted proteins | sample 2041311 | NCBI WGS metagenome assembly RCNF01 (sample SAMN09708228, study PRJNA481090) | Marine sediment metagenome, whole genome shotgun sequencing project. | biome: marine sediment; feature: ocean; material: sediment; isolation source: Sewage treatment plant 2 marine sediment (STP2) ... | reverse complement strand
ACAAGCAGAAAACCTGTAACCCTTTGTTTTATATGGTGGGCCCGGGAGGACTCGAACCTCCGACCAATAGATTATGAGTCTACTGCTCTAACCAACTGAGCTACAGGCCCCTGTGGATTCAGGATTTTACTGATAATTTTTACAAAAATCTATGTAAAAATTCAGCTTAAAAGAATCCAATGAATGACAGGTTTTCACCTGAAAGTTATAAGCTATGAAGCACCTATATCTTTATCCATTTCTAGGAAGCTGCGTAGCATATCTGATCGGCTCGGATGACGCAATTTTCTTAATGCTTTTGCTTCAATTTGTCTGATTCGCTCACGTGTTACATCAAACTGTTTACCCACTTCTTCCAAAGTGTGGTCAGTATTCATATCAATACCAAAACGCATACGAAGTACTTTAGCCTCGCGAGGCGTTAAGCTACTAAGAACATCGCGTGTACTTTCACCCAAACCAGTCGATGTCGCAGACTCGATTGGAGACTGTACATTGCCATCTTCGATAAAATCACCCAATGATGAATCTTCGTCATCGCCAATTGGTGTTTCCATTGAGATCGGCTCTTTAGCAATTTTCATCACTTTACGAACCTTATCTTCTGGCATTTCCATTTCTACTGCTAATTCTTCAGGTGTGCCTTCGCGGCCTTTTTCCTGTAGAAGTTTGCGTGATATACGATTGAGTTTGTTGATGGTCTCGATCATGTGCACTGGAATACGAATCGTTCTAGCCTGATCCGCAATTGAACGTGTAATAGCCTGACGTATCCACCATGTTGCATAAGTAGAAAACTTGTAACCACGACGGTATTCAAACTTATCTACGGCTTTCATCAAACCGATATTACCTTCCTGAATTAGATCAAGGAACTGTAAGCCACGGTTAGTGTACTTTTTAGCGATTGAGATAACTAAACGAAGGTTAGCTTCGACCATTTCTTTCTTCGCACGACGCGCTTTTGCTTCACCTACCGACACGATGCGGTTGATATCTTTAATTTGTGTAATGCTAAGACGAGTTTCTTTCTCTATCTTTTGTAATTGAAATTGATTAAAAACGATATCATCTTTAAACGGCTCTAAGCTTTCCTGACTCTTAGGCTTGCTTTCGATATATTTATTTAGCCATTCAGTATCTGTTTCATTCTTAGGGAAACTTGTGATGAAATCTTTCTTAGGCATCGCTGCTTTTTGCACACATAGCTTCATTATTTGACGCTCGTATCCACGAATTCGTTCAATAATGGCATGCATCTGACCACCAATCCCATCGATGATTGGCTGTGTGAATTTAAACTCCAACATTTTCTTAGCTTGTAACTGACGAACCCTTTCATACTCTTCGAAATCATCATTCTCACAAGCCTGGCATGCTTGTACGTAAAGCTCATTAAGCTCTGTAAACTTTTCATGAGCAATCTCTGGATCTGGGCCCAAATCTTCTGGCTCTTCTTCTTCCTCGTCGTCATCTGCATCACCATTTTCTGCAGCTTCAGCAGCTTTTTTCTCTGCTGCTTCTTTTGATTCAGGTGTAACAATTGGCGCTGGCTCAGGAATAACATGGCGCTCTGCATTCGGATCTACGAAATCAGAGATAAGATCAGTCAGGCGCTTTTCTTCTGCCTCTACTCTAGCGTAGAAATTCAACAAGAATTCTGTTGAAGCGGGAAATTCCGAAAGCGCTGTGAGTACTTCGTAAAGACCTTCTTCTATACGAATAGCAATTTCGATTTCGCCTTCACGGGTCAATAACTCAACTGTACCCATTTCACGCATATACATACGTACTGGGTCGGTAGTTCTACCGAAGTCATTATCAACGCTTGTTAACGCAGCTGCAGCTTCTTCTGCTGCATCATCATCGGCTTCTGTGGTTTCTTCTGCAAGTACCAAACTATCTTCGTCTGGTGCTTTCTCGTAAACCTTGATACCCATATCACCGATTGTGGTTACAATCTCTTCGATTTGCTCTGGATCTACTATCGAATCAGGAAGGTGATCATTGACTTCTGCATAAGTTAAGTAGCCTTGCTCCTTACCTTTAAGGATAAGCATTTTCAAACCAGATTGACTTTGAGCTACTGTTGCTTGATCAGTTACGGTAGCGTCTTCGTTCGCCAGTTCTTTTTTGTTTAGTTCTTTTTTGCTCATATATTTATATCGCGCCTTTAACGCCCTTCCTAATGTAACAATAGATACATCTAACATGCACAAATCGCATATTACATATAAAAAAATTAATCGACCATTATATCACTGTCAAACGCTCTGCAATGTACCCATATTGAGAGAGTATTGATATTTCTGATAACTATTTGATAATCATCTAAGTGAATATTGTGATGAAAAACAAGAATTAAAGTCAGTTTTTAAAATTATCCACGATACAAAGAACGAAACATCTGTTTTTCCATATCTGTGAGGCTATCCATACCGTGAACTTGAGCTTTATGTATTAAGTTTTCTAACTTAATTTTATCTGCCCTATCGTATATTTTATTCAAACAATCCTGAAATTCATCACTGAGCATTGCTATGTCATCAGACTCTGGTTGCCATTTCATCAATTGTACTAGCGGGACTTCAAATTCTGTGTTTTTCCACCTATCCAGAAGTGCTATTGGCTTAATCTCTGGGCTCTCTTGGATAGCTTCAATAAGTGTAGTCAATAAATCTGATCCTGGCAGTTTTGATACCGCTATTTCTTCAATATTATCAATTAGTTTTACTAATGATGGCTCAGAAAGTAGCAAACTAATAGCATATCGGATCGGCGTCTGACTAACGCTACGATTATTTAGACGAGATTGCTTAGGTTTAAGTTCAATACTGAAATTATTATTTGATCCAGAATTAGATGTAATTTCACGTTGAAACAATACTCTCTTATCAACATTCGTTAAATCAGACAAATTCTGTACTAATTGATCCTTAATCAAAGTATCAGGCATTTTGGTCAAGAGTTTAGCAGCCTCTTTCAAAAAACGTGTTTTACCCTCATGCGAGGTAATATTGAAACGCGAATGCAAATTCTCAACTAAATAAGCGGTGAGTGAATCTGCTTGTTGATAATTTTCTTCAAATGCTTCTTTACCGATCTTCCTAATCTGCGTATCTGGATCTTCACCATCAGGTAAAAACAAAAATTTAATCTCTTTTCCGTCCTGCATAACTGGCATTGCATTCTCCAGCGCACGCCAGGCTGCTTCTTTACCCGCACGATCCCCATCAAAACAGAATATGATTTCAGGAACAGCTCTAAACAACTGTTTTATATGTTCTTCTGTCGTTGCGGTACCTAGTGTCGCTACCGCATAAGACACACCAAACTGCCCCAACGCAATCACATCCATATAACCTTCGACAACGATGATACGATCGAGTTTTTGTGTATTTATTCTCGCTTCATATAAACCATATAACTCGCGACCTTTATGGAAAACAGTTGTTTCAGGAGAGTTAATATATTTGGGTAATTCATCCCCTAACACACGCCCACCAAAACCAATTACCTGACCTTTGCGATTACGAATCGGGAACATTATTCGATCACGGTATCTGTCGTAGATTTTTCCATCATCTTTCTTGATGATTAAGCCAGAATCCACCAACTGCTGCTCTGTGTATGAGCCCTTGAAATGCTTTAGGAGATGATCCCAACCGCTTAGTGAGTAACCGACATTAAAGCGTTTAATAATTTCGCCATTAAGGTCCCTGCCCTTTAAATAATCAATAGCAGGTTGCGAGCCTTTTAGTTGTAATTGGTAGTATTGATTGGCGTCATCCAGAAGCGTATAAAGATCTTTGCTACGCTGCCGTTGTGCTTCACTCGGAGCACCTTTTCCCCCTTTTTCACGAGGGACCGTAACACCCATAGAATCAGCCAGCGACTCAATCGCTTCTACAAAATCTAAATGCTCATACTCCATCAAGAATGAAATCGCAGAACCATGCACACCACAACCAAAGCAATGATAAAACTGCTTATTCGGGCTTACTGTGAAGGAAGGTGTTTTTTCATTATGAAAAGGACAACACGCACTGAATTCGCGGCCCTTCTTTTTTAGTGGAACTCTCGCATTGATTACATCAACGATATCTGCACGTGTCAGAAGATCGTCAATAAATTCACGAGGAATACGTCCAGATGCCATAGTCAGGTTTCTTGATTACGCTTCAGATATTAGATTAATAAGAAGCGTAAAATTTAAAAGTCACCCCCCTACTTATAGGAGGTTTTTGCCAGTTATTTAGCTAAGCTTCTTTAATAGTAGCTCAAAAATCCAGAAACAATTATCTAGATAAGCTGGTATAGCCCATTAAATACTCATCAATAGAGTGCGCGCATTGGCGTCCTTCACGGATTGCCCAGACTACCAAAGATTGACCACGTCGCATATCGCCAGCGCTAAATACTTTTTCTATTGAAGTCGTATATGCTTCAGAGCCTTCAGTGGCACCCTTTACATTACCTAAAGCATCGAGTTCTAAATCTAATTCTTTCAGCATGCCACGATGAACTGGGTGCACAAACCCCATTGCCAAAGTAACAATATCGGCTTTTATCTCGAATTCAGAACCTTCAATTTCGTGTAACTGCCATTTGCCATCGTCATCTTTTGTCCATTCAACTTTTATACAGTGAATAGCTTGAAGATTACCATTATCATCATCCACAAATTCCTTGGTCGCAACAGAGAAGAGTCGCTCACACCCTTCTTCTTGAGATGACGAAGTACGCATTTTATTCGGCCAATCTGGCCATACTAAACCTTTATCTTCTTTTTCAGGAGGTCGAGGCATGATTTCTAATTGTGTGACTGAAGCCGCACCATTACGTGTTGACGTTCCAATACAATCAGAACCCGTATCACCGCCACCTATAACGACTACATGCTTGCCTTTAGCCGATATAACTTTCTCTTCGCCGTGTAAGCCTTGAACATATTTTGTATTCGCTTTGAGGTAGTCCATAGCATAATAAATGCCTTTGAGACCACGCCCAGGAATAGTCAAATCACGTGGCTTTTCAGAACCGCCTGTTAACGCAACCGCATCAAAGTCTTCTAGCAATTTCTTCGCTGGAATATCTTCACCAATTTTTGTATTGACTACAAATTTTACGCCTTCAGCTTCCATTTGTTGCATGCGACGATCTATCACTGATTTATCTAATTTAAAATCAGGTATCCCGAAACGCATTAAACCACCAATAGCGACTTCTTTTTCAAATACGGTAACATCATGACCGACACGCGCAAGCTGTTGTGCTGCCGCCATTCCCGCAGGCCCAGACCCCACTATGGCAACTTTTTTACCCGTTTTCTCAGTGCAAATCTCAGGTTGAACCCAGTCATTTTCATAGCCTTTATCAATGATTGCTTGCTCAATGGTTTTAATAGTCACTGAGTTATCATTGATGTTTAAAGTACAAGACTCCTGACACGGCGCTGGACATATTCTCCCCGTAATTTCAGGGAAATTGTTCGTTGAGTGCAAACTTTCAAGCGCATCCTGCCACTCGCCGTGATACACCATGTCATTCCAATCAGGTATCAAATTATTTACAGGACAACCACCATTTGGACCATCATGGCAAAATGGGACGCCGCAATCCATACAGCGCGCGCCTTGTGTCTGTAGCTCTTGTTCATCCAGAGGAATTACAAATTCTTTAAAATGCACAATACGCTCATCAACAGGCTTGTATGCCCTATCATTACGCTCGTATTCTTTAAATCCTGTCGCCTTACCCATACTTATTTCCTAACTCTAATTCTTTTCTTTAGAAAACTACAACTGTCTTTTATATGTTGCTTATCGTTACGTTATGCAGCTGCTTGTTTATTTAAGCGAGACTCCTAATGCCTTGCGGTAATCCGTAGGCATTACTTTTATAAACTGCGGAAGGTATTCATCCCAATTCTCTAACAGCATTTTGGCGCGTTCTGAGCCTGTATTTTCATGATGCTTTTCAATGATTTGCTTAAGTCGAGTTTCATCCGCCTGCAATAAATCGGCAACGTCAACTTGACCTGCATCAGGCTTTAGATTTTCCAGTTCAACCATCTCGGTATTACAACGTTTAGTAAAGTTATTATCTTCATCTAACACATAAGCGATACCGCCAGACATACCAGCCGCGAAGTTTCGTCCCGTGTTACCTAAACAAACAACGATACCACCAGTCATATATTCACAACCGTGATCTCCAAGACCTTCAACAACCGCCGCCGCACCAGAATTACGCACACAGAAACGTTCGCCCCCTACTCCATTAAAGTAAGCTTCTCCAGAAATTGCACCATATAACACGGTGTTACCAACAATAATATTCTCTTCAGCCTTCTCAATTTTACAAGTTTCAGGTGGGTGAATAATGATTTTACCGCCTGATAAACCTTTACCGACGTAGTCATTGCCTTCACCAGAAAGTTTTAACGTGACGCCTTTGGTTAACCAGGCGCCGAAAGACTGACCCGCTGTACCAGACACTTTAATATTTATGGTGTCATGCGGTAGACCTTCATGGCCGTATTTTTCTGCAACGCGACCGGAAAGCATGGTCCCAAAAGTACGATTGTGGTTATGTATATCAATATTTATATCGACCTTTTCACCAGACGTTAATGCAGGCTGAGCAAGCTCTATTAACTCGTTATCCAATGCCGCTTCGATACCATGATCTTGAGTCATCGTATGGTGGACATCATCATGTGAATTTGCTCTAGGTTTAGCTAATAAACGACTGTAATCTAGACCTTTAGCTTTCCAGTGATTAATCACTTCTTTCATATGAATCTTGTTTGATTGCCCTACCATCTCAGACACGGTACGGAAGCCTAGTTTAGCCATGAGTTGACGCATTTCTTCTGCAACGAAGAAGAAGTAATTTACAACATGCTCTGGTTTACCGGTAAATTTCTTACGCAACTCAGGGTCTTGAGTGGCAACACCGACAGGGCAAGTATTTAGATGACACTTACGCATCATGATGCAACCTTCAGCAATTAATGGAGCGGTAGCAAAACCAAATTCATCTGCACCTAACAGCGCAGCAATCACTACATCACGGCCTGTTCTTAAACCACCATCGGCTTGAACGCAAACACGACTTCTTAATTTATTCATTACTAATGTTTGGTGTGTTTCAGCTAAACCAATCTCCCAAGGAGAACCTGCGTGACGTAATGATGTCAATGGTGATGCGCCTGTACCACCATCGTAACCAGAGATAGTTAAATGGTCTGCGTGAGCTTTAGTTACACCAGCTGCAACCGTTCCAACACCTACTTCTGATACTAATTTTACTGATATACGTGCTTTAGGGTTTACGTTTTTCAAATCGTGAATTAATTGAGCTAAATCTTCGATTGAATAAATATCATGATGTGGCGGCGGTGAAATTAATCCAACACCTGGGGTTGAATGACGCACCGCACCGATTCGTTCGTCTACTTTATGCCCTGGTAACTGACCACCTTCACCGGGTTTAGCACCTTGAGCCATTTTGATCTGAATATCATCGCCATTGACTAAGTATTCGGTGGTTACACCAAAGCGTCCTGAAGCAACCTGCTTAATCGCAGAACGCATAGGATTCATGGTTCCGTCTTCTAATGGTTTAAAGCGTGAAACTTCTTCACCACCTTCGCCTGTATTAGATTTAGCTCCGATTGAATTCATCGCTACTGCTAAAGTTGAATGCGCTTCGTGTGAAATACTACCGAATGACATAGCTCCTGTGGCAAAACGCTTTACTATTTCTTTTGCTGACTCTACTTCATCAATTGGAACTGATTTACTAGAAAAATCAAAATCCATTAAGCCTCTTAGCGTTAACAAACCTTCAGATTGCTCATCAATCGCACGAGAAAATTCTGCAAAGCTCATTGCATCGTTCCCGCGCACCGCGTGTTGTAATTTAGAAATAGTGATTGGGGTCCACACATGTTTTTCACCCCGTACGCGGTAAGCATAGTCACCACCTACATCGAGATGCTTTTCATACAGCTTTTTATTACCGTAGCCACGCTGATGACAGCGACGTGCTTCTCTTGAAATTTCTTTTAAGCCAATGCCTTCAATCGTTGTTGATGTGCCTTTGAAGTATTTTTCAACAAACTCAGATGACAAACCCACAGCATCAAAAATTTGCGCACCACAATAAGATTGATAAGTACAAATGCCCATTTTAGACATTACTTTTTTCAAGCCTTTACCAACAGACTTAATGTAATTCTTATGTGCCGTTTCGATATCCATATTTGGATCAAAACTTGCCAGATTATCATCCACAGTTTCTAAGGCTAACCAAGGGTTTATAGCTTCAGCACCATAACCCGCGAGTGTTGCAAAGTGATGTATTTCTAAAGCCGCTCCCGTCTCCACAACCAGACCTGTTTCGTGGCGAAGACCTGTATTAATCAAATGATGATGGACAGCCGAAGTAGCTAATAATGAAGGTAGCGCCAATCGATCTGCCGATACGGCACGATCAGATAGGATTAATATATTATAATTTCCTTCAACCGCTTCCTGCGCTTCTTTACAAAGATTCTTAAGAGCGTTGGTCATACCACCACCGCGCAAAATAGAATCATAAGTGATATCTAGCGTCTTGGTATTAAACGCATCACCCTGTTCTTCATCAATATGACGAATTTTTGATAATTGTTCATTTGTGAGTATGGGTTGTGAGACTTCTAGGCGCATACTGCCAGCATTATTTTCATGGCCAAGTAAATTAGGGCGAGGACCAATTAAAGTCACCAATGACATTACAATCTCTTCACGAATCGGATCAATAGGTGGATTCGTAACCTGCGCAAAATTCTGCTTGAAGTAATTTGAGATATGACGCGCACGATGAGATAGCACAGCCACAGGGCTATCAACACCCATTGAGCCAGTCGCTTCCATACCGTTAACGACCATCGGCTCAAGTAAAAACTTAAGGTACTCTTGGGTATAACCAAAGGCTTGTTGTTGTTTTAATAACTCGTCTTTGCTTAAAGGCTCTGGAGTTGGCTCACCTGAATTGACATGACCCAGTTTGTATTGAGTTTCGTTCAACCATTCACTATAAGGATGTGTACTAGCTAAGCCTGTTTTTAACTCATCATCTGAAACAATACGACCTTCTTCCATGTCGATTAGGAACATTTTTCCTGGTTCTAAACGCCATTTTTTAACGATTTTTTCTTGAGGAATATCTAACACACCCATCTCAGATGCCATCACCACAAGATCGTCATCGGTTATTAAGTACCGCGCTGGACGCAAACCATTACGGTCCAACATCGCACCAATTTGACGACCATCAGTAAATGCCACAGCCGCTGGGCCATCCCATGGCTCCATGACTGCTGCGTTGTATTCGTAATAGGCTACACGGTCATCACTCATATGATCATTGCCATCCCATGCCTCAGGAATCAACATTGTCATCGCTTCGGTTAGCGAGTAACCACCTGCAACCATAAGTTCTAGAGCATTATCTAGTGCCGCAGTGTCAGACTGATCGGCAGGTATAACAGGCCAAATCTTATCCATATCATCACCAATAAGCTCAGACTTCATTGAGCTTTGGCGCGCCGCCATCCAGTTTTTATTGCCGCGATTCGTATTAATTTCACCGTTGTGTGCAATCATTCTGAATGGATGTGCCAAATCCCACGTAGGGAATGTGTTTGTAGAGAAACGTTGGTGAACCAAAGCCAGTGCGGATGTCACGCTTTCATCCATTAAATCTAGATAATAATCACCCACCTGCTCTGCAAGTAACATGCCTTTATAAACAATAGTACGTGATGACAATGAACAAATATAAAAATCATTACTACCGTCCATTTCTTCCGCATTAACACGTGCAGTTAAGGCTTTATGTATAACAAATAGCTTTCTTTCAAAAGTATCTTGATCCGGCACATTTTCGCCACGTGCAACAAATACTTGGTAAATAGCTGGCTCAGTAGGCTTAACACTTTCACCCAAACCACTGGCATCAACAGGGACTTTTCTCCAGCCAATAACTTCCTGACCAATCTCTTCAATAACACCATTAATGATATCTTGTAGTTCCGCACGAATACGGCCATCTTTTGGCAAGAACACCATACCAACACCATATTCACCCACTGCGGGCAAATCAAACTCTGTTGCCTTACCTTGGAAGAAAGCATCTGGAATTTGCATCAACAGACCAGCGCCATCACCCGCTTTAGGATCAGCACCCACGGCACCACGGTGGGTTACACGCTTAAGAATGGTCAAGCCTTGTTGTACAATACTGTGTCTCTTTTCTCCCTTTATATGTGCGACAAACCCAACCCCACACGCATCATGCTCGTTCGCAGGATCATAAAGCCCTTGCTTACTTGGCAAATTATTCATACTGCCAATATTATTATTTTGGTTATCGTCTTCTGTAACTGCAGAGTTTGATTTCTTAGCTTTTGCAGATGAAGCTGATGTAGCGTTAGTGCGCATAAATTTCCTCGGTAAATCCGTCTCGAACAGTCTATTAATCTATAAGTTTTATAATTAAAGACTCACCCAAATAAGTCCTTGAAATTAGGGATTTGGGTAAAAAAGGGCAAATCAGTATATCAGCTTTTTAAAAGCTTGTTATATCCACAAATGCATAAACACTATAAGACATTTAATAAAGATTATTGTGTTGCTATTTAAGAGAATTAACCTGATACAGGAAACCTGCAGGTGATATCTGATCTCTCCACTCTAAAACAATAAAGAATTCGAAAGAAGTTAGCTAAATAGAATTAGCAATAAGATAATTCTTTCTTTTTAATTTCTTAACCAGATCTCGGCCTACTATTGTTAAAAACTTATTATATATTTTTATGTTTTTTTGCTCGAGCTTATACAAGTCTGCATGCGTCCAATAAGCAACCACAACCTCTTCTTTTGCAAACACATCAGCAGAAGCGGCTTGCTTGCTCATAAAACTCATCTCGCCGATAAAATCACCACTTGCGATTGATGCTATTTCTTTATCTGATGCTATAACAGAAGCACTACCACTTAATAACAAAAACAACTCATTAGTTTCTTCTCCCTCAGACATTATCTTTTCACCAGGCTGATAGACATGATAAGGATTTGTCATGATGATTTTTTTAAATTCACGGGTGGTCAATGTTGTAAATGCTTCTTTATAAATACCTTTAATCTCATCAGGTAGCATCACCGTACTTTTATTAAACAAGATCATTCCTGCGTGATATGAATTAATAATTAAGTAGGCAATATTCCACCCCGCCATGGAAGTTAAGCCTAAGCCTACACCTGCAATAATATATAGAAGCGCTGCGACAATTAAAAAGATTCTTAACCACAAAATATTACTAAACACATAAGCAGCTAAGCTAAATACTGCTGCCACGCTGTATAAGTATTCACCTGAATCAGGTGTTAAAAACGAATCCATATAAACAAGCCCATTAAACACATCAGAAATATCCTCTATTAATAGTAGAAAATGAATTAATAATCTTATATTTCTATAGTCACCCCCCCCCACCTTTTAATCACTTTTTTGTTTGTGTGACAGAGAAATTACTATGCTACAGTTGCTATCAATGAATAAACCACAAACACACCTAGGAAGTTACCAACAAGCAATCAGACTTTTTTGGAAAGAACTTTATATAACCGGTGGTAAAACACTCTATAGCCAACAACATTTTGGACCAAGCAGACCAGACTGGATCAATATAGAACATGTTTTCCCAATGGCCTGGGTAGTTAAAGCTTTAAAATGCAGGGATCGCCGGGATTGCCGCAGTAACTCTACTAAATTTAATTATGTTGAATCAGATATGCATAACTTATTTCCTAGTAGGCGTGATTTAAATATGTTGCGCGGCAGCCATCGCTTTGGCTCTGTCAAACAAGAAGACTCACCAAAAAATGATAAAATAGATAGAGCCATAAAAGGCGAATTAAGATTATTCGGCTCTTATGACTTCAAGATAGACAATAATAAAAGAATGGTTGAACCCGCACCAGCGAGCCAAGGTGAAGTAGCTAGGGCCATGTTTCATATGTCCGCCACTTATGATCTTAAGATTTTTTCCGGGCAAGCAAAAACTCTCGCTTATTGGAATAAGGTTGACCTACCTAGCAAAGAAGAAAAGCGTCGTAATGACATGATCGAAGATCTACAAGGTACTCGAAATCACTTTATAGATTACCCCAAAGAAATAGAAGACTTGATCTAAGCATCTGTTAAAAAAAGCATATTCCAATCAACCTAATCGTAAAAAGTACACCCCCCTACTCTTAGCGAGTTTTTCGTTTTGTTGTTTAAAACGTTAAACTCGATTATTGGCTTTAGCATTACGTGTTTTTTATTTACCCTAATGAAAATCACGCCCTTCGGGCCTTCGTCACTGCGTTTCAACGTTGTATCGGCTGCTCCTCGTCTAGGCCCTTTTTAGCTATTTAAAATCCCACATTGAATTTTCATCAGCTGTATTAGATGTTTTATCTTCAAAGTTAGAAAAAAGAGTGATACTTCGGTATCATGCGCTGCTAATTTACAAGATCAAATCAGGATCAAACCAAGGGCAAATAATGAGAAAAGGAATAATACTAGCCGGAGGCAGTGGCACACGCCTGCACCCACTCACACAAGTCGTTAGTAAACAGCTGATGCCTGTTTATGACAAACCCATGATTTACTATCCACTTACGGTACTTATGCTTTCTGGCATCCGTGACATTCTGGTGATTACTACACCCCATGATAGTGAGCAGTTCCAAAAGCAATTGGGCGATGGATCAAAATGGGGCTTAAATATACAGTATGCGGTTCAACCTAACCCAGAAGGCTTGGCACAAGCATTTGTCATCGGAAAAGAATTTGTTGGAAACGATCCAGTAACATTAATCCTAGGGGATAACATTTATTACGGCGAAGGCTTATCAGAAAGACTACTAAGTCTAGCGAAAAAGGATCAAGGCGCAACTGTTTTTGGCTATTATGTTCGCGACCCAGAACGCTATGGAGTGGTAGATTTCGATGATAACGGCCTTGCACTCAGTATTGA
>RCNF010001309.1_pt1 | contig 13089 bp, 12 predicted proteins | sample 2041311 | NCBI WGS metagenome assembly RCNF01 (sample SAMN09708228, study PRJNA481090) | Marine sediment metagenome, whole genome shotgun sequencing project. | biome: marine sediment; feature: ocean; material: sediment; isolation source: Sewage treatment plant 2 marine sediment (STP2) ... | reverse complement strand
TACCGTATGGACCGTCGTTGATAATAACAAAGCTGTCCGTTCTTTTTCTCACATGTCCAAGTGCGGACAGTCCTGCCGTTCCAGCACCGATTATTACAACATCAACCTGTCCTGGCATTCTGATTCCTTCCCGATGAAAGCTTGTGATTCCGCAACAGGGAATATATCAGGTTTTCCAGATCGATTTCCAACAGTGTAGTGATTTGCTCACAACATAGCACTTCTCTGTTGAGAATCAGGATACCCTTGACCACTTCGATTATAAACCGTATTGATAAGACTTAGTGATAGATACTTTTTGAAAAACATAAGAAGGGAGTGAAATGCGCTATATTCTTATTTTGCTTGTGCTTGCGTTCATTGTATCAGCAAATGCCGAAACAACGGATGCGGCAGTCACCGGGAGTTCCGGGTCTGGAGCCAGTGGTGACGCTTTTCTCGACGAGCTGGATTACATCGATCTGGAAGCTCTTGGAACCTCTGTATACTGTGTCGGTGTTGGTTTCGACGGCACTAATCTATGGGTAACCGACGCAGCCGATAATGGTGGCAGTCCAAACACCATATGGGTAATTACAGCTGATGCAGCTCATACCGTAGTGACCAGCTTCGAGCAGTTCGAGAGCGCTGGATGGGGTCTTCGTGATTTATGCTGTGATGGAACTTACATGTTCGGTAGCCAGGATAACACAGTCGACTACTACGATATCGGTACCTACGCTTACGTAGGATTCTACACATGCGCCGCCGTCTCCCCCAATCGTGCTCAGGCCTGGGATGGAACCCATTTCTACACAGGCAGTTTTTCGGAGGAAATCTACCAGGTTACCTGGGACGGAGTATCTGGAAGTACTGCAACATTCACACTATGGTCAAGTGGTGTTCAAAACGGAGGCACATACGGTGCCGCATGGGATACCTACAATAACTGTCTCTGGGTATCCACGGCCAGCGCTGACAACAATATCTATCAGATTGATGCTTCCGGCACACTGATTGCTGAACACTTCTACAATATCGAAACAGCCGGTGGCTGCACCATGGGAGCCTACTCTGGCTCATTCGATGAGCAGCTGTGGGTTGTCGAACAGGGCACTCCAGACGCTCTTCGCTGTTATGAAACCGGTCCTCTCGCTCTCGAGCAGAATTCATGGGGCGGTATCAAAGTTCTGTTCTAAAGGCTCTTGTGTTAAATCGGGGAGGATCTTCGGATCCTCCCTTTCATTTATCCAGTAAAGGACATTGTATCTGAACCATACAAACTTTCTAAAAGCAGTTTTTATATCTATCTTCGTCGTTTCTGCCATAGCCTGCGGAACACAATCCAGGGCTAATACATGGCTTATCTCCATTGATAATGCTACAATTTCCGTAGCTGAAGCGGGAAATGCCTGGGACAAGCTCTCCACTGAACAGCGGGAATACTTCATTCAGGGTGGTGATCATGTTAACGATTTTACATTGTCACTGGCCAGGAAAGAAATGATCGTAAGGGAGATCCACCGGCTGGATTTACTTCAGCGATCTGATGTTGTTGCCCTCGGTAATGCCCGTGTACTAATGGGTGCTTCTATGCAAGCTCGGGACAGTATTCTCGCTGAAGCGGAAAAATGTTTAACGGTTGAGGATATTGAATTCTTCAAAGATCACATGGGCAGAAGTGTCTGGTATACCTCTTCACCCGGATCTTCAATCGAGGAAAGTTCAGGACCCTTGCATCTTCCGGAGCTGCCAGTGGAACTCGTTGTTCATCTTGATTCCATGAATCTGGGAGATGAACTGCCTCTTGCAGATGGAACTCTGATAAGATTCGATTCAGTTGTTGTGACCGCTCAGGATCTGATCAGTGAAGCCCTGGAGGATTCGAGCCGGGTAACTACTCTCGCTATCCAGAGGCTTTCAGCAGCAAGAGGGAAAGCTGATATCGATAGAATTATCGATTCAGTTCTTATTTACTCAGAGCCACTCATCATTGATACAGCTGTAAGCAACCTCGTCCTTTACTATTCCGGACTGGAGGAACTCATCCCGAATGATTCCATCGTCGTTTCTCAACGGGGAATCATGACTGCGATGGACATTGTGCAGGAGATAGAATACCAGAGAGAATTCTATCCGACTAAGCCCTCGGATACTAATTGGCTGGAATGGTTCATTAACAATACTATTCTGAATGATGCTCTCAGGCAATACTTTGCAGCTGCTTATCCTGAGGAATACACAGAACTGCTGACCGAAAGAGATGTCTGGATGATGAGCATAGCCTCGGATAAACTTTTCGAGGATGAGGTATACGGCTTCATCAGCATAACCCCTGAACTTCTACGGGATGAATTCGACAGTCTGAATGAGATTCCGATAATCCCGGAGAGAAGAAGTATTCAATGTGTACAGGTTCAGAGTGACGATGTAATGGTATATGAAACCGCAATATCTGAAGGGGATGGTGTTGATTCCGTTATTTCCCGATTTGATTTCTGGATAAACTTATCAAAGGATGACCCGCCTTCCAGCATCACACGACCGCTTCTAAGGGAAGATATCCCCGGATTCAGGGGAGATGATGTCTTCTCTCTGGAGCCTGGAGATACATTGACATGGTCAAGCCTGTCGCCGATTTATGAAGATCAGGCGTATATGGCTTTCAGGCTTGTGAAGGTATTCCCTCCCCATGAAGCAACTTATGGGGATATTGAGGGTGACCTTTATCAGATCGTCTATTCAAGACTTTTAGAAGAACGGACACGCATCTGGCTCGAAGATCTGGCCCAGAGATACTCTCTCTCCATCAACATGGATGTTATTCCATCCCTGCCGTCCGATCCGGAGTTATGGATAACTTACCAGGGAAGGTGATTCCTTATCATCTAGCATTGCCAGACCTTGTTTTGTAGATTCATTAATTGATTTCTATCTGCCCGCAGGAGCGGTCCCACAGTGACGATTAGTTGATCATACAGGTTACACGGAAAGGTAATATGTCCTTTGATGTTGTACTGAGGTCAGGATTCGAGAATTACGACAGAACCGCACTGATCGACAACCTCGGGGAAATGATCGATCTGGCCGGAGGCTGGCCGGGGTCCGTTGTGCCTGGTGCCAGGGTTCTTCTAAAAGTAAACATGCTTTCCGCCAAGTCACCTGAGAGGGCAATAACTACACACCCTGAAGTTGTAGCAGCCGCAGCTGTGCTTCTCAAGAGGGAAGGCTGCGAAATTACAATCGGTGACAGCCCCGGCGGTGCTGTAAAGGGTGTGCAGCGGTACTGGAAGAACTGCGGTTTTGAAGCTGTTGCGGATGAACTGGGAATTGAACTGGTCAATTTTGAAAAATCCGGATCGGTTGAAGTATCACTTGATGATCGAACCTACAACATCGCAAAACCAATAATTGATGCCGATGTGCTTATCAACATGTGCAAATTCAAAACTCATGGTCTGTGCAGGCTGACCAATGCAGTGAAGAATGCCTTCGGGGCCGTCCCCGGACTTGGAAAAGCAATACTTCACAGTCATGGGATAAGACCTGCCGATTTCGCCGAGATCCTTGTGGATATCTACACGATTGCCGATTTCGATTTTCATATCATGGATGCAATTCTGGCAATGGATGGTAAGGGTCCCAGTACCGACGGCACGCCCAGATGGGATGGAATACTTGGAGTCGCCAGAGATGGTGTATGTCTTGATGTTGTTATGACCGGGCTGGCGGGACTGGATCCACGTAAGCTTTGCACAAACAAAGTTGCCCTTGAGCGGGGGCTGGGTCTGAAACCGGAGAATATAGATATCAGCGGTGGAGAGAATTGTGTGCTGAAGGATTTCCGGATACCGGGGGAGAGTTTTTACAATCTGCTGCCATCCTTCCTTGGAGGTATTGCACGGTATATTTTCAAGAAGCCTCCGGTTGCTACAGATGAATGTATAGGATGCGGAATCTGTGCGGAGGGATGCCCGGTTAACGCCATAACCATTGTAAATGGAAAGGCCGTGATGAACCGGAAAAAGTGCATAATGTGCCTGTGCTGCCATGAGCTCTGTCCCGAGCATGCTGTAAAGATCCGCATTCCACTGAGCAGGAGCTGAAATGGGATCTGAAAGAAAACTAACATTGCTTCATAGAATTGAATACGCTCTCATTCGTACGGTAATATTCTTTGCGGGGCTTCTGCCTGTCAGATGCGCCCTTGCCCTGGGCGCATGTCTGGGCTGGATATCCTGGAGTGTCCTCGGTGTACGGAAGAAGATTGTGATGATGAACCTGCTGCAGGCCTTCCCGGACAAACCCCTCCGGGAGCTCGATAGAATAGGACTTCATTCATATATGAACTCGGGCCGGTTCATGCTGGAGTTCGCCCGGCAGGACAGAATGGGTGAAGATTATATCGCAAAACATGTGATTGTTGATGATCCCGAAACACTGGATGCTCTGAAAGCTTTGAGCGGTGCAATAATAATCACCGGTCATTTCGGGAACTGGGAACTTTTTGGTGTTGTCTGCAGATATAAACTGGGAGACGTGGCTTTCCTTGTGGGCAGGCAGAGCAACGGCCTTGTGGATGCATACATAAACAGAATGAGATCCATCCATGGAATAGAGCTTTACAACAGGAGGTCAGCAGTTAAGGGAGTTCTGAAATCGATGAAAAGGGCCGGGTACGTATGCTGGCTTTCCGACCAGGATGCAGGTGACAGCGGAGTAATTATCGATTTCTTCGGTTATCCGGCATCAACTCCAAGGGGAGCTGCGGCATTTTCCGTGAAACTGGGGGTACCTGTAGTTCCTGCGGTACTTGTGCGGGAAGGGAAAGGACCGGATCACAGGCTCGTGATAGGAAAACCGGTTTATCCCGACAGGAATCTTTCACCGGAAGAAGCTGAAAAAGAGGTTACTCAGAAATACACCACACAGCTTGAACGGATGATAATCAGAAACCCCGAGCTTTACTGGTGGGCGCACAGAAGATGGAAAACAACTGGAATGTACGGTAACAGGAAACGTGAGACACCTGTAAAAAACTTAGAGGGAAAAGAAAATGAAGAGTAAAGTAGCTGTGCTGAAAACTTCACCTGATACTGTTCTTGAGGATTACCGCAAGCTGCTTAAAAGTATTGGCTATCTGGACTATCTTGATAAAAGCAAAAAGGTCCTCCTGAAAATAAACGTGTCGTGGCATCACTGGTATCCTGCATGTTCAACAACACCGTGGCAGCTCGATGGAGTTATCCGGACACTTCTGGAGGATGGTTTCAGCAGGGATCAGCTGGTATCTACGCACAACAGAACCGTAGTGGTAAGTGATAAGAGAGGTGAGAAGGGTAATCATCTAAGACAGGTCGATGAGGATCTTCATGGTATCGAGAAGATCAGGTTATATGAGAAACCTGTTAAATGGGTTAAGTTCCAGCCGAAAAAACCGTTCAGGGTACTTGGGAAGATATTCCCCGATGGAGTGAAAATCCCCGATGCGCTGATCGGACAGAACATAATCCAGCTTCCCACAATGAAAACTCACGTATTCACAACGATTACCGGAGCCATGAAGAACGCTTTCGGAGGACTGCTGAGCGAGCGCAGACATTGGACTCACAGTGTTATACATGAAACCCTTGTTGATCTTCTGCGGATTCAGAAGGAGATCCATCCCGGACTTCTCGCTGTAATGGACGGCACATTTGCAGGGGAAGGTCCGGGACCCAGAGCAATGATACCCCATGTAAAGAACTACATTCTTGCATCCGCGGATCAGGTGGCAATTGACGCGATAAGCGCAAAAATGCAGGGATTCGATCCAATGAAACTGGATTTCATCCGCCTTGCCCATGAGGAAGGTCTGGGTACGGGAGACCCGGTTGATATAGAAGTGGTCGGTGAGGACATTTCCGATGTTAATTTCCATTTCGTACAGACGGAAACCTTCGCCAGCAGAGGGCAGAAGATGATCTATCATGGCTGGCTGAAACCCATGGAGAAATTTCTCCTGAGGACTCCCATCGTACCGTGGGCCTTCTTTGCCAGCAGGCTCTATCACGATGTCTTCTGGCTCAATCTTGTAGGAAAGAAACGGATCAGGAAAGCCCTCGATACAGGCTGGGGGAGGTTGTTCGAGCAGTATGGATCTGTGAAGACAATGCCCCGGCCGCAGAAGGAGCAGGACGGAATAGAATAGTATGCCGCTTACACAGGCTGTTCTCGGGTGTGGAAGATGGGGCAGCTTCCATCTGTGGTACGGATCCAGGATTGGAAATACCGTCACAGGCTGGGAGCCTGAAGGTATCCCCGGATTTATCAGGCTTCAGGAAACCAGAAAGAACAGGTATCTGGAACTTCCGTCCGATATACGGCTGACCAGTGATATAGAAGAAGTATCCGGCTCCGATATGATTATTGTTACGGTTCCAGCCCAGAAGTTCAGAAGCCTCTGCGGACAACTCAGACAGATTGATATTTCAGCCGCTGACATGATACTCTGCATGAAAGGCATAGAAAAGGATACAGGAAAGAGGCTTACTGAAATATCTCAGGAGGAGGGCCTGAAACCACGGAGCCTTTCGATCTGGGTAGGCCCGGGACACCCCCAGCAGTTTGTTGCGGGGGTGCCCAGCTGCATGATAATCGCATCTGAAAACGAGAACGATTCGGTACGTATTGCAGGATTGCTTAGCAGCGATTTGATACGTTTCTACTGGTCCCGGGATGTCATCGGCTGTGAAGTGGGGGCAGCAGCGAAGAATGTTATTGGAATTGCGGCAGGGATACTTGACGGGTTGAACCATTCCGGTCTCAAAGGAGCACTCATGGCGAGGGCTCCGCAGGAAGTAGCAAGACTGGCAGCCGCAATGGGTGGTGACTGGAGAAGTGTATACGGACTTTCTCACCTTGGCGATTACGAAGCGACTCTCTTCTCCCCATACAGCCATAACCGGTTGTACGGCGAAGCCATTGGAAAGGGAACGGAGATGGAAAGCTTTCAGCTTGCAGAGGGGGTTGATACGGCTACCGCCGTGATGCTGCTTGCGGATGAATACAATGTGGAGATGCCTATAACCAGTACTGTACGTAAAATTATCAACAACGAGATCCCGGCGACAAAAGCCCTCGGAGAACTCTTTGCAAGACCGGAGAAGGAAGAATTTACCGATCACTTCTGACCCCCGAGAGGATGAATCTGCTGAAGAAGACAGCATACCTGGATAATCTTACAGTTATGCCCCTCCACGTAGAGGCAGAAAGGGCTGTTTCGCAAGCTCTGCGGCAGGGGTACGGACATCCGAGAAGCACCAATCTCCCCGGAAGACGGGCACAGGAGGTTCTTGCAGAACTGAAGGAGCGTACGGCCCGTTCTTTCGGCGGGTCACGGGTTACGTTCTGCAGCGACGATGGTGTGGCCAACGGACTTGCCATTCTATCCGCAGGACGGCTGGCAAGAAAGGCGGGTAGAGGGCACATTGCAGCTTCCCCCGTTGAGAAGTACTCCGTAGTAGCAGCTTTGAAAATTCTCAGAAGTGAAGGATCAACCGTAAGCATACTTGCGATCGACAGCTCCGGCAGGATAATCCCGGAATCACTCAAAGATGCAGTATCAGATGAAACCGGTCTGGTCACCTGTGCCTGGGTCAACGGAATTTCCGGAATCGTTCAGCCGGTACGGGAACTTGCAGAAACAGCCCGTTCGGCTGGAGCCTGGTTCCATACGGATGCATGCGATGCGGCAGGAAGAATTGAGATTGACATATCCGATACCGATATCGACCTTATCACATTGTGTTCCCTCAAAATCGGAGGCCCTCCGGGCGCTGCGGCTATTGTGATGTCCGATGTGGATCCATGGCTTACGAGTGCGGCACCGGAACTATCATGCATGGCCAACATACCCGGAATATCCGGTATGGTGGCTGCGATGGATGTTATGGGAAACAGCATGGAGCCCCGCAGCAGGATAGTCAATCAGCTTAGAGCCGACCTTCTTGACGGGCTTGACTCATTCAATGTCAGGTATTCTATCATCGGAGGTGATCTCGAGCATATCCTACCGGGAACCGCACTGCTCTATATCAGCCATCCGCCTGAAAAACTTCATCTAAAACTGGAAAAGGAGAGCATTATCCTCCCATCTCATAACTCTACCGACCGATTATCCTACCTTGATAGAATCGGGTGGGATATTTCAAATCCTGAACAGTACCTTGGTTTCTCCATAGACATATGTAACACTACTGTTGATATAGAACACTTCCTGAGGTCATTTTCGGAGATTCTTCTATCGGAGAAGGGCGGTAGACGTGAGGATTAGCACCATTCTTCTATCGGTTCTGGTTTTCGTTGCGGCTGGGGACGGTAATGCGGGTAATCAAACCTGCGACCGTCGATTCTTCTGGGTTGTAAGAGATGGCCTGCAAAGCCCTGAATCTATTGATTCGCTTATAGACAGAGCCGCAGAGGCTGGAGCAAATGGAATAATTGTTCAGGTAGCCGGAAGAGCCGAAGCGTACTACAGTTCATCCATACTGCCCGCAGCCCCCTTTCAGGATGGTTTTGATCCCCTTGCCTATACAATTGCCCGGGCAAGACCCAGAGGTATGGAGGTTCACGCCTGGATAAACGCTTTCCTTGTCTGGTCCGCAGCTTACCCGCCGAGTGATTCGACACATATCTGGTATACGCACCCGGAGTGGTTCATGACCGATGTATATGGCCGATCAACAAGGGATTATACAAGGGATGAATGTGAACGGAACGGGCTGGTAGGAGCGACACTATCACCAGCATTACCCGAAGTAAGAGCATTTCTTGCGGATGTTGCCCGGGAGATAGCTGTGAACTATAACGTGGATGGGATTCATCTTGATTACATCAGGTATCCCAATCCGTCCTTCGGTTTTGAGCCGCTGTCGGCAGGTATATTTTTTCTGGAAACCGGGCTTGATCCCCTGGATTTGCTCAGGAGGTACGGTCAGAACGATGAGCTTACAGATCTATGGTCCCTCTGGAAGATTAACAATGTTACCCTGACTGTGGAGACTGTAAGGTCGGTCCTGAGAAGTGAGGCTCCCGGAGTAGTCCTGTCATGCGCTGTAATGGCCGATCCACATGAAGCAAAATCCCATTATTCCTGTGACTGGAGGTCATGGATTACAGCCGGACTGGTTGATTTCGTGTGTACCATGGCTTACACAACCAATACACAGAAGGCCAGGGAACTGGCGGTTCTTGGGGCGGCAGTATGCCCGGATAGAGTTGTTCATGGTATAGGCGTTTACAATCAACCGATGTCCACTGCGACCGCAGGGGCATCGGAAGCACTTGCCCAGGGCATCAGAGGTGTATGTGTCTTCAGTCTCAATTCGCTATCTTCTGATGATGTCTGGGTGATGAGGAATTTCTGGGGAGAGCAGGGCAGCACTGATTTTCCGATTGATTCAGCTGTTTTTCAACGTGTTACTACCGGAAGTGGTAGCTTATGAGGCTTGGTGTGCTGGCCAGTGGAAGTCGGGGGAATGCCTTCGTGATCGAGCATGACGGCTGTATGGTATTCTTCGATGCCGGACTGAGCGGAAAGAAACATACTGATAGACTCCATGCATCGGGATTCGGAGGTTTCTGTCCGGAAGCCCTTTTCATAAGTCATGAACATTCGGATCATATAAAGGGAGCCGGTGTGCTGGCCCGAAAATGGAATATCCCCGTGTACGGTTCCAGCGGTACACTAGAAGCCTCCAGGAGAAGCCTGAGAAAGCTGCCGGGTACCGAGATCCTTGAAAATGGAACCAGCGTAGATTTCCATTCCTTTACGGTAAGTGCATTCAGCGTTGCCCATGATGCGGCCGACCCATCAGGTTACGTGATAGAATGGGACTGCGGGAAACTGGGAATCGCGACTGACCTCGGGAAATCCAGCCCTCTGGTTGAAGCGAATCTGAAAGGATGCAGCGCCGTGGTCCTGGAGTTCAACCATGATGAGGAGATGCTGTGGAACGGCAGTTACCCCTGGTATCTGAAACAGAGGATAGCTTCAACAACCGGACATCTGTCGAATAGTAGTGCATCGGATCTTCTGGGGACTGTTTATCATAAAGAGATGAAAGTTTGCGTTCTTGCCCACCTTAGTCAGGAGAATAACATTCCGCATCTTGCCGAGAACGCATCGCGGGAAGTAGCTGGAGGAACAATAAAGATCCGTATAGGCAAGCAGGATGAACCTCTGCCTGCCCTGGATCTGTGAGGAGGTAATTAGAATTGAAATGGGTCATAATACTGGCATGTTCGGCCGCAGCAGTCTGCTCGGCCATTGATATCGATTTTGCTGCTGAAACCGGTCTTTCATATCCAACCGGGCAGTGGGGGAAAAGCCTGAATACAGGAGTAGATGCCGGATTGTCCGCATCGTGGATCGTTACTCCATCGTTCAGGGCTGGACTGGGGCTTTCATTGAACGTTTTCGGAAGCAGCGATCAGGGTGCAGCAAGCCTGACCTTCTTTAAGCCTCAACTGAAAGCAGGATACTACCTGAGACCCTGGGGAAAAATCTTCAACCCGGGAGTCGTGTGCGCGTTCGGATTCTGCAGAAGCACACTGAGCAACAGCGGAGGTACCGATCCCGCATCCTGGGATCCGTTCTGGAAAGTCGGACTCAGATGGAATTTCAGCCTGGGAGGCGGCTTCAGAGGAGAAGTTGGCGGAGATTATTCCAGTATAATGGCTGAAATAGAAAGCGGAGACGTATTTACCCTCCAGTTTGGCATTTCCAGGGAGGTGACATTATGAGATGGCTTGTAATAGTACCAGCCCTGGTACTTATAGCAGTTGCAGGATGCGGCAGAAATCCCCTCTTCTATCGTATGGGAGCGGATTACTATCCAATTGATAATATAGGCAGTCAGTGGGAGTATTCGATCGACGGTGGAGGAACACTTATCGTATCGGTGATAGATCAGACCGAAAGAGGAGAGAGAGCCTGTTACAGGGTTCTTTCCGGAGCGGATTATACATACTGGATAGCAAATGACGGATACCTCGAATTCTACGAGGATCACAGAGTGATGTTCAACGGGTACGAAGTTCCGCTCTACCAGGCCTGGGTTACATGGCTGGACTGGCCGCTTACAACAGGATACTCGCGAACAGATTCAGCTTCAACCTTTGCCGTGAACCAGGGCGTTACAATAAGCCATGACTGGGTAAGAACTTCGGTTGTTTTTGGAATTGAAACCAGCCCTGATGGAAGATGGGAGCAATGCTATCATCTGAAACAGCACGAAACAACGATCAACTGGATAAGAGCTGCAGGATTCGAACCCGAGACCACTATCGTTCACAGAGACATATGGCTTGCCCCCGATGTGGGATTGGTCGCAAGAACAACCGCTGACAGCAGCCTGACCCTGGTAGAGTATCAGCAGGGTAACTGAGCTTGACTTCCGGTCTTATCTTTTCGCTGTTCTTTATCTTCGCGTACGTCTACATAGCCGCTGCCCATAAAAAACGGGGATTGGCGATCTGGATCACCGCGGGACTGGCGGTTGTATTCACCTTTATCTTCGGCTGTTTTGCCGGATGGGGTGAGCTGGGTTCGATTGCCGGAGGTATTAATTTCAGTGTTCTTCTGATATTCTCCGGCATTCTTCTTATTGCAGAGGTACTCATCGAAACGGGAGTACCTGGATATCTTGCGGGGCACATAGTAGCCCGATCAAAGAATTACGGTCATGCGGCCATCTATCTCTGTATCCTCTCAAGTGTGATATCGATTTTCGTGGAGAACGTAGCCACGGTAATGATCGTGGCGCCGATAGGTCTGGAGGTGGCCAGAAAGCTGAAGGCCAGCCCCGTAGCCCTGCTGGTGGGAATTGCGATTGCCAGCAACCTCCAGGGAACAGCCACGCTGGTCGGTGATCCCCCGAGCATGATACTGGCTGCCGCTGAGAATATGGATTTCAACGATTTCTTTTTCATGGATGGTAAACCGGGAATATTCTTTGCAGTTCAGCTCGGAGCGATTGCATCCTTTTTTATTCTGAGAAGGTTTCTGAAAAAGGACTCAAGACCGCTTCCGAAAGTCACGATCCCTTCCGTCAGCAGCTGGTTCCCAGCCTGGATCCTGGCCGGAGTGATACTGGGTCTGGCAGTACTCAGTTTCTTCTTCCCCGGTGTGGGTATAGAGGCAGGTCTGCTGTGTATTGCAGGAGGAGGGACAGCGGTGGTATGGCATGCCTTCTTCCGAAGGGGGCATCTTGGAAACAGAGGCAGGGGAAATCATGGAAACCGCAGAGCCAGGGAGATCCTTAAGGAATTTGACTGGGATACGCTGTTCCTGCTTGCTGGAATCTTCTTCATGGTGGGCGCCCTTGAGGAAATGGGAGTCATGCATAAAATTGGTGTTTTCCTTGCCGGTGTATCCGGGAACAGTCCCTTGCTCGCATTTCTGATAGTTGTTGTAAGCGCGGTCATACTCAGCGCTTTTATAGACAATGTTCCTTACGTGACGGCTATGATACCGGTAACCCACGCGATCGCGCAGACACTGGGAGAAGCGGGTCAGAGTCACTACTATCTTACTTTCGGCCTGCTCATAGGAGCCTGCCTTGGGGGTAATATTTCCCCGGTCGGTGCCGCGGCGAATATCGTATCCGTATCTATTTTGAGAAAGAACGGTTACAAGGTATCATTTATGGAGTTCGTCAGGATCGGGTTGCCGTTCACAATTACCGCTACCGCAGTTGGTGCTGCTTTCATCTGGTTTGTCTGGGGGCCAAAATGATGAATTTCAAGTGGAATACCGAAATGCCTGCGACGACTGTTCATACCTGCTCGCTTAAAGCAGAACAATCCGTATGGCTGGATGTAATTTCAGATGGATGGGAACACCCGTTCCTTATAATCGATTCGGAAGTGAGAAGACTCTGGGACAGTCTGATGCAGCCGGCAATAACGTCAGCTTCCGGTCTGTACGTCATGGAAGCCAGGGAGGTTCTGAAGAATACATTCACACTTTCCCAGATATGGGACAGCATGTCAGCCGCAGGGATTCACAGAGACACCCCGGTCGTTGTGATCGGGGGCGGTCTGGTATGCGACATTGGCGCAATGGCC
>RCNF010001308.1_pt1 | contig 13094 bp, 12 predicted proteins | sample 2041311 | NCBI WGS metagenome assembly RCNF01 (sample SAMN09708228, study PRJNA481090) | Marine sediment metagenome, whole genome shotgun sequencing project. | biome: marine sediment; feature: ocean; material: sediment; isolation source: Sewage treatment plant 2 marine sediment (STP2) ... | reverse complement strand
ATTAGAAAAAGTATTACTGCACTAATCGACCAAGATTTTCCTGCATGCGAAGCTATACCAATCATACCACCTGTACTTGCGAAAAAAATCATTGCATAAGAAACTACTAGAATACCTAGTGTACTGAGTAAAGCAGGGGCCTCTCACCAGCGCGCCGAGAAATTTGGCCTGGGGTTCACCCAACCTTCTACCAACACGGATTCACGGGTCAGGGTGCAGTTCCCCCACGCTCTCCTCTTGACAATGAAGACTCCCAAACCACATCGTGTCGCACTCAAAACTCAAAACTCTCATCTCTCAACTCCCCGCCACTGTTGACACAAAACGACCTGTCTGTTACAAATAGCGCCCCTTTTGTGTTGGGGAGAGGTGTGGAATGATTGATTACGCGATAGTTGAACACGGCGGTAAACAGTACCGGGTCAGCCCGGGCGATGAGCTGCTGGTCGAACGCACCCAGCCAGATCTCAAGAAGGGCGACAATCTGCTCTTCGAAAAGGTCATGCTGGTGAGCCAGGGCGACGCTGTTCGCGTCGGACAGCCGACAGTTGACGGCGTGGTGGTGCGTGGCCAGGTATTGGCGCCGGTCCGCGGCGACAAGATCATTGTTTTCAAGAAGAAGCGACGCAAGGGTTACAAGAAGACCCAGGGCCATCGGCAGGACTACTACAAAGTTCGCGTCGAGGCCATCGAGGCCTAGGGGGCATCATGGCGCATAAAAAAGGACAAGGCTCGAGCCGCAACGGCCGTGATTCCAACGCGCAACGTCTCGGCACCAAGGTCGGTGACGGTCAGCCGGTGACGGCTGGGACTATTCTCATCCGTCAGCGTGGCACCCGCTTCAAGCCCGGGAACAACGTCAAGCGCGGCAGTGACGACACGCTGTTCGCCACATCCCACGGCCTGGTGAAATTCCAGAACCGGGGCCGTTTAGGCCGCTTCATCAGTATCGTTACCAACTGATTGACGCGCTGAACCCACATGACATTTCAGGACAAGCGACCGAGCGCGGCGGTGTCGCGGCGGTAAGCGATGCTTGTCGATTCAGTACGGATCACGGTGAGCGCTGGTGACGGCGGCAATGGCTGCGTCTCGTTCCGGCGCGAGAAGTTCGTGCCTCGCGGCGGACCAAACGGTGGCGATGGGGGCCGTGGGGGCAACGTGATCCTGGTTGTTGGCGAGGGCCTCAACACCCTCCTCCATCTCCATAACCGGCGCCAGGTTCGGGCGGAAGGCGGCCAGAACGGGCGCGGCTCGAACAAAACAGGCGCCGGCGGCGAGGACATTCGCCTCCAGGTTCCCCCCGGGACCGTGGTGCGAGATGCAAAAACCGGTGAGTTCGTCGGAGATCTGGTGGAGCACGGGCAGGAAATGTTGGTGGCGAATGGGGGGCGCGGCGGTCGCGGCAACACCCGATTCGCCAACTCGACCAACCGTGTGCCACGCACCGCGGAGGATGGTGGACGGGGCGAAGAGCGCGACCTCGATCTGGAGCTCAAGCTACTCGCCGATGTCGGTCTGGTGGGCCTGCCGAACGCGGGCAAGTCGACGCTGCTGGCGCGACTCTCCGCCGCGCGACCGAAGGTTGCCGACTACCCTTTCACCACGATTGAGCCCCACCTGGGAGTGGTGAGTCCAGCCAACGACGATCTTCGAACCCTGGTGATGGCGGACATCCCGGGCATCATCGAAGGGGCCCACGAGGGCGCTGGGCTCGGCATCCAGTTCCTGCGCCATGTCGAGCGCTGCCCGGTGCTGGTGCACCTCGTCGATCTGGCGTCGGATTCGCCGCTTGGCGAGCGAGTTGATACCATTCGTGGTGAGCTCGAGGCCCACACCGCGCCGCTCGAAGATCGGCCCTGGATCCTGGTGGGGACGAAGCTTGACTCGATTGCCGATCGCGAAGCCGGGCTCGCCGAGCTGGCGGCTACCGCGAAGGCCAATGGAGTCCAGTCGACTGCCATCTCCGCGGTCACGGGTGAGGGTATCGACAGACTGGTGGGAACGCTGTTCGATCTGGTTGAGGAGGTCAAAGAAGGGCCATGACACGGCGAATTGCGATCTATGGCGGGAGCTTTGATCCCTTCCATCTCGGACATCTGGTGCCGGTGGTGCGCGCGCAGGAGACATTCCTCTTCGAGTCGGTGTATTTCGTGCCTGCTGGATCGCCGCCGCACAAGAATTCGGCGCCACTCACCCCGGTAACCCACCGCCTGGCTATGGTCGCTATGGCGACGTTGCCCTACGACAATTTCTTCACCTCCGACGACGAGGTTTTCGCCCCCCAACCGACATACTCGGTAGAGACTGTGCGGCGATTCCGGGAGCGATACCCGGGCAGCGTCTTCTTTTTCATCCTTGGCTCGGACTCCTTTTCACAGATCACAGATTGGGAAATGTGGGAAGAATTGGTGGATTCGGTCCACCTGGTGGTCCTCCATCGGGCCCACATGTGGGGCAAGGAGCTCGAGCAGCGGGTGCCGGAACGGCTGCTCCCGCGGCTCAAGCTTGTCGAACCGTTCGAAGAGGTTCCAGACCCCGAGGAGCTGACGATCTACCTGCTCAACCACGAGCCATTCCCGATTTCCGGAACCTCGATCCGGAATCGCCAGAGGCGCGGACTGCCGATTCGGGAGCTCGTTCCGCACGAGGTCCACTCCTATATCGAAAAGTATGGCCTCTACTCGCCGGCCTCGATGACGGAGGAGTGATGGCAGATAATCAACTGATGGATGCGCTCCGAACAGCGGCGCAAGCCGCCGCCGACAAGAAGGCATTCCAGATCGTCGGCTTTATGGTCTCCGACCTCACCTCATACACCGATAGTATTTTGTTCTGCTCCGGTGCCAGCGATCGCCAGGTTGCTGCAATTTCCCAGGCGGTGCAGCGGCAGCTCAGGGAGGCCGGTAGGCGTCCCCTCCACGTCGAGGGTGAGAGACGGGCGGATTGGGTCCTCCTCGACTACGGCGAGTTCGTGATTCATGTCTTCACCGAAGAGCGTCGGACGTACTACGGACTCGAAGGTCTGTGGGGTGATGCTCCGAAGCTCGATGCGGTGGCGCTCGGAATCGCTGAGGACCAACCGCAGTGAAGGTTCGGGTGGCCTGGCTCGGCCGGCCGACAGCGAGCCCCTACGAACGCGAAGTCGAGACCTACCGTAAAAGGGTCCATCGCAGATGGCCGGCCGAAGACCGGCCGTTGCGGGCTTCTGCCGGAGGACGCGACAAGGATCCCGAGCGAGTGCTGCGGCTCGAGGCCGAGATATTGATGCGTCATCTCGAGCCCGGCTGGCGGCTTGTGGCCCTTGACGAGCGTGGCCCGACTCACACCAGTGAGGCCTTCGCAAAACGGCTGCAAAAGCACGTTGACCAGGGTGTCGAGGGCCTCCTTTTCGCCATCGGCAGCGACCTCGGCCTCGAAAAAGATCTCGTCGCTCGGGCCGATGAAAAGCTGTCTTTGGGTCCCATGACTCTGCCCCACCTGTTGGCACGACTCCTTTTATGGGAGCAGCTTTTCCGCGCCGCGAACATGCTGGGTGGTGGTGCGTATCACCGAGTCGGCGTACAATGAGGGACGGTCAAATGGAGAACCGGAGGCCGCAGTTTTGTGGGTGGAATTGGACCGCCCTTCCGGAGGTATGAGCGATGAACAAGAGACAACGAGAGCGCTATCGCAAACAGCTGCTGGCTAAGAGGGAATCCCTCCTGCAGCTCGTCAAGGCGGCCCGCTCCAGTGAAACCGAAGCCAATGATAAAGAAGCCCCGGACCTCGGCGATCGTGCCCTGTCCACGGTGATTCGCGATCTGAGCTATCAACTGACCGCAACGGAGCGAGACATCGTGCGCCGGGTTGATGAGGCCCTCGATCGGATCGAGGACACGACATATGGGACCTGCGTTTCATGTGAGAAAAAGGTCCAATTGGGTCGCCTCGATGCCGTGCCGTGGGCACGTCACTGCATCGATTGTCAGGAGCTACAGGATCGTGGAGAAATCTGAGGCTTCTCGATCACCGGCCACCCTCTTGCACTCATGAACCGGAATAACCGAGCCGGATTAACGCCTCAAAGGTCAATTCGGTTGCTGTGGGTGTGGCGGTGAGCGCGCCGGTCTATCTCGTTGCCTCGTCCGATGACTACCTGCTCGAAGAGACGTTGGGTGAGACTGTGCGGGCGGTATGCGCCGAATTTGGCGATATTGATCCCGAAACCATGCCCGAAGCTCTGACGCCGGAAGACCTCTCCGTTGAGCTCTGCTCACCTTCTCTTTTTGCCCCGCAGCGCGTCCTGGTGGTGCCCGAGATCCGCGCCTGGATTGACATACCCGCGAGGCGTCCCCCGGATCCGCGTCCCACCGAAAAGGCGGTCGTGGATGCTGCGCCGGTGGTGCAGGTCTTGGGTGAGGGAATTGCCGAAGGTATCGCCCTGATCATGGGAGCATGCTGTCACAGCAAACCCAAAGGTGCGCTTGTGGATGTCATTGACGAGGCCGGCGGATTTCGTTGGCAGCCGGTTCCCGAACCACCAAAACCCTGGGAAGACGCCGTCCTTTCGAAAGAGCAGGAAGCGCTGCTGCGGAAGCTGCTTTTGAAGGTGGCCGGCGATGTCCGATTCACGCCGGAGGCGGCACGATTGCTGCTCGAGCGTCTCGGCTTTGCCCCCCGGTCGCTCATTCAGGAGGGACGGAAGCTGGCGGCGGCCAACGTCGATGGTCTGGTTGACGAGGATCTCGTGCTTGCACTCAGCTTTCCCAAAGAGCGTTCTCTCGACGTTGTATGGGATGCGGTCTTCGAGCGCCGGGCGTCACCGATCCTCGACATCATGTCGGCCACCGAGGCCGGGATCCAGGTACGTGATCGGCAGGGCCGCCCGGTCACCGCCAAAGGCGCACCCCATGTCCTCTTCAGCCAGGTCGCGTCGATTCTCCAGAACCTCCTCTATCTGAGAAGGTTGGCGGCAGAACATGGACTCCTGGGGGAAATGTCGACCGACAAGACTCGCGATGACTTCTGGTACCCGAGGCGATTCAAAAACGGACTCGGACCCAAAATCGTGGCGCTCGTAAAAGCCGATGCACCGTCGCCCATCCAGCGAGCGGGGGGGAAAGCTCCGACGCTATTCGCGCTCGGACGGCTATTCAAAGGAGCCGGGCATTACTCCGACGAGGATCTGGTGCAGGCTCTCGCTGGGCTGGGCGCCGTCGAGACCGCACTACGCGGTGATATGGCGACCGAAGCGCTGTCCGTCTGGATCGCCTCAATCCTTCACTAACCCGCGTCCCGCGGGTCAACGGCTATACGGCAGAACAGTTATACGGCGCAATGCATTTGTGATCTCCTGGTCGTAAAGCCGTAAAGCCGTAAAGCCGTGCAGCCCTCCGATCTACGCTACGATGTTCCCTCATCTTGACGGGGAGCATTGTGAGCGATCGCGAATCAACGGCAGACCAACTCGCCGATGCTCGGGAGAGGGTCCGGCGGCTGGAGGCGGTGGTCGAGGCCGGGCTGATGGTCAACTCGACCCTCGATCTGGCCGTGCTCGCCGAGCACGTTGTCGGCATCGCGACGCGGCTCATCAATGCCGAGCGTGGCAGCCTCTTCCTGGTTGACCGGGAGACCGGCCGCCTGCGATCGATGGTTGCCCAGGGTCTGACCACCGGTCCTCTGACCGTGGAGGTGGGTGAGGGAATCGTCGGAGCGGTGGCGGCATCTGGCGAGGCGGAAATCCTGGACGATCCCTACCTAGATTCACGGTTCGATCCCAAGGTCGACCAGATCACCGGGTACCAAACCCGGTCGCTGGTGACAGTGCCGGTTCGTGACCGTGAAGGAATGCTGATAGCAGTGCTCCAGCTGCTCAACCATCGGCAAGGGCGCTTTTCAACTGCGGATGTGGAGTTTCTGGCCGAGCTCGGGGTGCCCTTTGCGATCGCCTTGACGACAGCCGACCTCCACCGGGAGATCGTTGCCCGTGAGCAGCTGCGTCGCGAGGTCCGTCTTGCGGCCGAGATCCAACGTGCCCTGCAACCCGAGGGCCGTGCCGACATTCCGGGTCTCGAGATCGAAGTCCTCTTCGAGCCCTGCCACGAAGTGGGCGGCGACTACTGGGATGTGATCCCTGTCGGCAATGATCGCTGGTGGATAGTGGTTGCCGACGTCTCTGGCAAGGGCGTTCCAGCCGGCCTCGTGGCGTCAAATATCCAGGCCTGCCTGTGGACTCGGCGTGCGGGGTCTGAGCCCCTGACCTCGATCGTTGCCGATGTCAACGATATCCTCTGCCGCCTCACCCGCGGTCGCAAATACGCCACCCTGGTGGCGGTTGAGTGGAACGCGACGAACGAAACCCTGACCTGGGTCAGCGCCGGCCATCCGCCGTTGATGCTGAGGCGTAACGGTTCTGTCCATGACTTCGGGGCCACCGGCCGTCCCATCGGCCTGCTCACCGAACAGAGCTATGAGTATGAAAACGCCTCGCTCGCCGAGGGCGACACGGTGCTGCTCTATACCGATGGCCTTCTCGAGGCGGGCGGCATCAACGGTTCTGAAGAGTTTGGGCTTGACAGAATCCGCGCCTGTCTGACCATTGATGGGAGCCCACGGGATGTGATCGATCGGCTGACCGCCGCCCTGGCCGAGCACATTGACGGTGGTGAGCCGGAAGACGACGTCACGCTGGTGTGTTTGCGGCGGAAGGGTGCTGAGGACTGAGGCACCGTTGTCGTTTATTGGAGAGGTCCGGCTTCCGGCTTCGCCCTTTGGGCTACGCCGTGACGAGTCGTCTTCGACTACGCCGTGACAGATCTACTCTCGGCAGCGAGCCGCTGCCGAGAGTAGATCTGCAGTAAACTGAGATCACCATGGCGAACAAACAGATGATCTGGGTAGTGGACGACGATCCGGCGATCAGGGAACTGGTGACCTTCATGGTTACGGAGGCCGGGTATGAGGTCGACGCATTCGCCTCCGGGGCCGAAGTCCTGGCGAGTTCGGGCGATCTGCCGGATGCCATCCTCCTCGATCTCATGATGCCTGAAGTTGACGGCGTCGAGGTTCTCAAGGAAGTTTCACGGCGCCATCCGAAGCTGCCGGTCATCATGGTGACTGCCGACCACGACGTCCGGCGAGCTGTCGAGGTGACCAAGCTCGGGGCTTACGACTATCTGACCAAACCGATCGATCAGGAACGGTTGCTGACCACTCTCAGCAACGCACTGTCCCATGGCAGCCTCGCGAAAGAAGTGGAGCGTCTCAGGGAAGAGCTGTCGGATCGCTATCATCTCCGCAGCATCGTCGGCTCCTCAGCTGCTATGCGGAAGGTCTACGATCAGATCGAAAAGGTGCTCGAATCGGAGATCACCGTCTTTGTCGCCGGTGAAAGCGGCACCGGCAAGGAGCTCGTTGCCAAAGCAATCCACTTTGCATCATTGCGTTCGGATGGGCCGTTCATCGACGTCAATTGTGCAGCGATTCCAGAGGGGTTGCAGGAGAGCGAGCTCTTCGGTCACGAGAAGGGCGCGTTCACTGGAGCTCTCGCGACCCACCCCGGAAAATTCGAGCAGGCAGCCGGCGGCACCATTTTCCTCGATGAGATTGGCGAGATGTCCCCCTCGGCCCAGGCGAGATTGCTCAGGGTCCTTCAGGAGCGGGTCCTGCAGCGGGTCGGAGGCGTAGAGACCATCGAGCTCGACGTCCGTGTGATCTCCGCCTCCAATCGCGACCTCGCGAAGATGGTCGAGGAGGGATCCTTCCGCCAGGACCTCTATTACCGGTTGGTGGTGTTTCCAATCAACTTGCCGCCGCTGCGCGACCGGCGTGAGGACATCCCGTTGCTGGTCGAGCACTTCCTCGAGAAGCACGCTCGCGACGCCGGCAAGCGGGTGACCGGAGTCGAAGCTCAGGCGATGGATGCGATGGCAACGCACGGTTGGCCGGGGAATGTCCGTGAACTCGAGAATGTAATCCACCGAACTCTTCTGGTTTCTTCCGGACTCGAGCTCACCCTCGATGATCTGCCGACCGGGATTGGTCAGGATCAGCCGTCGGCGGCGCTGGGCTCTCAGCCGGCAGCGGACTCCGGTTCCACCGGCGCCACATTGAATCTCGAGGAGCTCGAACGTGAGACCATCGTCCGGGCGATGGAGAACAACAAGGGCAATCTCTCCGATGTCGCCCGTCAGCTCGGCATTGGAAGATCCACTCTCTACCGCAAGCTCGAGCAATACGGACTCCGCGAAAAGAAATAGTTTTGAGTGTTGAGTTATGAGTTTTTAGTTGTCCCCCTCAGTCCCGAGCAGACTGGGGATTGGCCGGAAACTTAAAACTCAAAACTAAGAACTCAAAACTGTTCTAAAGGACGTCATCCCACCCCTTTTTGCGTAGCGCCTCCACAACTTCTTTGACGCGCTGCGCTTCGTCCTTCGGTACGACCAACACCGCGTCCGGCGTGGCGACAACAACAAGATCGTCGACTCCAACCACTGAGAGTGCCGGTCCCGTGCTGACCAGGACATTGCCGCGCGAATCTATGGCGTGGACCCGTCCACGGTCGTGGTTGCCGGAGGAATCGCCTGGGATCTCCTCAGCAAGTGCTGACCATGAACCCACGTCGGACCATGGGAAGTTGACCGGAACGGTCCAACACTTCTGTGCCCCCTCCATCACTCCGAAATCCACCGAGGTGGCGGGCAGGGTCGGGTAGACCTCGGCAACCACCGAATCCGCTTTCGAAGATCCGATGGTTTCTGCCAGCCGGCCGAGGCCCTCGCCAAGCTCGGGCAGCTGGCGGCGAATCTCATCGAGGAGATCGACTGCGCGCCAAGCGAAAATCCCGGCATTCCACAGAAACCGCGTCGATTCGAGATAGCCCTGTGCTCGTTCCAGATCCGGTTTTTCGACGAAACGCGCCAGATGGTGAACTGCCCATTCTCCGTCCCGGGAGTGTTCTTCACCGAGTTCGAGATAGCCATATCCGGTTTCCGGCTTCGTCGGCTGGACACCGAAGGTCAACAGACCACCCTCGCGCTCGACCAGGTGTGCCCCTGCCGCCATCGCCGAGCGGAAGCGTTCCTCCTGACCGATGACGTGATCTGCGGGGAGCACGATGCAGATTGCCCTGGGGTCTTGGGAGAGGACGGCATGAGCGGCAAAGCCAGCACAGGCAGCGGTGTTTCGGCCCACCGGCTCAGCGAGAATATTGCGGGTCGGCAGCTCCGGAAGGATGTCGCGGCTGGCATCGGCGGTGGCAGCGGTTGTTACCACCCACACCCTCTCTGGCGGCACCAACCCCTCGAGTCTTTCGAAGGTCATTCGCAGCAGCGGAGTGTCGGTGGCGAGGGTCAGAAACTGTTTGGGACGGTCGCGCCGCGAAGCGGGCCAGAACCTGGTCCCCGATCCCCCGGCCATGATGACGGCATGCAGCATGGATTCATAGTAGCTCGTTTCGTATGTCCACGCCTTTTCGGGTGAAACATAGAAAAAGTTTTAAGTGTTGAGTTATGAGTTTTGAGTTATCTACCACCAAACCATGAGCGGTCCCGGGGCCTGGTTGGGAACTCAAAACTCAAAACTAAGAACTCAAAACTGAACATTCACGGTCCGGTCATGTCCGCGTCGACCATGTCGAGGATCTCCTCGAGCGAGGAAATCCGCCGAAACGGCTCGTCCGCAAAAAGCTCGTGGCGATCGATCAGGGCCGCGCCGAGGCCCGCCGTTTCGGCGCCGCGATAGTCTTCGAGCGGCGAATCTCCGACGTGGATCGTCTCGCCGGCCGAAATTCCCATCCGCTCGAGTGTGCGATGGAAGATCTCAGAGGATGGTTTTTCTACACCTTCGATGGACGACACGGTGACCGTCTCGAAGACCTCGAAAATTTCGAGCGAACGGAGGATGTCAGGCAGGCGCCGGTCCCAGTTGGAGATGACCGCCAGCCGAACTCCACGGCCCGCGAGGGCCTCGAGAGTGCTCATGGTCTCGGGAAAGATCTTCCAGACGCTGGCGTCGCAGAATGCTGCATAGAGATCGTCGAGGAGTGGCTCCCAGGGAGCGTCGTGGTCGAGACGTTTTAGCACCTCCCGCACGAAGGCTCCCCACCAGGCGAGCTCCCCACCGGCGACCGAGTTGTATCGATCCTGGCCTGGAACAGACTGACGTTGCATGGAGGCCCAAGCATCCCGAAAGACTGGCCCAACCTCTTCAGCTTTGACCGGACGGCCGAAACGGCTCAGGTGGTGGGCGTAGATCTCGCCTGGGCTCGGGTCGCAATAGATCATGGTCCCGCCGGCGTCGAAGGTGATCGCGGCCAGATGGTTCGTCGTCATCGGGGCAGGATAGCGGATAACGTTCCCCTGCCCACCCGTTTTCACCACCAAGACACCAAGGTCACCAAGTAATTTCAGGGCTATCGGGAGAATCTGCCTGAAATTCCTTGAGGTTCCTTTCGATGCCCGAGCATCGCATCCCGATGAGCGAGAAAAGAACTCGAAGAATTCCCTTGGTGCCCTTGGTGGTGAATCTTTCGGATGCGGGCACGGACGCGGAATTATCGAGGGATCTGCCATACTCGTGTGTCATATGAGGGCGCAACGATACCTTTTCGTGAAGAACGGCAAAGAAGCATCGATGGTGCAGAGCCGTACACTCGTTGGGCTGGTCCTGTTTCTTCTGTGTCTTTCGACGGCAGTAAATGCCGGTCCGATCGAGGAACGTGTCCAACGCCACATCGAGGCCGCCGTTGAAGGTGGTTTGACCCCGGCCGACTACCATCATCTCGTCTTTGCATTCAGTTGGCGCACGACTCTCGAAGACTGGACGCTCGCCGAGCGTGGTCTCGATCGCCTGGCCGCCGCACGGCAGATCGACCCGCTGATGGCGGATGAAATTCGCTTGATGCGTGCGGAAATCGAAGTCGATCGCGGCCGCGACGCCGCCGCACGGGAGCTCTTCCGCACCATGGGCGGGCTCACGTCCTGGTGGTTTCACGAACCAGTGGCCCTCGAAGAGCTCACCGACTTCGATGATATTGCGGTGCCGCCGTCGTCTGCATTCGAGTGGCGGGCAACGCCGGGCACCGATCCGTCCGGATGGGTGCGTATTTCGGGTCTCGCCTGGCCTCCGCAGCGGCAGATGGCCTACCTCGCAACAACGGTGGTGAGCGATCGCAAGCAGCCCGTGGCGGTACGGCTCGGGGTCGCGCAAGTAGCGCGGGTTTGGCTCAACGGCGTCGAGCTGGTGACCACGCCGCAACCCCTGGACCGTGCGCCCGACCAGGCGGCCGGTGGAGGGTGGTTGCGTGAGGGGGAGAACGCAGTTGTCATAGCTGTCGCTTCGGAGGACGAGCACTGGTGGCTTCGCGCGCGCCTCACCCAGCCTGACGGCTCAGCCATCGATGGGGTGCGAGAGATTCGGCAGCCGCCCTCGTTGCATCGACCGATCGATTCTGAATTGCCAGACGTCCGCGCGCTCGGCTCCGAGATCCGTAAGGCACTTGCTGAGGGCACCCCGGGGGCGGCGATGGCTCTTGCGGCCTTTCTTGTCGCCCGGCATCCGGAACCGATTGGGGGGGGTGGCGTTCGCGCAGCGTGCCGGGACGCTCGGGCCGAGATGCCGGGTGAGGCACGGCTTCTGGAATGGCTCGTCACAACCGAACCGGGGACGGCACGGGACCTCCTTTCGGAGGCGTTGAATGAAGACCCTGACCTGCTGTGGGCCCGACTCGAGCTTGCGGCCTGGTACGGGGAACGCGGGCTGTTCGAGCAGGCCCACAATCTCCTTGCCGAGGCGGACACTGACGGTGCCGTCATTCGAGGCGCCATGCTCGATTTCGATACGGCTCTATGGGGGCCGTTGGTGGTGCCGAGGCTGGCCGAGTTGGGCCGTGATTATCCAATGTGCGTGCGGGTCAACATTGGTCTCGCCGAAGCGGCCATCGAAGCCCGCCGCTGGGATCTGGCGGTGGAAGCCGCGATGAGGCTCACGGAGGTGACACCGGGCGCAGTCAACATCATGGAGCTGAACGAGCGGATCGCAGAAAGCTGTGGCGATGGCTCGGCGATGAGAGAGCTCCTGTCGACGCGTCTCGAGCGTGAATCGAACGCACCGCGAACCAGGGTCCGTCTCGCGCGACTGCTTGCCGCAGATGAGGATCTCGAATCAGCCCGGTCGATGCTTTCGATTGGCCTCGAGCGCTCTCCGAACGATGTCGATCTGATGATGGAACTGGCGAGTATCGAACACTCGGTTGCCGACGACGCTGCAGCTGCAGAGCTTGCTCGAGGAGTGCTCGAGATCCGACCCCAGGACCGCCGCGCTCAACGCCTCCTCGAGCTGCTGGGCGAGGAGAGAGAGAACCTCGATTGGCTTCGCTCCCCGGACGAGCTGTGGCGGATGGCCGATGCGGCTCCGGCTGCGACACCGGCAGTTGCAATTCTCGACCACCAACAGATTCGATTCCTGCCCTCACGCTTGACCGAGGAGAGGGTTCAACAGGTGTTCTTGATCACCGATGCTGCGCGCGCCGACGAGTTGCGCAGCCAGCACGTACCTTATGTCGCCGAAAACCAACGCCTGCGCGTTCTGCGCGCGAGAATTCTGCGTCGCGACGGCTCCGAGGTCGGCGCTCGCCAGGGTGACACACCCCGCCTGTCAGAGCCCGAATTCAACCTCTACTACGACACGCGGCTGCGAATCCTGCGGTTTGATGAACTTGAAAACGGCGACCTCGTCGAGATCGCCTATGTCCTTTCCGAGACCGATGAGGCCAACGAGACCGGCCCGTACAACGGCGGGCTGATTCCCCTTGGTCGCGGGGTTCCGGTAACCCTGATGGAGGTCGAACTGGTGGGTCCGGGCGCGCTTCTTCCGGACTGGGAAATTGCCAATCTTGATGGCGAACCGGTGCGCGACGAAGACGAAGATGGTGTCGTCCGCTTGCGCTGGGAGTGGCGCGACCTTCCAGCCATTCCGACTGACGTGCCGGCCGCGCCGCAGCTCCTTGTGACGCCCTACCTGGTCTACTCGAATCACTCTCAGTGGGGTGATCTGGCGGACTGGTACGGACGCCACGTGGCGTCGAGGGTGCGGACGTCGGAGCAGGTCGAGGA
>RCNF010002292.1_pt1 | contig 13096 bp, 9 predicted proteins | sample 2041311 | NCBI WGS metagenome assembly RCNF01 (sample SAMN09708228, study PRJNA481090) | Marine sediment metagenome, whole genome shotgun sequencing project. | biome: marine sediment; feature: ocean; material: sediment; isolation source: Sewage treatment plant 2 marine sediment (STP2) ... | reverse complement strand
TCGGGTTGGTGGGCGGCGGCATCGAGGCTTCGGATAATGACCTCGCGGGTCCGTCTTGGATCGATGATCTCATCGACCCACAACCTGGCTGCGGCATAGCGTGGGTCGTTGGCCTCGTCGTAGCGCGCCTGAATCTCGGCCAACAGCTTCGCCCTCTCCTCGTCGGAGACGTCCTCCCCGCGGTTTTTGAGTTGAATCGCGAGGAGGGTCTTCGATGCCTGCTGGCCGCCCATGACCGAGATCGACGCCGATGGCCAGGCGTAATAGAAACGAGCCCCGTAGGCGCGGCCGCACAGGGCGTAGTTCCCGGCGCCGAACGAGTTGCCGACAAAGATGGTGATCTTCGGAACCACCGAGTTCGCGACCACGTTGACCAGCTTCGCACCATCTTTGATGATGCCTTCACGCTCGGATTTTGACCCCACCATGAAGCCGGTCACGTCCTGAAGAAAGACCAGCGGGATCCCCTTCTGGTTCATGAGCGCAACAAAGCGCGCCCCTTTGTCGGCGGTATCGGAGTAGATCACGCCGCCGATCTGCATCTCCCGTTCACTCGGTTCGAGGCCCCGCCGGCGATGCACAATCTGCCGGTTGTTGGCGACGATTCCGACCGCCCAGCCGCCGATCCGGCCGGTGCCGCAGATCATGGTCCGCCCATAGGTCGCCTTGTACTCGGTGAACTCGGAGCCGTCGAGGATCCGGCCGAGCAGATCGTGGGTGCTGTAGGGTCTCGACCGATCCGCCGGCATGAGTCCGAGGATCTCCTCGGGATCGGCCAGGGGCGGCCGCTCCTCGATCCGGTCGAAGGGCGCCATCACGGGCCGAGCCAGTTCGCCGATCCGCGCCCGGATGTGGGAGATGGCGGACAGGTCATCAGGGAACCGATCATCGACCACGCCGGAGATGTCGACCTGGACCTCGGCGCCACCGAGTTCCTGGTTGTCCATCTTCTCGCCGATGGCGGCGGTCACGAGGTGCGACCCGGCGAGGAAGATGGTCCCGGTGCCCTCGACGATGAGCGCCTCGTCAGACATGATCGGGAGGTAGGCGCCGCCGGCGACACACGAACCCATGATGGCCGAGATCTGATAGATGCCTTCGGCCGACAATCGCGCATTGTTGTAGAAGACCCGCCCGAAGTGGTCGCGGTCGGGGAAGATCTCATCCTGCATCGGCAGAAAGACGCCCGCGGAATCGACGAGGTAGATGATCGGCAGCCGGTTCTCCATGGAGAAGTCCTGCGCCCGGAGGATTTTCTTGCAGGTCAGGGGGAACCAGGCGCCCGCCTTGACCGTCGCATCGTTGGCGACGACGACGCATTCGCGACCGCTGACGGTTCCGAGCCCGGTGACCACGCCCGCCGCCGGCGCACCGCCCCACTCTTCATAGATGCCCCAGGCGGCAAAGCTCCCGAGTTCGAGGAAGTCAGTGCCGTCATCGATGAGTGCGTCCACCCGCTCCCGTGCGAGTAGTTTGCCCGCCTTACGCTGTTTCGCGGCGGCTTTCTCACCACCACCTGCGGCGATGGACCGCCGCTGCGCCTCGATGATCCGGAGCTCGTTGAGCCAGTGATCCCGGTTGGCCTCGTAGGTCACGTCATGGTTCGCCTGTCGATCCAAAACCTTGGGCATAAACACCTCGTTGAACGATCTGGAAACGCCATTGTAGACCCTTCTCTCTGTTACACTCCGCTGACTGTCGATGCTTCTGGAGGAACAGTGGCGAAAATCAAGGTGCGGCGGACAAATCGAGAAGAACTCCCGGGTCTCGCCGTGCTCCGGGATGCCGTCGCCGCCGAACTTGACGCCTTTCCGCGTCACAGCGGGATTCTCGATCTCGACATGGAACTCGACCCTGATCTGACCCACCTCATCACTCGGGATCCGGATGGTTTTCAGACCGCCGAGGACAAAAACGAGACCGTCGGTTTCGCTGCCGGCCACGTCCGTTCACGCCAATGCGTGATCTCCGAGATGTGGGTGCTGCCACAACACCGAGGCCGCGGCGCGGGCGACGCCCTCATCCAACGGATGCTGGTCTACGGCGAACGGTCCGGAGCCCGCGAGTTCCTCACCGTCGTTCCCACCCAGGGGGTGGCGCAGAGCCTGTTGCTCCGCCATGGTTTCCGACCCTTGGCGCCGGTCTATCAACTGACGATCCCTCATACCGAAGCGCCGCGCATCGGCCACGTACTCTCGCGGCTGATGGATGGCCGCGATGTCACGACCGATCTCTTCAACCGTCGAGGCCAGGCCGATCTCGATCGTATCGACCGCCTCAACCGCAATATCGTCCGCGATGCCGACCACCAGTACTGGCTCAAACAGCGCGGCCTCCATGCCGCCTTTGTCCGCCAGGGCGAGCGCATCGCCGCCTATGCCTATGGCGGCCGAGACCAGGTTGGTCCCGTGGCCGGCACGACCCGAGAAGCGGCGATCTGCGCCCTCGGCTGGGCCATCAATCTCGCCGCCGAGGCTTCCCAGGAGGACGACGTCCTCACGGTTCGGATACCGGCGCCGTTTTCCGAAGCGGTCGACGCCATCCTGGATGCGGGAGCCCGTTTCGAGGCCACTCTCATGATCTATGGGCGGGATCTCAAACTGAGTTTCGACCGCTCCACCCTGGGCCACATCGCCCTCCCATGAGTGATCCCATCCGCCCGGCGGATCGGACGGATCTCACAGACCGTCGCCGGGTGGACTACGCCAACGACCTCAACGACCAACAGTACGCGGCGGTCATGCACCCGGGCGGACCCATGCTCGTACTTGCCGGCGCCGGAACCGGGAAGACCCGGACCCTGGTCTACCGCGCCAGCCGGCTCATCGAGGATGGGGTGTCACCCGGTCAGATTCTGCTGCTCACCTTCACCAACAAGGCTGCGCGCGAGATGTTGGGTCGGGTCGGACGCCTCCTCGAGCGCGACGCCGCACGGGTTCATGGCGGAACCTTTCATTCCGCCGGCCACCGGATCCTGCGACGCCACGCCAAAGAGGTCGGCTATACCCCGCGGTTCAGCATTCTCGACCGGGAGGATGCCGGCGACCTCATGGGTCACGCCCTCGCCGATGTCTCGCCCGAAGTTCCACAACGGCGTCTGCCCAGACCTCGGCTGCTCGTTGATCTCTACAGCTATGTCATCAACACCGGATGCGAGCTCGAGGATGTGCTGCTTCAGAGGGCGCCCCAGTTCTACGACCAGGCGGAGATCGTCGCCGCCATCTTCAAACGATATCTCGAACGCAAACGCGACGCCGATCTCATGGATTTTGACGATCTGCTGCTCAACTGGCTGCTGCTACTCAAACGTTACCCCGATGTGAGGCGCCGGCTCGCGGCGAGCTACACCCACATCCTTGTCGACGAGTACCAGGACACCAATCGACTCCAGGCCGACATCGTCGACGCCATGCTCGGGCCCAAGCGCAACGTCATGGTCGTCGGTGACGATGCGCAGTCCATCTATGCCTTCCGTGGCGCCGACTTCGACAATATCCTGAGCTTCCCCGAGCGTCACCAGGGCTGCAACGTCTTCCGGCTCGAAACCAACTACCGGTCGACACCGCCGATTCTGGCCCTGGCCAACGCGTCCATCGAGCACAACGAGCGTCAGTTCAAGAAGGAACTCCGCTCGATTCGGAGCGACGGGGAGCAGCCTGCTGAGGTCGTCGTACCCAGTCCCGAGATCCAGGCGTCCTGGGTGGCGGACACCGTCCTCGAGCTGCGCGAAGAGGGCATCGAGCTCGAGGAGATGGCCGTCCTCTACCGCAACCACTCGCACTCCTTCGATCTCCAGGTCGAGCTGACCCGCCGCAACATCCCGTTTCAGGTCCGCTCCGGGTTGCGGTTCTTCGAGCATCGCCACGTCAAAGATGTTCTCGCTCACCTGAGATTCGTCGACAACCCACGCGACGAGATCTCCTTTGCCCGGCTCATGAAACTCCGCTCCGGCTTCGGACCACGGCTCACAGCACGTCTCTGGCAGGCCATCGCCGGCGCCAACCCCCTCGAACGCCTGCTACACCTCGACCCCTCCACCGTAGACCTCCCGAAGACCGCGCAACGATCTCTGGCCGTCACCCGAACGCTGCTCGAAGAACTGGCCAAACCACAGATCCTGGGTCAACCCGGCGAGGCGGTTCGGCTCGTCGTGGCCGAGTTCTATCGCGACTGGGCGAGGGGCAACCTGGAGAATGCAGGGAACCGGCTCGAGGACATCGAGCAACTCGCGCTCTTCGCCGACGGCTATCCCGACATGGTGGCCTTTCTGGCCGAGATCACGCTCCTCAACGATCTCTCGGGCGAAGAGTCCGTCGGCGGTCCCGCCGATGAGGTATTGACGCTTTCGAGCACCCATCAGGCGAAGGGCCTTGAGTGGCGTGCGATCTTTGTCATCTGGTTGGCGGAGGGTCGCTTCCCCAGCGCCCGGGCCGAAGACATCGAGGAGGAGAGGCGCCTCTTCTATGTCGCCGTGACCCGCGCTCGGGACCGGCTCTATCTCCTACGACCCGAACTCGCCCGGGACCGCTACCGGGTCGATGTGCTCCTCGATCCCTCGCGATTCGTCAGCGAACTACCGGAGAATCTCAGGCAGCGCGTCCTGGTAGTCGAAGAACGGGAAGAGGAAGACCAGGATCTTCTTCCCGCCGGTCGCTATCAGCTGCCGGGATTTCTCGACGACAGCGACAATGAGGTGAACTGACCTCAGCGGCGTGTCGGTTTCTTCAAACGCGAACCCGAACCCGGTTCCACAGGCGCCCTTCCCGCGCGGATGCCAGGCACCTTTTCGTCGGACGAAAAGAGAGCCAGGCATCGCCGCCGCACACCTTGATCCATCTGTCCCCGGGTACTCCGCACACCCCTTGACAAGATGCGTCATTTGTTTTAGTATATCGCTGAATGGTTATGAGGTATCAGACCTCATGCCTCGCAATCAAGGAGTCAACCATGTCAGTGCAAGATTTGACCAAAGATAACTTCGAAACCACCATCGGTGAGAACGACATCGTCATCATCGACTTCTGGGCCGAGTGGTGCGGACCGTGTAAGGCTTTCAAGCCGATCTTTCATGCGGCGGCCGACCGTCACGAGGACGTGGCTTTTGTCTCGTGCGACACCGAGGCCGAAACCGAACTCGCGGGGATGTTCCGGGTCCAGTCGATCCCGACCACGGTGATCTTCCGTGAGCAGATCCCAATCTTCTCTCAGCCGGGAATGTTGCCGGCCGAGGCCATCGACGAGATTCTCGGCAAGGTCAAGGAACTCGATATGGAAGAGGTCCGAAAAACCGTCGAGGAACAGACGGCTCAGGCCTGAGCGCACACAACAATGGACCTAGAGGGGCGGCGAGAGCCGCCCCTTTCTATGTAAAGGTGAGGTGTGAATCGAAAGTTGTGAATCGTCAGTCCGCGGCCGGAGCGTTTGAGAGCTTCGTTCATTGACACTCCTGACGACGGCGCCATCTTCTTGAAACACGAAGTGCACGAAGTTACACAGAGACCAGCGCAAAGCATCGCAACAGTTGCCGGGCATTCGGATCCGCATCGACAAACAACTCCGTAGATGGGTTATCGTGGTCTGCACAACATTCTTGAAACGCAAAGAACGCCATGACCGCAATGCCTATCACAAAGAAACCGACCAAGAAAGCCATCGCAGCAGAGGTCGACGAAGGCGGTCTCGGGTCCTTTGCGTTCAACCATCGATGAGATGTTGCGATGGTGTGACGGGTCAAGAGTGCGGCGCCCTATTCGATGTTCTTAGCGTTCTTGGCGACCTTTGCAGTCAGACTGCGGCGGAATCAAAGATCGGCTTACAATGTCCCGCGAAGGAGAGCCATCCGATATGAATCGATTCGGAATCGAGATTGACGACAACGATGCAACGGGGATGAACACCGTCGTCGACGTCTTCGCCACCATCGCCGCCCTCGAGTCATCACCCGATCAATCTCGAGAAACCGACTGATCACCGAATCGATGCGCGCACGCAGCGTCAACGACGTCATCAACGCCCTGGTGGTGGTCCTTGCCTTCTCGCTGCCCCTCTATCGGGCGTGGGTGAGTCTCGCCGCAGCTCTCATTCTGATCCTCTGGTTCTTTCAGCCCGATCTCAAAGCACGAATCGTGCGCCTTGGACACCACCGGCTGTCAATGGCGGTTCTCGTCTTCGTTGCGCTCAACCTGATTTCTCTCTTCTGGTCCGAAGATCCGGGGGGAGGATTCACCTACTGGCGTAAATACCTCTATCTCCTTCTCATCCCAGCCGTGGCGACGAGCGTGCGTCCGGCCTTCGCCCGCACTGCCTTCATCGCCTATATCGGCGGGACGTTGCTCGCGGTGATGATGATGCCCATCGTCATCCTAGGCGATGTCCATATTCGTTACATTCATCCCGGAAATCCGGCCGCCACAATGTCGCATCTGGATTTCAGCATGATTCTGGCGGTGGCGAGTCTACTGATCCTGGTTCATCTGGCATCCAGCATCGTCGAGCGCGACCGCCGCACGACCCTCTGGGTGCTGCTTTTCGGACTCGTCATCGGGGGCTTGTTGCTGAACATCGGCCGCAGCGGTCAATTCGCGTTCGTCGCGACACTGTCGATCCTGGTGCCGTTTCTCCTGCGCCGACGAACGTGGATGTTCCGTGCAGGGGTCCTGATCGTGGTTGCCGCGGTCCTGGTCACGGCCTATGTCGTTGTGACGCCGTTTCATGAGCGGATGGAGACCGCGGCCGTCGAACTCCACGACGCGATCATCGAGGGCCGGGTCGACACCAACCAGGGCAAACGGGTGGCCGGGATGGTGGTTGGACTCGAGATGGTCAAGGTTCGTCCCTTCCTCGGGACCGGGATCGGCGGCAACATGGTTGAGTTCAGGAGGTTGCTCGAGACCACCTTCCCGCAATACAAAGATGCCGTGAGCTGGTTTCCCCATTTTCACAACCAGTACATGCAGGTGGTCACCGAGCTCGGGTTGGTGGGCCTGGCCTCCATGCTTGGGATCTTTGCGGCCCTTTTCACCGGGAAGTACCGAAACCCCGAGTTCCAGGCGGCAGCGGTGGCCATCGGCTGCGTCTATCTCTTCGGATTCTTCGGCGATCCGTTCCTCCACAAACAGCTGCCGCTCGTACTCTTCGCACTGTCGACGGGGATCATCTCGTCCGATGATGAGGTGTTCGCAGACGAGGAGTCGACAGTCGACCGTTCATCGCGTGGCGCTAGTGGAGTGATCGGTAGTCATTGAATCGGTAGTTTGTGCGACAGGCGACTTCGTACGATGACCCTCGCGACCTCAGGGGTCGTTTTTGAAACACAAAGAGCACAAAGTTACGCAAAGATCTCCACAAAGCATCTCAGTGATAACCCGGACTCATCATGAATGGGCTGCGAACTCTCCTGAACCTCTGCGATGAGTCATCAGGGTGTCCATTGTGATTCCTTTGTGGTCCTTCGTGATCTTCGTGTTTCAAACAGGCCGTCGAAGATCGGAGACTCGCCGGACGAGATCGTTCATCGATCGGCTGTGCCGACCAACTGATCACGAATCACAGGTCACGGACTTCGTCCGCATCACTATCCTGATCGCCTTCCAGTCCCGCAGTCGCCAACCTCCGGTACTCCTCGCAGTCGCGCAGGAGCTCGGTCTTGGTCCCGGCGCCGACGATTCGTCCCCCCTTGAGCACGAGGATCCGATCGGCTAGATCGACCGTGGTCAACCGATGGGCGATGATGAAGGTGACTCGGTCGCGGATGATCTCCGCAAGGGCGCGCTGGATCGCCGCTTCCGAACGGTTGTCCAGGGCCGATGTCGCCTCGTCGAGAATGAGCACATCGGGATCGCGGTAGATGGCGCGGGCAATGGCCAGACGCTGGCGCTGGCCGCCGGAGAGGTTTGTTCCGAACTCATCGAGGACCGCATCGGTGCCGCCATCCATGGCTGAGACGAAATCCCAGGCTCCCGCTGCGCGGAGTGCTGCTGCAGTTCGCGACTGATCGACCTCACAGCCATAGGCCACGTTTTCGGCAACGGTGGCGTTGAAGATGTAGACCCGCTGAGTCACCACCCCGATGCGGGAACGGAGGTCCCCGAGGTTGATCTCTCGGGAGTCAACGCCATTGATCCGAATGCTCCCATCGTTTGGGTCGTAGAGTCGGAGGATGAGGTTCACGAGTGAGCTCTTCCCACCTCCACTGTCACCGACCAGGGCGATGGCTTCACCCGCCCGGGCTTCGAAGCTCACCCCGCGCAAGGCTCGTACGTCGCCGTAGGACAGCTGGACGTCGTCAAAGCTGACCGAGGTGATTCGCCCGTCGATGGCGCGATCCCCTGATGTGATCTTGGGCTGAAGGTCGAGGAGATCGAAGATCCGTTCCGAAGCCGCTACGGCTTCGTACATCTGGTTCGAGGCCTGGGAGATCCGCTTGATGGGGTTGTAGAGGCTGAAGAGCGCCACCGAAAAAGCGAAGAAATCTCCAGCACCCATGGATCCGGAGATCACCTCGCGCCCGCCGACCCAGATCACGAGGGCCGCGGCAATCGCCCCGAGAAATTCCATCAGGGGATTGGTGAGCTCTCGGGTGCGCACCCCCTTCATGTTGATCCGCCGAAACTCCAGGTTGTCGCGTTCGAACCGCTCGAGTTCGAACCTCTCTGTCGAATGGGCCTTGATGATCTCCATGTTGTTGAAGATCTCCGCCAGGCGAGAGGTGATATCCGAGTCGATCTTCTGAGATCGGTGCATGATCTTCTTGAAGCGTTTCGCCAATGAGGCGAGGGGCCACACCGCCAACGGCAGGACCACCAAAGACCAGAAAGCGAGCCTTGGACTCATCCAGATGACCACGCCCACGAAGGCGACCGCCACGAGAGATTCCCTGATGATCACGGCGAGCTGCTGGGTGACCGCCACCCTGATCCGATTGATATCGTTGGTGACACGGGAGATGAGCTCTCCACCGTGGTAAATGTTAAAAACACCGAGATCCAACTGCAGGACATGACCGAGTAGTCGATCCCGCAATCGACGCACGACATCAAGTCCGACCCACTGGAGTTCGTAGACCTGAACGTAGCGACCGGCCCCGACAAAGAAAAACAGCACGATGACCGCCACCGGGAGGACGTTGAGCATGGCTTCGTCTTTGGCGATGAAGATCTCGTTGATGACATCCCTGATCAGATACATCACGGCGCCGTAGGCCGCAGCTCCGATGAGACCGCCGAAAAACGACAGCGCGATCCGACCCTTATAGTCCTTGAGGTAGGGCCCCAACCTCCGGAGGAACTGCCACATTACCGACTCTTTCCGAATTCAGTCGTCACTCGGCGACCCAGTTTTCGGTTCATCGTCAGCTTCGTCGAGGCGATCGAGTCCTTCCCATGTTTCGTCTTCGTCGTCGAAATCGGGCAGACTCGGTTCGATCCCCCTGGCGGCGTTGGTTCGCCAGCCCCAGAGGATGGCGTACTTCATATAGGCGCTGTAGGCCTGCAGCGCGCAGAAGACCAGACCGCGCCCACCATCGAGGATACCGAACTGAATGATGTAGGTGCGAAAAAACCGCCACAAGGGACGAAACGCGACCCCGAGAGCGCTCGGTCGTATGCCGTCACGCCACCCCTGACCGGCGCCCCAGTAGCCGTATTTGGCGAGTCGAAATGCATACTCGTCGAAACTCCGGTCCACCATGTGGTGCTCCATGGAGTTCTTGAGGATGGGTGTTTCGCCGACGGTGTGAAGCAGCGAGTGGACCCGCCGGTTCTCGTAGTAGGCGGTCCCGGTCTTGAACAACCGGGCAACCCGGTCGCGTTGCCAACCCGAGTACTTGATCCGCTTACCGAGGAAGAAGACATCCCGGTTGATGGTGAAGGCGTTGTGTTCCGGTTCCTCGGCGAGCAGAGCCTCGATCTCGCTGCGGAGTGCGGGAGTACACCGCTCGTCGGAGTCGAGAAGGAAGGTCCATGGATTCCGGACGTGCTTGAGGGCCCAGTTCTTCTGAGCTCCCGCGCCGAAATAGGCACGCTCGAAAAACCGCACCTTGTCGTAGCTCCGAGCAATTTCCGGGGTTCGATCGGTGGAGAACGAGTCGACCACGATGATCTCGTCGCACCATTGGAGCGACTCGATGCAGGCGCCGATGTTGTGCTAGCAGGTGACGAGACCGCTCACCATCGGTCGGGTTCTGCCGTTGACCGGGGTCGTCATTTCGACTTGGGGATCCATGGTTCTCCGTCCCTCGGACATTCATGAGCTCCATCTGAAGGGTGCCACGGGTTGATCGTTCCTGAGCGTTTCATCTCGGCGAAATGCTAACACATGACGGTATTTCGACCCACAGATCACGGCGCCGAAAGCGACAAATATCACTGAATCGTCACCTCGCGGGGGTATGATGGAAGGGATGGGCAGTTTTCAGAGACACGTCCTCGTTGTCGGCGCCAAGAACGATGCACTGGAACGCATCGCTCCCATGTTGCGGCGCGCCGAATTCAACGTCCACACCGCCGAGCCATCACCGGTGGTCTTCGATCTCGTCTTGGGAACATCCTTCGAGCTCGTCCTGGTGAGCTATCCGCTGCGAGAACTCGATCTCGACGACTTTATTGATGCCCTCCGCAGGGATGGCTCCTGGTGCAGAAAGGCCGCTCTCGTCCTCCTTGCCGAGCCCGATCACATCGAGGATGCCGGCGCTCTGGTGGACCTCGGTGTCAATCGTGCCGTTGGTCTCGACTGGCCGGAGAGTCGTCTTCACACGGCCATCGCCGATCTTCTCGTAGTCGCACCGAGGATCTCGCTCCGGGTTCTGGTGCACCTCAAGGTCGAGATCACGGACCAATCAAAGAGATCCCTCTATCAGACCGTCAACGTCTCTCGAACCGGAATGCTCCTGCGCGGAGACGACGCTCTCGATCCGGGCACGCGGTTCAGCTTTTTCTTCGGCATCCCCGATGGTCGACGCCTTGTCGAGGGGACCGGAGAGGTCGTCCGGAGAACCAACGCCACTCGGGAGGGCGCCGCCGGCCTTGGCATCCGCTTCATCCGCATCGCAGGTGAAGGTGAGGAGCAACTCGAGAGTTTCGTGATGCGAAATCAGCGGTGATGCTGCACAATTCGAAATTCTCAATTTTGAATTGTCCATCGCACGCACATCGACCCGCGGGATCCAGGTGGTTTGGTGCGATGAATTAAGAATTCAAAATCAAAACTTCACAGGGCACCGGCCCGGAAGGCACCTACACGCTATCTTTTCGGCATCAGAAAGTAGAGTTCCCCCGTGTGTTTTGTCCGCCCCGCGAGATCGCCGGCTTGGTCTCCCTGACCGAAGAAGAGATCAACACGACCGGGGCCACGGATCGAACCTCCGGTGTCCTGATTGAGCACGAAACGCGAGATAGGAACATCTTCGCCCTCGGCAGCCGGAATCACAGCATCAATCCAGGCCATCACCGGGGCAGGGAAAAGCCTGCGGTCCGTGGCAATGGATCGGCCCCCGGTGACCGGTTTCCCATAGCACCCCAACGGTCCGCCCTCAGCCGGCAGCGCCCGGAAGAAGACATACGACGGGTTGTAGCTCAGCACCCGGCGAAGTTCGTCCGGATTTGCCTCGAGATAGGCACGAATCGCCTGCATGGACATCTCCTCGCGACTGACGAGACCGTCATCGATGAGCAGACGCCCGATGGATCGATACGGCCGGCCGTTGGTGAGTGCGTAGCCGGCCCGCACTCTCCCGCCGTCGGGAAAAACCAGAGTCCCTGAACCCTGGACATGGAGAAAGAAAGCGTCAACCGGGTCATCGACATAGCCCATCACTCCGACATCGGCGGGCAGGCCGTCGCCAAAGTCGATGACATCACGATCGTGGTAGGGCACCAGCTTCTTCCGGTCCACTCGACCGACGAGTCTGGATGGATCGTTCTCGACACCGAAATCAGCGAGATCGACGGTGATGAGGTCGCCCGGGACACCGTAGATCGGGTGTTCAAACGAACCCGAGGGTTGGCTGCGGGCATCGAGCAGCGGTTCGTAGTAACCCGTGAAGAAGACCTCGCCCCGGCCATCTCGGCCCACCGATCGCAAGAGTAGAAACTCCGCCTGTAACGCGCTGTTTCGCTCCTGCCCATCGGCTGTGGCAGCGATGATCTCACACGCACGCCGCACCCCATCCGCGAGTTCGGCCGCCGACCGCTCGACCGGCCCAAACTGATAGACCCGATCCGGGGGAACCCGTTCGAGATACGAGATGGACGGCCCGCATGCCGCCTCGAGGCTCTCCGGATCGAGGTCGTCGGCGAGAGAAGGCCAGCTGCTCACCGGGACCACCTCGAGAGGGTCGACCGGCGGTGGCTCCACCCGTTCGTGAACGCAGCCACCGACTACGACGATCATCGCCATCGCGACGAGCGGCAGCTGGTTACGCATCGCTGTCGATCCGCTGAGGGAGTTCCTTCACATACACATCCTGCTTGGGATAGGGAATCTCGATCCCCGCCACGATGAATGCCTTGTAAACCCTTCGGTTGAGCTCGTCGAGCACCCGGCCGCGATAGATCGGCTGTTCGATCCAGGCCAACAGCTCAAAATCGAGGCCCGAGTCGCCGAAGGACCGGAAACGGACTCTGGGAGCAGGGTCCGCAACCAGAAGCGGCGCATCCTCCGTGCACTCGAGAAGCACATCGCGAACCTGATCCACATCGCTGCCATAGGCCACCCCGACCTTGACCCGGATCCTCATCTTGTCGTGCGGACCGCCGGTCTCGTTGACGATGCGCCCGTTGCCGATCACCGCGTTGGGCACGGTCACCTCGACATCATCCCTGGTCAGAATCCGGGTCGATCGAATACCGATTTCCTTGACCTGACCCCGGAGACCGCCATCGAGGACGACGAAGTCGCCCACCTTGTAAGGGGCATCGGCCAGGATGAACACTCCGGAGAACAGGTTGGCCAGCGTGTCCTTGGCGGCAAAACCAACGGCGATACCGACAATCCCCGCGGATGCCAACCACGATGTCAGTGGCACATTCCACGCGATACAGATGAAGTAGATTCCCGTTCCGACAACCAGGAACTTGGCCACCATGTCGAGCAGCGGCAC
>RCNF010001307.1_pt1 | contig 13098 bp, 13 predicted proteins | sample 2041311 | NCBI WGS metagenome assembly RCNF01 (sample SAMN09708228, study PRJNA481090) | Marine sediment metagenome, whole genome shotgun sequencing project. | biome: marine sediment; feature: ocean; material: sediment; isolation source: Sewage treatment plant 2 marine sediment (STP2) ... | reverse complement strand
GGATTTTCGCGTGCCATCGCGCGCAGCTCTTCAGCTTTGCCTTCGATTTCAGCGAGCGGTTTTTCAAAGTCGAGGTATTGGGTCATGAACTGCGGCCTTTTGCGTCAACACTTCCCTATATGGCGTTGGGTTTCGTCAATAGCAACAGGCGGTAGATGATGCGCGCTAGCCTTCCGCGATCATCTCGGACTGGCGCACAATAACCTCGGCTTGTTTGATCGAGGCGATATCGACCAAGCGACCCTTAAAGACCGTTGCCCCTTCGCCGCGTGCTTTGGCGTCTTCCATTGCGGCTAGGATTTCACGTGCCTCGGCTACTGCTTCTGCGGATGGGGTGAATACCTCATTGGCGAGCGCGATTTGCTTGGGGTGAATGGCCCATTTGCCGACCATCCCCAGCGTGGCAGAGCGTTTTGCCTGCGCGCGGTAGCCTTCGTCGTCGCTGAAATCACCGAAAGGTCCATCTACGGGCAGGACACCGTGGGTCCTGCAAGCCGCAACAATCGCGGTCTGTGCCCAGTGCCACGGGTCGGAATAGTGCCGCGTGTCGCCGTGAAGCATGTAGTAGTTTTCCTGCGTCCCACCGATACCGGTTGTCTGCATGCCCATAGAGGCTGCAAAATCAGCGGCACCGAGGCTCATCGCTGCCATGCGCGGTGAACTTGCGGCGATTTCTTCGACGTGGGCGATGCCCGCCGCAGATTCGATGATCACTTCAAAGCTGACCTGCTTTTTGCGGCCCTTGGCAGTTTCAATCGCGGTAACGAGCGCGTCGACGGCATAGACATCAGCCGCGCAACCGACCTTTGGGATCATGATCTGGTCAATGCGGTCGCCTGCCTGTTCCATCAGATCAACAACGTCTTTGTACCAGTAAGGCGTGTCCAATCCGTTGATGCGCACGGACAAGTATTTTGTGTTCCAATCGATTTCGTTGATCGCTTGGATGACGTTCGCCCGCGCCGTGTCCTTGTCGGAAGGGGCCACACTATCTTCGAGGTCAAGGTTGATCACATCTGCCGCACTCGCCGCCATTTTCGGGAACAGCTTTGTGTTCGATCCTGGGCCAAACAGCTGGCAACGGTTTGGACGGGCAGGGGGTGTCGGTTGCAGACGGAATGACATGAGCAGATCCTTGGCGAAGTAAAATTACGTAACTGTTGGCGTCACGGGTATATTATTGCGCGCAAGCTCACAAGTTGAATTTGCAGTCGCAGCATTCGGAAATGCCGCGACGCAATATATGTATCGCAAGCGCGGCTTAAATGCCTGCGTCAACAATCGCTTTGGCCAGCACGGGCACGGTTTGCGCATTCAGGCCCGCGATGTTCATGCGGCTATCGCCTACCATGTAGATGCCAAAATCAGCCCGCAGTTTTTCGACCATCTCGGGGGTTGTGCCAAGACGGCTAAACATGCCGCGATGATGCGCCAAGAAATCAAAACGGTCGGTGTTGGTCAGGCGCTTTAATTCATCCGCCAGCTGCTGGCGCAGGGCCAGCATGCCGTTGCGGGTTTCTTCCAGCTCTGTTTCCCAATCGGCGCGCAGTTCTGGGTCTTGCAGAATTGTCGTCACGACACGTGCGCCGTGATCTGGCGGGAATGAATAGTTTTGGCGATTCAGAAACGCGAGGTTCTGTTGTGTCAGCGCTTGCTGGTCGGCGTCTTTTGTCACGGCCATCAAGATGCCCGTCCGTTCGCGGTAGATGCCAAAGTTTTTAGAACAGCTGGCGGCAATTAGGCAGTTTTCAAAGCTACTTGCGATCTGGCGCGTGGCCTGTGCATCTGCGGCTAGCCCGTCACCAAAGCCTTGATAGGCGATGTCGACAAATGGCACGGCATGTTTCTTCTGCATCAAGCTGATGACTTGGGACATCTGATCGGAGGTCAGGTTCGCACCGGTCGGGTTGTGGCAGCAACCGTGCAGCAAGACGACGTCTCCTGCGGCGACGCCTTCCAGATCAGCCAAAAGGCCTTCGAAATCGACACCGCGTGTTTCGCTGTCGAAATAGCGATACTCGGCCATGTTCATGCCCAGATACTTGATAATCGACGGGTGATTTGGCCATGTGGGGTTAGACAGCCAAACCGTGGCTTTTGGTGCGGCCAACTTGATCAATTCCAAGGCTTGGCGAATGGCACCTGTTCCGCCGGGGGTCGCCACGGCTGCGACGCGTTCGTTTGGCACACTGTCGCCTAGCACGAGGTCCTTCATTACAGCGCTAAACGCCGGATCACCCGCAAGGCCGGTGTAGGCTTTTGACGATTGATTGGCCAAAATCCGGCGCTCTGCCTCTTTGACGGCGCGCATGACGGGGGTGTTGCCGCTGGCGTCTTTGTAAACACCGACACCCAGATCGACCTTGTCGGTACGGGGATCGGCTTTGAACTTGCCCACAAGGGCAAGGATTTTGTCGGCGGGTTGGACAGATAGATTTTCAAGCATTTCTTAAGCTCCAGTAGCGATTGGAAGGTCAGCGTACATGCCCCATTCGGACCATGAGCCATCATAAAGCGAATGATCGGTCTTCCCGATCCGCTCAAGGGCAAGGGATAGGATCGCGGCAGTCACGCCTGATCCGCAGGTGGTAATGGCGGGTTTTTGCAGATCGACGCCAGCATCTTGAAACACAGTGCGCAAGGCCGTCGGGGCCTTCATCGTGCCGTTCGCGCTCAGCAGGTCTTTGTAAAACACATTGGTGGACCCGGGGATATGGCCAGAGCGCATACCTGCGCGTGGCTCCGGCGCTTCGCCACGAAAACGGGCCTGCGCGCGTGCGTCGATAATGCTGTGATCACCCAGTTTAGCGGCGCGGGCCACGTCGGTCACGTCGCGCGTTCGGTGCCCTTCGTATTTCACGGTCATATGGCGGTCGCGAATGGTTGGCGCGTCGGCCGTGGTCGGATGACCATCCGCAAGCCACTTGGGCAAACCCCCATCCAGAACAGCGATATTTTTCTGACCCATTAACCGGAAGAGCCACCAGACACGGGCAGCTGAAAACAGCCCGATCCCGTCGTAGACAACAACCTGATGCCCGTCACCCACACCCATCGCGCGCATCCGGGACATGAATTTTTCAACGGGCGGTGCCATGTGCGGCAGTTCGGACCTGCCATCGCTGATATCATCGATATCAAAATAGCGCGCGCCTTGGATGTGTTGGGCATTATATTCGGCCATCGCGTCGCGGCCTGCATCGGGCAGATACCAAGACGCATCAAAGATCCGCAGGTCGGGGTCCTTGAGGTGAGCCGCCAGCCAATCGGTGCTGACAAGCGTTTTTGGATCATCAGGTGTTGATGCGGACATTGCGCGCTCCGTTCCCAGCTACCGGGTCACGGGTAACTTGCGCGGCTTGTTATGACAAGGGAAACTGGTGCGTAATCACGCTGGAACAAACACAAACGCCCGCGTTCTAGGCGCGGGCGTTAACGTGTAATCCGATGTCCGGCTTACTTGGACATCATGTTCTTGATCATGCCAACAACAGCAAGTGCTGCACCGCCACCGATCCCGCCGCCTGCAACCTGTGTCGCAATGCTTGCGATATCCAAGCCGCCTGCGGCAGCGCCGCCGCCCATGACTGCTGACAGAATTTGCCCACCAATACCGCCACCGACGATACCCGCAATCGAGTTGCCCAAAGTACCCAACGACAGGTTCTTCATTACGCCGCCAGCGACATTGCCGCCAACTACACCAGAGATCAGCTGAATAACTAGTTGTTCCATTTGATTGTCCCTTCTTTTCAGACCCATTATTTTTTTGAATGCATCAGCAGGGCCAATAGCTGCGCACCACGAGAATAGCCGATGCAAGTGAACCCAGCATCAATTCAATATAACGACTATCATGGTTTGGTGATTTGCCCAAAAGGGGAAAACGCTGGGTTTAATCCCCGTGGCGCAACAAGCGCTGCTGCTGGCGGCCCCAGTCGCGCTTGGCCTCGGTGGCGCGCTTGTCGTGGTTCTTTTTGCCTTTTGCGGTCGCGATCTTTAGCTTCACCAGACCGCGGTCGTTGAAGTACATCACCAACGGGACAAGGGTCATACCGTCGCGCTTGGTTGCACTCCACAGGCGGGCAAGCTCACGGCTTTTGACCAATAGCTTGCGCTTGCGGCGTTCTTCGTGCGTGAACATCGCACGGTCATACGGTGCGATATAGGCATTCGTCAGCCACAATTCTCCGTCGTCGACGCTGGCGTAGCTGTCTGCGATATTGGATTGACCAACGCGCAGGGATTTCACCTCTGAGCCGGTAAGGATGATCCCGACCTCAAGATCGTCCTCAATAGCGTAATCATACCGCGCGCGGCGATTTTCAGAGACAACTTTGTAGTTTTTGTTTTCAGGGTTCTTGGCCATAGTCGAATTCAGATAAGCGATGGGACGCCGTGGCACAAGGTGCGCATGGGTCAAGAAGTAGGGAGAAATACAGTGCTTGTTCAGATTGTGCTGGGATCAGCGCTGTTAGTGTTTTCGATTGTTGTTGCAGGAAGTGTGTTCTGGATCATGGAATATTGGTTAATGCGGCTGCGGCCTTGGCTGATTGTGCCGCCGCACCGGCCCAAGTTGATGCTGGTGATGTGTGTGTCCGCTGTGGGCATCCTGATGCAGATGGCCATTGGTGTTTGGGCGTGGGCGCTGACGATGATGGCGCTTGGTATCTTCGAAACGGTGGAAACGTCAGTCTACTTTGCGCTTGTTGCGTTCACTACGCTGGGGTTTGGGGACATCCTGTTACCGCTGGAATGGCGCTTGCTGGGCGGGATGGCAGCAATCAACGGCCTGTTAAACATTGGCTTTGTCACAGCCATGTTGGTCGAGGGACTGCGGCAAGTTCGCCTGCAACAGATTGCTTTGATGGACGCTGATACATGAACGTCCCTGTCCTCAGCAACGCAAGGGCACGGCATCTCTTTCTTGAAAAGCATCAGCTGTCTGGCCGCCCTTCAGGAACTGGCAAGGGTGCCGACCTGAAAGGCGTTCTGAATGATTTGGGCTTTGTACAGCTTGATAGTGTGAACACATTCGCCCGTGCCCATGATCTGATTTTGTGGTCACGCAAGCAGCAATACCGCCCCGGCGCTCTGCAGCACTTACTGCACCGCGACCGACAGGTTTTCGAACACTGGACTCATGACGCGGCGATCATTCCGATGGACAGTTTTGCTCATTGGCGTCTGCGGTTTGCCCGCGACGGGGCGCGGCTTGCATCACATTGGAAGGATGCGCGGCGCGGTGATCTTCATGCGAAAATCGACGACGTCCTCAAGCGGATTTCAGACGATGGGGCTTGCACATCGGGTCAGGTCGGCGAGGGGGAAAGTCGCGGATCGGGTGGTTGGTGGGATTGGCACCCTTCCAAGACGGCATTGGAGTACTTGTGGCGATCCGGCCAATTGTCTGTCCTGCGCCGCGATGGGTTCACCAAGGTTTATGATCTGACAGAACGGGTCATTCCGCCGGAACACCTCAACCGCCGGCATCATCCGCAAGAAACGATTGATTGGTGCTGCAACGGCGCTTTGGACCGTCTTGGGTTTGCGACAAGCCGTGAATTGGCCGCGTTTTGGGATCACGTTACATCAGCCGAGGCAAAGGCATGGTGTGCGGCCGCATTGGCCGACGGTGATATCATTGAAGTTGATATCGAAAGTGTCGATGGCACACTGCGCCGATCGTTTGCGCGGCCTGACATCATGGACCTTAAGATTGCAGCCCCGGCACCGCGCATCAGAGTGCTGTCGCCCTTTGATCCAGCATTGCGAGACCGAAATAGGGCTGAGCGGTTATTTGGCTTCAACTACCGGATCGAGATTTTCGTACCCCAGCCAAAACGCAAATATGGCTACTACGTTTTTCCAGTGATTGAGGGGGACCGCATCATTGGCCGGATTGATATGAAGCGGACAGATGGCGCGTTGGTTGTGCGCGCATTTTGGCCTGAAAGAGGCATCAAGATGGGTGCAGGTCGGGTGAAGACCTTGCAGGCAGAACTGGAACGCGCCGCAGTTTTCGGAGGCTGCAGCGCGGTCAGGTACGATGACGGATGGATCAGATAAGGTGGATTAAAATCCACCTTACGTCAGTTAAGCAGGCCTGCATGCACCATCGCGGCACGGATTTTCTCTTTCGTGCCATCGGTCAGACCGATTAAAGGCAGGCGCACGTCTTCGCGGCACAGGCCTAGCAATGACATGCCGTATTTCGCGCCAACAAGACCCGGTTCGGTAAACACCGCCTCGTGCAACGGCATCAAACGATCAAGTTGCGCCAACGCTGCCGTATAGTCACCGGCGAGTGTGGCTTTTTGGAACGCGGCAATCAACTTTGGTGCAATGTTCGCTGTGACCGAAATACAGCCTACGCCACCATGTGCGTTAAAGCCCAAAGCAGTTGCATCTTCGCCAGATAGTTGGATGAAATCCGCGCCACAGCGCATGCGCGTCGCAGGCACCCGAGACAGGTCGGCCGTCGCATCTTTGACGCCGACGATCATATCTTGCTTGGCCAGTGTTGCCATTGTGTCAGGTGACATATCAACGACGGAACGTGGCGGGATGTTGTAGATGATAATCGGAAGACCGCAGTCAGCCGCGGCTGTGAAATGCGCAATCAGGCCCGCTTGGGTTGGCTTGTTGTAATAGGGCGTGACGACCAGCGCTGCATCAGCGCCTGCAGCCTTGGCGGCTTTCACAAGGCGAACAGTCTCGGCCGTGTTGTTGGATCCGGCACCTGCGATCACCGGAATACGCCCTGCGGCCTCGGCCACGACGATTTCCACGACCATGTCGTGTTCTGCATGGGTCAACGTTGGGCTTTCACCTGTTGTACCAACCGGAACTAGCCCGTTGCTGCCTTGATCAACATGCCAGTTTACAAGTTTTTTCAGCGCGTCCACGTCCACTTGGCCGTTCGCAAACGGCGTGACGAGGGCGGGGAGTGATCCCTTAAACATGGCACGCTTCCTTCTTGTTGGTGGCTGATCAGCCGACGTCAAAATCGCGCGGACACTAGGACGCGCGCGCAAATCCTACAAGCCCTTCGTTGCAGCTTGGGCGTACAAGTTTCCGCCGGTTCCCAAGTTTGTGAGTTGTTTTCGTCCGGGCCACCGTTACCTTATATCTTGAACCGAACAGGTGGGTGGCCTTCATGCGAATTTTTATACCGTTGATTGTGTTTGCGCTGACCGCCGTGCCAGTGGGTGCGCAGTCGGTCGCCCCGCAAAGCGTTGCGGCGATTGCGGCGGCAGACGTTGATTGGGCCGACGCCTATGCAATTGCGGCGGACGCGGACCCCTTGACTGCTGATGTACTCACTTGGCTGCGCTTGCGGGATGGTGATGCGACATTTGCTGAATATCAGGCATTTGTGACGGCCAACCCCACTTGGCCGGGTCTCGACAATGTACGCGCTGTGTCAGAGCTTTCGATGGACGCAAGTGTCGACCAAGCTACGATCATCGCGTGGTTCACAGACAATCCGCCGCAAACAGGCGAGGGCGCTGTGCTGTTGGCCAAAGCTTTGATCGCTGCGGGCCAAGTTGATGCGTCTGGTGCGGTCTTGCGCGAGGCTTGGATCAACCTGCGCCTGACCGAAGAGGGCCATAACGCGATGGTCGCTGAATTTGGGGATGTGCTAGGGCGCTATCATGTGGCGCGTACGGATGAATTGTTGTGGCGGTCGCGCAGCACAGAGGCCGCGCGCATGCTGCCTTTGCTATCCGATGGACCGAAGGCATTGGTTCATGCGCGCCTTGGATATCTGTCACGCGCCAGTGATTTGCGCCTGCGCATTGCGGCCGTTCCTGCCAGCTTAAGTCAAGATGCGGGTCTTGCATATAATCGCTATTCTTGGCTCGCTGGACGGGGCGAGCGGACGGACGCGGTGGCACTTTTGCTGGATCGTTCTACCAGCCCCGCCGCATTGGGCGAACCGTTTCGTTGGTCGGGGTGGCGTCGCTTGCTGGCGCGCTGGGAAATGCGCGAAGGCCGTGCCGAACAGGCCTACCAATTGGCATCACGCCACTATCTGACCGACGGCGCATCTTATGCCGATCTAGAGTGGCTGTCGGGGTATCTGTCGCTAACCTATCTGGGCGATCCGACGCAGGCCTTGGGGCATTTCGAGAATGCATTGCGGGTATCCAGCAGCCCGATCTCGAAGGGGCGGATGCAGTATTGGATTGGCCGCACCTATGCCGTGAAGGACGAGATTGATCTAGCGGCCACGGCCTACGGTGCTGCGGCGCAACATCAGACGAGTTTTTATGGACTGCTGGCCTCGGAAAAACTGGGTCGCCCGCTTGACCCTGCGCTGGCGGGCACGCCTGTTGCAGTGCAAGGGGCTGCGGTTTTTAATGATGACGTCACACGCGCCGCTTTGATGTTGATTGCGGGCGGTGAACGGGGTGCAGCCGTGACGTTCTTTGCGCATCTTGGCCGCACCCTTGATGCGGACAGTCTCGCGGCCTTGGGGCAGTACCTGAGCGAGATTGATGAGCAGTACTACACACTGCTTTTGGGCAAAACCGCGGTGACACGCGGTATACTGATCCCTGCGATTTACTTTCCCTTGCATGATCTTGCGCAAATGGACTTGCCTGTCGATGCGTCATTGGCATTGTCGATTGCGCGCCGCGAGAGCGAGTTCAACATCGGGATAGGCAGCCCCGTTGGTGCGTTGGGCCTGATGCAAGTCATGCCCGCCACAGCCCAAGAGGTCGCCGAAAATCTCGGTTTGCCATATTCAAAGCCGCGCCTGACAAGCGATTGGGAATACAATGCAACACTGGGTGCAGCCTATCTGGCCTACCTGACCGAAGAATTCGGACCGACCCCAGTGATGATTGCGGCTGGATATAACGCAGGCCCAAGTCGCCCGAAACGCTGGATGGACGAACGGGGTGATCCGCGGTTGTTGGAAATGGATATCGTGGACTGGATTGAACACATCCCGTTCCGTGAAACCCGCAACTACGTGATGCGCGTGACCGAAAGCATCCCAATCTACGAGGCGCGATTGTCGGGCGTCACAGGTTCCGTTCGTTTCACAGAGCTTTTGTTGGGGTCCAAGCCGCTGGTCCGCCCGTTGGCAAGGCCTGCGCCAAAGCCAAGCCTCGCATCGCAGGTGGTGCGCCCCGTTGCCCGACCTTAGGCTGCTTTCTTTGCGCGCCACAGCGTGAACAGGCCTGCGCTAACGACGATTGCCGCACCCAATGCCACATTCGGGCGCAATGTTTCGCCAAGCAAAAAGATGCCAATGGCGCTTGCAAAGACCAGTTGCAGGTAAGCGAATGGCTGGACCGCACTTGCCTCTGCCACTTCATAAGTCTTGATAAGCAACCAATGCCCGCCCGCGCCAGTGACACATAGGACTGCCATCCATTGCCAGTCAGTTGCCGACATCGGCTCCCAGTACCACACGCCCGCGATGGTCATGACGACAGCGCCCGACGTACCCGTCCAAAAGAATGATGTGGCGGTGGTATCTTTGCGCGCGGCATAGCGGGTCAGCAAACCGTAAAGTGCGAACATAAAGGCAGAGGCAAGCGGGACAACAGCGGCGGGTGCAAAAACGGCATAACCCGGCTGTAGGATAACGAGCACACCGACAAAGCCGATCCCAATCGCAGTCCACCGGCGCCAGCCGACTTGTTCACCCAAAACCGGACCCGATAGGGCGGCAATCAACAACGGATAGCAGGCAAAAATCGCGTGGCTTTCCACCAGACCCAGCAGGACAAATGCGCTGACCATAATGCAGATTTCTAAGGCTAGCAGCGTGCCACGCGTGATCTGCAGGATCGGTTGTTTCGTAGCTGCGGCTGCCCGAATTGATCCCGACTGCCGCGTGGCAATGGTGATGACAAACGCCGCAAAGAACCAATAGCGGATCATCACAATCATCATGACGTTATAGTTGCCCGCCAAATGCCGTGAAATCCCGTCTTGGACCGCGAACACAAACGTCGTGGCAATCATCAGCAAGATGCCAAGGCGTTGATTATTTTGCATCGGGCATCCTTGCGCAGGTCATATGACGCTTGCGGCCATATCCGGTGACACGTGCGACCTCGAAGCCAGCGTCTTGCAAGCTGCGACGAATGTGGCCTGCAGCACTATAGGTGGCCGCTGTGCCACCCGCTTTCGTGTGCGCTCCAACTGCTGACAACAAAGCAGGTTCCCACAGTTGCGGGTTCTTGGCGGGCGAAAACCCATCCAGATACCATGCGTCTGCTTTCCTTTCCCAAGTCGGCAACGTCTGCCGTGCGTCGCCGGTGATGACGTTCAAAACAGGACCGTCATCAAGCTGGGTAGGGCCTTGGTCGGGATGCCACATTGCCAAGAGTTTTTGCGTGTAAATCTCAAGCTGCGGAAAATGCGCCAGCGCTTGTCGCATGTCATCAGGCGCCATTGGGTAGGCTTCAAATGATGTGAAATGCAGATGTCCCGGACGCCCTGCGTTATCCCATGCAGCCCACGTCACCAAGAAATTCAAACCCGTGCCAAAGCCCAATTCAGCGATGTGAAAGTCACCATCAAATCGCGCAGGCAGGTCGTTGCCGCCAAGAAACACATGGCTTGTTTCAGCCAGACCATTGTCGAGGGAATAATAGGGGTCGTCAAAAGCGATCGCGATCGGCACGCCGTCTCGCCAATCGAGTTTTGCAGTCTGGTTTGTCATGGGTCTGTGCCTTAAGCCTGAACCATCTTTGGTCGGAAGGACGCGGAATGGCAACGATTGATGTCACGGTAATGGGTGCAGGCGTTTTTGGCCTGTCCGTGGCCTATGCCTGTGCAGTGCGCGGGGCGTCCGTGCGCGTGATCGACCCAAATGGCGTGGCGGCAGGGTCAAGCGGCGGATTGATCGGTGCTTTGGCCCCGCATGTCCCTGAAAACTGGAATGACAAAAAAGCGTTTCAATTCGACAGCCTGATAACGGCTGACGCGTTCTGGCGTAAAGTCAGTGACCTTGCTGGCGCAAATGTGGGATATTTCCGCTCTGGCCGTTTGCAACCATTGGCGGATGATCGCGCTGTTGAATTGGCGCGTGCGCGTGCAGTGACGGCGCAAGAATTGTGGCAAGGCAAAGCACTGTGGGAGGTTGAGGTTGCTGGGGATTCTGCGTGGATGCCGCCTTCGCCATCCGGCCTCGTCATTCGCGATACTTTGTCAGGGTTAATCCATCCGCGCCGCGCCACCCGCGCGCTTGCGGATGCGGTTGTGGCGCTTGGTGGCGAAGTGGTCCGTGAAGGTGCCGCAGTTGGCAAGATCGTCTGGGCCACTGGATGGGCCGGCATGCAAGAGATCGGGGGCAATGGGGTCAAAGGGCAGGCGGCACTGCTGCGATATGATGCAATAGGGAAGCCGCAGTTGTTCGCTAGCTCCCTACACATCATCCCGCATGGGGATGGAACGGTCGCCGTTGGTTCAACGTCAGAGCGCGAATTTGAAGCACCTTTTGAAACGGACGCGGCACTTGATGATGTGCTAGCGCGCGCGTATGCGGCCTTCCCGGTTCTTGAGGGTGCGCAGGTTGTTGAACGTTGGGCCGGTGTCCGCCCGCGCAGCAAAAGTCGTGCGCCGGTACTGGGGATGCATCCGACGCGCACAGGTGACTATATCGCGAACGGCGGCTTCAAGATCGGATTCGGTATGGCCCCGAAGGTGGGCGAAGTCATGGCTGACTTCATCTTGGACGGCCACGACACAATCCCCGAAGGGTTCCGCGCTTAGCGGTTCATGCGCTTCAGACTGTTGGCGCTGCGGCAAAGGGCAGATGCCCTGTTTTGATCCAGAACTTCGCGCCTTGCGCGCGTGCGGTGATCTGCAATTGCGTATCTTGTGGCAACCGTAGCCATGACCCTTTGGTCAAGGCGTCGCCATTTTCGGTAGCACTGCCCGAGATCATCAAAAGCTCAGCGCCGCCTTGGGGCGTTTCAATCAGAGTTTTGCCCTGTTCGAGCGTGACAAAGCGTACCGTTTCGCGTGCATCTGCATGCAAGATATTTACACGTGCACCGCTTTCATCAGCAACCAGATCAGCGTCCATTTTGGTGCGGAACTGATTGCGATCATCTGCGTCGAATTGCCAAAGCTTAACGAAGATCACGCAACCTTCAGCGGCTCCGGGAGTATGCGAAGTTGTGGGCGGGTTGCGGACATATGTGCCTGTTGGATAGTCGCCATGCTCATCCTGAAACACACCTTCGAGCACAATGAATTCCTCGCCGCCGGTGTGGGTGTGGGCGGAAAACTGGCTACCAGGCGCATAACGGACGATGGATGTGGCGCGCGCGACCTCGTCCCCGATCCGGTCAAGCATGCGTCTGTCCACACCTGCCATGGGCGATGCTTTCCACGCGATGTCATTGGAATGAACGATAACCCTTTGGGTGAAATCAGCGTTGAGTTCCATGTTTTATCCTTAAAGCGGTGCGATTGTGATGCCCGCGTTCGTGAGGTGGTCACGAATGCCGCGCGCCATTTCCACAGCACCGGGGGTGTCGCCATGCAGGCAGATGGTGTCGATCTGGCAAGGAACATGCGCGCCGCTTTCAGCGATGATTGCGCCTGCTTGAAGCATTTTTAAAATGCGGGGGGCTGCAATTGCTGCATCGTGCAGGACAGCGTTGGGCAAAGCCCGATCCACCAGCGTCGCATCATCGTTATAGGCCCGGTCTGCGAAGATTTCTCCGGCCCAGTTGCACCCCAATTCGCGTACAACGTCTTCCATTGCGGTCGCGGCAAGAACCATGATCACAATATCTGGATTTACATCGAGAGCGGCCTGATAGCAGGCCCGCGCCAGCGCATGATCGACCGACGCCATGTTGGACAACGCGCCATGCAATTTCAAATGCCGCACTTTGCCGCCTGCGCGGGCAGCGACTGCTTGGGCTGCCCCAAGTTGATAGGCGACATCATTGGCAATCTCGTCATGCGGCAATGGCAGTTTGCGCCGCCCGAAACCTTTGAGATCGGCAAACCCCGGATGCGCGCCAATCCCGACGCCATTTTTGACAGCCAGCCGCATCGTTTCGTGCATCACATTCGGGTCGCCTGCGTGAAAACCACACGCCACATTGG
>RCNF010001305.1_pt1 | contig 13104 bp, 12 predicted proteins | sample 2041311 | NCBI WGS metagenome assembly RCNF01 (sample SAMN09708228, study PRJNA481090) | Marine sediment metagenome, whole genome shotgun sequencing project. | biome: marine sediment; feature: ocean; material: sediment; isolation source: Sewage treatment plant 2 marine sediment (STP2) ... | reverse complement strand
ACATTTGAATTAGTTAGCCAAATAACTTATATGATTGAGCACAAATAGGGGCCAGGCTGAGGTGAGAAGCCCCAATCGGATGATTGAGGCCATAAAAAGTTTTTAATCCTGTTTAATTTCCGGATCAGCATCCTCCACTTTCACATCTTGCTCTCCACATCCTTTTCTGTATTTCTCATGATACTTTGACCTCCACTTACTCCTGCTATGGTCAGTTCCTTTACCACGCCCCGGGCCAAAACCGGATAACAATATTTTTGAGAGAATAAAAATACCGGCAGTTTGCCAGTAAGTTAATACTGGTCCGTTGAATAATTCAGGGATTAATGCATTCCAGAGTAGCATAACCACCCATACGAAGATGAACATTGCTCCAATACCAAGGATTCCAAATCCTGTATACTTCAAAACTTTTAATGTTTTCATTTTATTTACTTTTTAATTGATTATACAAATGTTTAAGGCGGTTTCTAAGCTCAAGGACCGCATATCTCTTGCGTGAAATAAGGGTATTTACTCCAACTCCTGTCATTTCCGAAATTTCGTTGAAGCTCATCTCCTCAAATTCATGCATGATAAATACCTCGCTTTGCTCTTCCGGGAGATCATCAAGAGTATTATCGATGGTTTCCCAGATGATTTGTTTTAGTTCTACATCGTCAGGTGTATCTCTAAGGTCAGGAAGTATATCATCAAGCGATAAAGGACCTTCCTTACTACTGTTATTTAGATAAGTAATATGCTTTCCTTGTGTTTTCCTTTTCCTAAACCTGTCAGTGATCTTATTATTTGTCACTGTATAGAGCCAGGATCTCATATTTTCTATTCGGCTCAACTCATTAAATCCTCTGGTAAGTTGGTAAAAGACATCCTGCAGTATATCTTCTGCTTCATAGTTTTCGGGAATCCGTTTCCGAATATACCCAAGGAGACTGTCACGTTCTTCGGTATATGTTTTCCCTATTCTATCCTGATCTTTTGGCGACATATCTATCTGCTTACATTTTCATAGACGAATAAGGTAAGGCGATATTTTAAATAATTAAAAGATTTTTCAAGATAGTTTAATTCCAGTAACTGAAAATTTTGAAATAGAAAGGCCCCAATCGTATGATTGAGGCCTTTATTGATAACTTAAAACTTAACACTTACAACTAAAAACTCTTTTAGGAGATCCATTCCCCAACAACTTCCGGGCTTAATCCCTTCAGTCCAAGTTTATTTTTCTTGTTGTATCCATTCAAATCATTGGCAAGTTTACCGGGCTTTTCAAGTTCTTTTATTTTGGCAACCGTTGTATAGCCCATAGCCTTTATTGGATCAATCCATTCAGATGGTATTCCTGACTCCAAGTACTTATCATTTGAATCCACCTGCTCTTTCTTTTCAGGTCGCATTTGCGGGAAGAATATAACGTCCTGAATGGAATGGGAGTTTGTCATAAGCATGGTGAGCCTGTCAATTCCCACACCCAGCCCTGCAGTAGGAGGCATACCCAGCTCAATGGCTTTCAGAAAAGCTTCATCGAGTACCATGGCTTCCTCATCGCCCCGTTTGCCCAGAGTTAACTGGTCTTCAAATCGCTGACGTTGGTCTATTGGGTCGTTTAATTCGGAGAATGCATTGCAGAGTTCCTTGCCATTTACTATGGCCTCAAAACGTTCTACCAGGCCTTCCTTCTCTCTATGTTTTTTAGATAAAGGAGACATCTCCACCGGGTAATCGGTGATAAATGTAGGTTGGATAAGGTTGGGTTCTGTTGTTTCTCCAAAGATCTCATCAATCAATTTCCCTTTACCCATGGTATCGTCAATCTCTACACCAAGTTTTCGTGCGGTTTCTGCCAGGTCTTTTTCTCCCATTTCAGAAATATCAATACCGGCATGTTCCTGGATGGCTTCAAACATGGTCAATCGCTTCCATGGAAGTTTGAAATCAATCACTTTTTCACCCACCTTCACTTCGGTAGTTCCATGCAGGTCGAGTGCAACCTTTTCGATCATCTCCTCAAAGAGGATCATCATCCAGTAATAGTCCTTGTAGGTGACATAGATCTCCATTTGTGTGAACTCCGGATTGTGATATCGGTCCATCCCCTCGTTTCGAAAATCCTTTGCAAACTCATATACTCCATCAAATCCACCGGCTATTATCCTCTTCAGGTATAATTCATTGGCGATCCTCAGGTATAAGGTTTGGTCGAGGGTATTGTGATGGGTCTTAAATGGCCGGGCTGCGGCACCCCCATAGATGGGTTGTAAAATGGGTGTTTCTACTTCAAGATATTCCTTGTTGTTTAGAAACTCACGCATGGAGTTAATTAGTTTTGAACGCTGCACAAAGGCTTTCCGAACCTCCGGATTAACCACCATGTCCATGGAGCGGTTCCTGTATCGCTGTTCCGGATCGGTGAAGGCATCCCAGGTTTTTCCATCTTTGGTTTTTACAATAGGCAGAGGGCGCAAGGATTTGGTAAGAATTGTAAACTCTTTCACATCGATTGATATTTCACCAACCTGGGTCACAAATACATTTCCTTTGACTCCAATGATGTCACCTATATCAAGCAATTTTTTGAAAACCGTGTTGTACATGGTTTTATCTTCCCCTTCACATAGGGTATCTCTTCTGAAATATGCTTGAATCTTCCCCTGGCTATCCTGAAGTTCAATAAAAGAAGCACTACCCATTATTCGGCGACTCATTATTCTTCCCGCCAGGCAAATATCTTGGAAATTATTTTTTTCTGCGCTATAATTTTTAAGGATTTCTTCCGAATATGCGTTTACAGGATACTCTTCAGCAGGATAAGGGTTTATTCCTAGTTTCCTTATCTGCTCTAACGATTTTCTTCTTATTTGCTCCTGTTCACTGAGTTCGTTATAGTTCATTTTCGTCTGTTAAATTTTTTGCAAAGATATGATAAAAAGGGGATTATTTCGAATAGGGAATAGGTGGTGTTTATTGAACTTTATCGCATAGTTTTTTGCCTCTAAATGCCCTGTATATTTATTCAAGTCTGATTCTCACTGAGTTTCGATATTTTGTAAAATGACCAACATTTCGCTCATTCTAAATTATTATATTCTGATCGATGTGTTTAACTATTTAGTACCTTTGCAGGATGTTTTTTTGAATGATTGGAGCCATGAGTGAGAGTAGAAATAATGTTGAGAAAAGGAAGCGTTTGCCAGAGTGGTTCAGGATGGAGAGAGCGAAGGGAGAGTCATATTCGAAAGTCAAGAACCTTGTTAAAAGGAATCATCTAAATACCATCTGTACCAGCGGCAATTGCCCGAATATTGGAGAGTGCTGGAATGCAGGAACCGCCACTTTTATGATCCTGGGTAATATTTGTACCCGGTCCTGCAAGTTTTGTTCGGTGACCACAGGTAAACCTTTGGCCATTGATAAGAATGAACCCAACAGGCTGGCAAATGCAATCCGGATCATGAAGCTAAAGCATGCTGTTTTAACCTCAGTTGATAGGGATGACCTGGAAGACAAGGGTTCTTCATTCTGGGCAGAGGTTATTGGAACGATTAAACTGAAAAACCCCGGTGTAACTCTGGAAACTTTGATCCCGGATTTTGATGGCAAGGAAGAATATTTACTCAATATAGTAAATGCTGGACCAGAGGTGGTTTCGCATAACCTGGAAACCGTTCGCAGGCTCACTCCTCAAATCAGGAGTCGGGCAAAATACGATAGAAGCCTTAAGGTGTTGGAGTTTCTAGGAAAAATGGCTTGTGTAACAAAGTCTGGTATAATGCTGGGCCTTGGAGAAACAGGAGATGAAATTCTTGAGACAATGGATGATCTGATTGCTGTGGGATGCAAGATTTTAACCATTGGTCAATACCTGGCCCCAACGGCTTCTCATATCCAGGTACAGGAGTATATTGCACCCGAAGTATTTGAAGAATATAGAAAGGCAGGGCTCAAAAAGGGCTTTGCCTTTGTGGAAAGCAGTCCGCTGGTGAGATCTTCGTATCATGCGGAGAAACACATTAATGCATAGGAAGAATTTGCGCAGGAAGTAATTATGGAATACAGAGTAATATTTGAAGATCTGGGTTTAATTGATTATAAGGAGGCATGGGACTACCAGGAGTCAGTCCTGGGGGATCTGGTTTTGCACAAATTCGCTAAATCTGAAAAAAAGGACCTTCCAGGGAGATTGTTATTTTGTGAGCATCCACATGTTTATACTATTGGGAAAAGTGGTTCTGAAGCAAACTTGCTTATCCATGAGGAGCAACTGAAAGCAGTAAATGCTTCATATTATAAAATTAACAGGGGAGGAGATATCACCTATCATGGGCCCGGACAATTGGTAGGCTATCCAATTTTTGACCTGGATAAGTTAGGTATAGGAGTAAAAAAGTATATCTTTCAATTGGAAGAAGCAATCATTCAAACACTGAAGGAATTCGGTTTGACTGGGTCAAGACTGGAAGGTGCAACAGGAGTTTGGTTAGATGCTGAGGTGCCTGGAAAAGTAAGGAAAATTTGTGCCATGGGTGTTCGGGTTAGCCGATTTGTTACGATGCATGGATTTGCATTTAATGTAAATACTAATCTTGATTATTTTCGTTATATAAACCCATGTGGGTTTGTCGATAAAGGAGTAACATCGCTGCAGATTGAATTGGGAACCAGTGTGGAAATGGAAGATGTAAAAAAAGTTTTGAAACAAAAGATATCAAGCGTGTTTGGTTTGAGATTCGAATAGGAAGCAATAGCATGGAAAAAAGTTGGATAGTAAAAGAGCAGGGGGATAAAAAGGAGGTAGATTCTTTAGCCAAGGCATTAGATATTAAAGAAAGTATTGCTAATCTTTTGGTATTGAGGGATATTAAATCGTTTGATAAGGCCAAACAGTTTTTCAGGCCCAAATTGGATGAATTGTACGATCCTTTTTTAATGAAAGATATGACCCAGGCCATTGATAGGATTGGTACGGCCATAAATCGCCATGAGCGCATACTTATTTATGGAGACTATGATGTAGATGGGACCACAGCGGTTGCACTGGTTTATGCTTTTTTTCGCGATCATTACGATAATCTTGGATTTTATATCCCTAATCGATATAGTGAAGGGTATGGAATCTCTACCCAGGGAATTGATTTTGCATCAGAAAATAATTATTCCCTGATTATTGCTCTTGATTGTGGTATAAAAGCCATTAGCAAAGTAAAATATGCAAGCCAGAAGAATATAGATTTTATTATCTGCGACCATCATACACCAGGAGCTGAATTGCCAGCTGCCGTTGCAGTTTTAGACCCTAAAAGAGCTGACTGTGATTATCCCTTTAAAGAACTTTCAGGATGTGGAGTGGGCTTTAAACTCGTCCAGGCCTTTGCCAGGATAAATGGTATATCCTTTGATTCACTTATTCCATTGCTTGATTTAGTAGCCGTAAGCATAGCTTCCGATATTGTTCCCATTGTAGATGAAAACAGGGTTTTGGCATTCTATGGTTTACAGCAATTGAATGCAGACCCTCGTCCGGGGCTCAAAACTATCTGCAGACTGGGAGGTTTGGGCGAAAGAGAAATTAGTATTTCTGATGTTGTGTTCAAAATCGGCCCCAGGATTAATGCAGCTGGAAGAATGGAAACCGGAGCGAAAGCAGTTGAATTGTTATTGGCTGAAGATGATAAACAATCATTTGGCATTGGCAATACAATAAATGTATACAACCAGGATAGGAGGAAAATAGACCAGGAAATTACCAGTGAAGCCTTGCAAACTATTTGTCAGGATCATAAAATGTTGAATAGTAAATCAACTGTAATTTATAATCCATCATGGCACAAGGGTGTAATAGGTATTGTAGCCTCAAGATTGATCGAAACGCACTATAAGCCTACGGTTGTTTTAACGGAGTCTAATGGATTTGCAACAGGTTCGGCACGTTCGGTTCCCGGTTTTAACCTGTACAAGGCTATCGAATCCTGTAGCCATTTACTGGTAAGCTTTGGCGGCCACATGTACGCTGCAGGCCTAACCCTCAAAAAGGAGGATGTCGAGGAGTTCGGGGAATGCTTTGAAAAGGCGGTTTCTGAAAACATTACCAGTGAACAACAAGTTCCTGCGATTAATATTGATGCAAACCTTTTTTTTGAGGATATCACACCAAGTTTTGTACGAATCCTGAATCAATTTCAGCCTTTTGGCCCAGAAAATATGGCCCCGGTTTTTGTGGCAAGGAATCTTATTGCAGGACCTTCAAGCAAGCTTGTTGGAGCCAATGGAGAGCATATAAAAATGGAAGTCTCTCAAAATGGAGGAGCTGGCATTGCTGCTATCGCATTTAATCAATCGCATAATTCTGATGTATTGCAAAACGGAACGCAATTTGATATTTGTTTTACCATTGAAGAGAATGTTTTCAGGGGAAATACAAGCCTTCAGCTGAATGTTAAGGATATTAAAAAGAGCAATACCTAAAAAGCTTTATAAAGTTAAGGATCAAAAAATAAGAGGAAGAAATCATTTAGTTTTGAAGATCTTTTCCATCACGTCATAGGCTCCTTTGACCTCTTCTACATTTCTGATTCATCAACTCTTCGTATTTTTGATATCTGCTATAAAGTAATTTCAATCGAAAGAAGCCTAAAACTTCAATCTCATCTGTATTTTTATGTCTGTTTTTTTACTGTCCTGAATGGTGTTCAAGCCGGAACCAACAATCTCGCGGTCGGAAAAAGAAGTCTGCGATATTCTAAACCAGAGATCGATATTTTTCGAAATTGCAGTATGAAGTACAAGGTAGGTGCGTATTCCTTTCCCATAATAGGGAGGGATAGAGAAGGCATACAATACATCACTTTCATAAGCATAGATCCTCGTATCATAGGAATCGGTGTCAAAAAGTGCAAAGCGGAAGGAGAGGTCTAATGGAAATTTTTGGAGATGATAGATGATATCCTGGTAAATAAGAAAACCCTGTTCATCTCTTGAGCCCTTTCTGTAACCCGACCATTCTACCCGGTTCCTCAACTCCAATGATGGGTTTACCGAATAGGATACCTGATACCTGGCTTTCATTCTGGTTCTATCATCCAGTTCAACCATCTGGCCTTCATCCGAAATATTCTCTTCTTTTTTTTCATTTTGAAAACGTAAGTACATGTTCAGGTTTTCATGGGGAACAAACTCTACCTGAATAAAATATTCCCAGCCTTTCGAGGGTGCTGATACCTGCCATTTGAGCCAGGGAAAAGAGAATATATCAACATATGCTGAAATCTTAAGCATCCTGAAAGGATTCAAATCCATACCTGTGTAAAAACCTTTTTCATTTTGGTTTTCAGAGCCTTCCCCGAAAGCATTGCTATAAATCGGATGGAAGTCTTTGGAATAATTTCGATATAAGAAAGTAAGAGATAGTTGTTCATGAAGCTGGAAAAGACCACCCTGAAGAATGGCCCAGCCATATCCAGGGTTATGAGAAACTTCCCCATAAAGCATTCCCTTTTTCAGAGAAAGCTTATAGTCAAGTCCTATTTTGCTACCTGATTGCCCCTGAAATAAAAAATCATTATAAATGTCACCTCCTGAAGAAATAGGTGTTCCATAATTATAGCCCAGCATGCTAAGCCCTACTTTAAATATATTGCGGCGTATACTAATGTTAAACCCATAAAGAGTTTCTTTCAGGGCTTTTTCATCAAAGATCTGGTTGGGAGTACCATGTATTCCTGTGCCGGAAGGTTTTGATACAAGTATGGGTAATCCGGCAATGCTATCCCATTCTAAAATATTGGCATCAATTTTTTTTGATGATACAAATAAAGAAATTTCGGGTAAACCAAAATCAAATGTTGTTGCCAGTCCACGGAAAAAATTGTTTTCATTTGTTGAACTGTATTTCTTAATTCCATTTGCCCTCCTCTCTAGCATGAGAACTTCTGCTGATTTGCCAAATTTGAATCCAGATCCTAGCGTTAAGCCCTGGCCAAATTGAGGCTCATAATCGCCAACAATCAATGATTTTATTTTCCAGATATTGTTTACCTGAATAAAACCTGAGTAAAAATCATATCCAGTCTTATTTGATCCTGTAAAGAAGGGTTCACCAGCATCATTTTCCGCTGTGAAGCCAAAAGCAAATTTGTCTCTGTACGAATACCCATAGCGGGTGTAGAGTTTCCAGGCAGGACCCATGTACCTTGAATTTGGATTTAAGTTTTCAAGGCTGTCAGGGACTTCAAGGAATCCATCCTGAATTTCAAGGGTTTTCTGGGCTCTCAGAAAGAGTTGGTGTTTGCCATATCTTAAGGGTTTTCGAATGATTTCTCTTGAATCCGTGTTATCGTTTTTCAGGGTCACAAAGGGTTCAAGCAATCTGGAAGTATTTTGATCGAAGCCATAAATAAACTGTAGCTCAAATAGAGATAATATAGATCCGTGCTCTTCTAGATACTTTTGTAAACTTTTAATCTGGAAAGAATTAAGCATAATAAGGCGTTCCAGGCCCTTCAAATCGTTTTTATTCAAAGGGACAGGATTTTGATGTAAATTCTCCATTTGTTCGAGTAAATCTGTATAATCGAGCTGAATGTCAGACTTCTGAGCCAAACTTTCAACGATTTCCTCAAAGAGGTACTTCCAAGTGTTGTCCTCTTCTTGTGCTAAAACGCAATATGGATTTGATAAAATATACCCAAGCAGCAATGTTGTACAAAACTTTAGAACCTTGCAATTCAAATAGCATTTGATTCTATGTCTAAGTAGCAATGGGATTCTCATTACCGGAAAGCATAGGTAAAGGTGAAATGAGGTGAAAATCCAAGTTGAGGATGAAAGGAAAAAGCAATGTCAGCCCGTAATCCAACTATTTCATAACCAATACCGAAACTGCCGCTGGTTGGATAACTACCCAGCCCACCCCGAAGATATAGATTATCCAGGGCTTCAAACTCGATACCCAGTTTCCATAATGGAGGCAGATCACTTTCTTTTTGAGCTTCGAAAGCCAGCATAATTTTGTTTATTAATCGATATCCAGCTCCAAAACGAAAGGAGACAGGTAGGAATTCATCCCCATCTGGTGTATTAAACTTTGATCGGGAGGGGTTGAAGATGTGGGCACCTATAAACAAATTTTCTACAGGCTGGTACATAATTCCACCTTCCACTGAAATGGCGTAGGATTTCCCGTATTGTTCAGAAATGAATACGGTATGATAGTTTATTTGAACTCCTGCAGAGAATTTGGTTCCAAATAGCTTACTGTAAGCCAGTCCGGTTTTGGTTTCATGGTATTTTGAGTACCCAAAATAACTGAATGAGAGGCCAAAAGCTCCTGGTTTGGTTGGGATAGATAAGGCTACTGCCTTCAGGCCAAATTCGGGGACAATAAACCGATTCTCATAATGGAAAGAAAAATTTATTCTATTCAGGTAAGCAAGGCCGGCCTGATTGTGGAATGTTGACCAGATGTCAGGCAGCATTACCGAGGCATTTGCCATGGCTGCAAAACGACTTCCAGGTAGGTAATCGTCGGTAGCCCCGACATTTAAATTACCCCAAAACGAAAGCAAAAAAATGATAATATTTATCCTCTTCAAACCTAATCCTGTTAAATTTAGAGTTGATAAAGACCTTTCAATATTTCGAAAATATTGAAGGGTTCCAATCTGCTTTATACGGGATTTTTGAAAAAAAGTGTCAACTTTTTAGCTGAAATGCTTGAATTTTTGAGACCTTGAATTGTACTGTTCGATAAATCAGGAGGATAAAAATAAAATTCTTAATCAACTTTAAAATCAAATTTGACTTCTTTCAACGCTTTATTGGCGTGAATGATTTTTTCCTTCAGGTTTTCCTTGAACTCTATTAATCTACTATTCAGCTTATCATCAGATAAAGCGAGCATTTGAACTGCAAGAATAGCTGCATTTCGGGCACCATTTACACCCACTGTGGCAACGGGTATACCTGGAGGCATTTGTACAATAGCCAATAAAGAGTCCCAGCCATCGAGACTGGCTTTAATGGGAACACCTATTACCGGAAGGGCAGTCATTGAGGCAATTACACCTGGAAGATGTGCTGCCATGCCTGCAGCTGCAATAATTACTTTGAGTCCACGATCAGAAGCAGATTTGGCAAATTTTTCGACTTCTTCCGGTGTACGATGTGCTGATAATGCATTCATTTCAAAGGGCACCTTAAGTTCATTTAAAACCTTTGCTGTATCTTCCATGATGGGTAGATCTGAAGTGCTGCCCATTATAATACTTACTTTTGCTTTCATGCCAGAAAATAATTTTTTGTTAGATTTTACTTTTTTGATGAGCAAAGTTACGTCAAATATTTGTATTTTCGGCCGATAGAATAGTTACCAATTGAATAGAATATGGATTCGATAAAAGTGTTGGATAAAACCTTTAAGCGCTATGTTTCGTGTGAAGATTTAGATAAACATGTAGCAGAATTGGCTGCTAAATTGAATCATGATTTTGCTGGTAAAGAAGTTTTATTTCTAGGAATATTAAACGGGTCCTTTATTTTTGCCTCGGATTTAATTAGGAAACTAGACTTGAATTGCCAGATAACTTTTGTTAAATTGGCCTCCTACGAAGGAACAGAAAGCACAGGGGAAGTGAGGCAAATAATTGGCTTAAATGAAAATATTAAGGGAAAAACAGTTATCATCATTGAGGATATTGTGGATTCCGGTTTAACTTTGGAAACTATTATTGATAGGGTTCAGCCTTTTGAGCCAGAAGAAATAAAAATTGCTACCATGTTTTTTAAGCCCAATGCTTATAAGAGAGACTTTACAGTTGATTATGTAGCAATGACTATTCCAAATGATTTCATAATCGGGTATGGGCTTGATTATGAGGGGTATGGGCGAAATTTAAAAGATTTGTACACATTAGATAATTCTCAACATTAACAACCATGATTAATATTGTTCTATTTGGCCCTCCAGGATCAGGAAAGGGAACTCAATCTGAAAAGCTAATTGAAAAGTATGGCTTGATACATTTATCAACTGGTGATATTTTACGAAGTGAAATTTCTAATGGAACGGAACTTGGAGTAAAAGCCAAAGCATTTATCGATAAGGGGGAACTTGTTCCCGATGATGATGTAAAAGCCATGGTACTGAAGAAATTTGATGAGCATACAAATCCTAAAGGTTTTATTTTTGACGGATTTCCCAGGACATGCGATCAAGCCAGGTTCCTGCGCCATGAATTAACTGACCGTGATCTCAGAGTAAATATTATGCTTACTTTAAATGTTCCGAATGATGAGCTAGTAAAACGGCTTCTTAAGAGAGCTGAGATAGATGGGAGGGCGGATGATAAGAAAAGCATCATCGAAAGGCGAATTGAAATCTACCAGAATCAGTCTGAAACCATCGCTGAATTCTACCATAAAATGCACAAATATGTGCCAATTGATGGATTGGGTACAGTGGATGAAATCTTCGAGAGAATTTGTGTCGCAATAGACGCAACTCTCTAATGCAATTTTAATTTCAGAATTTTCCTTACTTATGTCCGGGTCAAATTTTATTGATTATGTAAAGATCTTATGTAGATCTGGAAAAGGAGGAGCAGGCTCCGCCCATTTACATAGGGAAAAATATATTCCAAAAGGAGGTCCAGATGGGGGTGATGGAGGGCGTGGTGGTCATGTAATTCTTAAAGGGAATAAACAACGCTGGACACTGCTACACTTAAAATTTAAAAGGCATATTTATGCCGGGGCTGGGGTAAATGGTAGTGGCAGCATGAAAACTGGTGCGGATGGGGAAGATGTAATTTTAGATGTGCCGCTGGGAACTATTGCAAAGAATGCTGAAACTGGTGAAGTGCTTTTTGAAATAACCGAGGATGGTGCCATAGAAATCATGACAAAGGGAGGTAGGGGAGGCCAGGGTAACGTACATTTTAAATCATCTACAAATCAGACACCAAAATATGCCCAGCCTGGTGAACCAGCTGTTGAAGACTGGTTTATTCTTGAGTTAAAAGTACTGGCAGATGTTGGCCTAGTAGGATTCCCAAATGCTGGAAAGTCAACCTTACTTTCTGTGGTTTCAGCTGCGAAACCCAAAATAGCCAATTATCCTTTTACAACCCTGGTACCGAACCTCGGTATTGTTTCTTATCGTGACGATAGGTCATTTGTAATGGCTGATATCCCGGGCATTATTGAAGGAGCTCATGAAGGAAAAGGTCTCGGCCTAAGATTCCTGCGACATATTGAAAGAAACGCAATGCTACTCTTTCTCGTGCCGGCTGATTCAGAAAATATTTTGAAAGAATATAATATCCTGGTGGAGGAATTGAGCAAATACAATCCTGAGCTATTGGATAAACGTCGCATATTAGCCATATCTAAAGCCGATTTTCTGGATGATGAACTTAAGGATGAAATTCGGGAAGACCTGCCCGAAGTTCCCTGGTGTTTTCTCTCTTCAGTAACTGGAGAAGGAGTTTCTGCCCTTAAAGATATGATCTGGAAAGAACTGAACTGGGGTTAATCTAGTTTACTCATAATGATTGAATTCCTGGATAAACTTGATAAAAGTATTTTTCTTTTTTTGAATGGTATTCATTCACCATTCTGGGATAACATGATGTATTGGATCAGCGGCGATACTTCATGGCTATTTCTGTATATTATTTTGCTGATTGCACTTGCAATAAAATACCGGTGGAGGATGATATTTGTTGTATTGGCTGTGGCGCTTGTAATTACAGCCAGTGATCAATTCTCAGTTCATTTCTTTAAGGAGGTTTTTATGCGCCTACGTCCTTGCCATGATCCTGAAATTTCTGGTCTTGTACATATTGTAAACGACCATTGTGGAGGCAAGTTTGGTTTTGTTTCCTCACATGCAGCGAATACTTTTGCCCTGGCTATGTTAACGTCTGGATTGTTTAAGAATAAATATTTTACCTGGTTCATTTTTGCCTGGGCTACAATTGTTTCCTATAGTAGAATTTACCTGGGTGTTCATTACCCAGGAGATATTATTGGTGGTGCACTGCTGGGAATATTCCTGGTTTTCCCCCCTTGTGCTTGGCTTTTTTGGTGCCCCACACCCATTTCATCATG
>RCNF010001303.1_pt1 | contig 13110 bp, 9 predicted proteins | sample 2041311 | NCBI WGS metagenome assembly RCNF01 (sample SAMN09708228, study PRJNA481090) | Marine sediment metagenome, whole genome shotgun sequencing project. | biome: marine sediment; feature: ocean; material: sediment; isolation source: Sewage treatment plant 2 marine sediment (STP2) ... | reverse complement strand
TACATGTACGTTATTCTGTACCGAATAATAGTTACATTTGAATGTATCGTCAACACAGAGAGCAAGCCCTGAACTTCCCTTCCTTTCATACTCTTTTTAGTTTATTTTCATCAGCAAATGGATCTCCTTGAAAATGTTGAAGTAAAAGAACCGAAACCGCCCCTTGCCGATCTCCTCCGTCCTCGAAAACTGGAGGAGGTGGCCGGACAGGATCATCTATTATCTGAGGGTGCGGCTTTCAGGATGGCCTTAACGGAGGGCGTTCTGGGATCGTTCATACTCTGGGGGCCGCCGGGGTCCGGTAAAACAACTCTTATACTGCTTGTTTCGGAATACACCGAACAGAATTTCATCCGTTTCAGTGCTGTCACGGGAGGGGTTAAGCAGGTGAGAGCCATAGTTGCCGATGCAGAAAGGCTCAGGCGGAACGGAACGAAGACACTGCTTTTCGTGGATGAAATTCACAGATTCAACAAAGCTCAGCAGGATGCTTTTCTGCCCCATGTGGAAAACGGCACCATAACCCTTGCCGGGGCCACAACGGAAAATCCTTCTTTCGAGATAATCGCTCCGCTTCTAAGCAGGTGTTCTGTATACCTTCTGAAAAGTCTTGAGGAATCGCACATTCTCTCCATACTCGAACGAGCGGTGGCACATACCGCGTTCAGAGAATTGAACCCGGGGGGCATTCAGGATGGAGTGCTCGGCATGATAGCCCTGGCTGCCGATGGAGACGGCAGGCGGGCTCTGAATCTTCTTGAACTCCTGGCCGGGATGGCTTCGGGAAAGGCTGTAACGGTTGAACTGACAAAAAAGGCGATATTGTCGTCACCTCTGCGCTACGATAAATCCGGAGAGGAACATTACAATCTTATAAGCGCTCTTCACAAATCCCTGCGTTCGGGGGATGTAGATGCCTCGCTGTACTGGCTGGCCAGAATGATGACTTCTGGTGAGAACCCCCTTTACATAGCGCGAAGGATGATCCGCTTTGCAACGGAGGATATCGGTCTTGCCGATCCATCCGCGCTTACAGTTGCCATGAGGGCTACCGATTCATGGAGGTTCCTTGGCTCTCCCGAGGGAGATCTGGCTCTGGCTGAGGCTGCGTGTTACCTGGCCCTGGCACCCAAATCCAATTCCGTCTACTCCGCATGGAAGAAAGCTGTTTTATCGGCTGAGCAGGGCGGCAGCCTTCCGGTTCCGCTGCATCTGCGAAATGCGCCTACGAAACTAATGAAGAGGCTGGATTACGGGCGGGATTATCAGTATGCTCATTCACAGCCGGGGGGGGTAGTAACGCACAGAAATTTCCCCGATGGAGTTGATGAGGAGGAATACTATGTTCCTTCCGACTCAGGGAGGGAATCTGCAATAGCCGGAAAGCTGGCCGAATGGAAGAGGGTAAGAGACAGAGCAAGGAAGGAGAGGGGTAATCCTTGAATTCTGAACCGTCTGCTGCCATCTATCGCATGAGAATGGTGAACAGAGATCTTGCGGATGTTGGTATTACAGACGAGCGCGTTCTGAATGCTTTTTTGAAAATACCGAGAGAGGATTTTGTTCCCTCCGGTATTAACCTTGCTAACGCTTACGGCAATCATCCTCTTCCCATTGGATTCGGGCAGACTGTATCGCAGCCCTTCATTGTTGCTTTCATGCTTCAGATGCTTGAGTGCAAACCGGGAAACAGCATTCTTGAAATTGGAACAGGTTCAGGTTACCAGACAGCCATTCTTGCTGCAATGGGAATGAAAGTGGTTACGATTGAGCTGCTGCCGGATCTGGCGCTGAACGCAAAAAAGGCGGTCCTTGCTAATGTTTCCGGGGCGGATATCAGTTTCATAGTGGCTGACGGATACAATGGATGGACACCTGCAGCCCCATACGACCGCATAATCGTATCCGCCGCTCCTGCGCGAATGCCAGACGGGCTTGAGGAGCAGCTGAATCCTCTGGGGGGCATGCTGGTAATACCTCTGGGAGACTGGTCTCAGAGATTGATATCCATAACAAGGAGCGGTGATGACCTTCTTATGAGGGAATCGCTCCCGGTAAGATTCGTGCCGCTGGTGAAACCGAAAAAGAGTAGAAAGGGATAGTAGTTGAATATGGATGAAGGCAGACCGGGATCCGTTGTTCTGACGGGAAGTAGAAAAAAAGAGGTGTTCGAATGTATCGATGATGGATTTCCATTCAAGTGTGTACTCCTGGAAAATCCTGATGAGTATGATGACCCCGGAAGAATGCTCTTTGTGGTTTATTGTCCCGGTGATGAACAGGAACTTGAGGGTATGTACAGGGATGCCGGGGGATTTTTTCTCTCTTCAGCTGTTGTTCTCAATTTTCAGCAGAATAATGGAATCGGGTTTCCAATACTCCTCCATCAGAGCGAATTCGCATACAAAGTACTCAGGAGGATAATATGTTCCGGCTCCATACATGCGGATTCCGCACTGAACCGTAACTGTATCCTGTGGGAAAGAACAGGCTCTCTTCTACCGTTTTTCATTCACAACATGAACAATATCCTTGCAAGGATCATGGGGAATATCGAACTTGCTGAATTTCACTGTGGCAGAACCGATAAGGTGAAGAAAAAACTCTCCATTGCTCTTGAAGGCACAGAGGAACTCAGGGATTTTCTTGAAAAACTGTCCATGTATTCCATACTTGATGATGATAAGAGTGATTGGATCCCCGGTAACGAAGCGGACGTACTGGAACTCACCCGGATGTCCAGCGGGACTTCTGTTAAATTCACATACGAAGAGAAGGGCGGAATGCCCCCGAAGATACCTGTCAGGAAAGACCTGATGAATCTTCTTACAGGGTTGATAGCTGCTTCGGCCACAATCTCGGTTAACGGCTGCGGATCCGTTGACATGTCCGTATCCCCGCAGGGGGAAGCACTGGAATTCAGAGTAAACTGGAATTCCTCCGTAAAGAGTTCCGGACTCTGCCCCAACAGCATGGATTCCGCTGCTGATCTGCTCAATCGGGTTGCATTAATGACCTTTGCATCAAAAATGTCATTCAGGCTGGAGACATGGGACAGGGAAGGTGGATCCGCTTCTCTTCTTGTACCGGTCAATGAGGAGGATATCTGAAATGTCAGACGACGAAGCTGTAGTTTCCGGGTCGAATGCCAAAGCGCTGGATGCTGTGCTTGAGCTGTTTCAGCGTGAACCTTCATCCAGACTGACTTTCCGGCAGATCAGCGCAAAGCTGGACGACTCACATCCTGATCTTGCCGGAGCAGTGGAGCAGCTAGTGGAGAAAGGGTTGCTGTGGCACGCCGGGGAAAGGAGATATGCGCTTCCCGCAGAATTGGGAATTACAGCCGGGACCATAGTTATTCGCGCGAATGGAAGTGGTTTCGTCAAGGCTGAAGGAGAGAGGATCGATATAGATGCCCGAAACACATCAGGCTCACTTGATGGTGATCTTGTCATGGCCCGTAAGCTTGAATCCCTCCCGGGAGAGGGCCGCTACAGGGGAAAGATAGAGACCGTCATCAAACGCAGAAGAGAGGGTTTAAGCGGAATAGCAAGGAAAAAGGGAAGAAAATGGGTGATAGATCCGGTGAATCCTGTGCTTCCCAGAGAAATACTGCTCAGGACAGTTTCCGATACTGATATATCGCAGGGAAGGCTTGTCTTCGCGACGCTGGACTATTCCGGAAGAAAGCTTGCAGCCGATCTTAAGAAGGATCTTGGCAGCCCGACTTCTCCCCGGTCATTGATCGATTCGGTAGTGCTTGATCATGGTTTTCACGATGAATTCCCGGAGAGTTTGCTGAAAAAAGCTGAAGAGCTGGCTTCCGAGCCCTGGACTCTGGATGGTAGAGAGGATTTTCGGGATCTTTTCACCATTACCATTGATCCTGTGGATGCAAAGGATTTTGATGATGCCATTTCACTGGTGAGCGAGGACGGTGTCAGGACGCTCTATGTGCATATAGCGGACGTTGCTCATTACGTTGCACCCGGCAGCGGGCTTGATAATGAAGCGAGACGGAGAGGGACAAGTGTGTACCTTCCGGACAGGGTGCTGCCGATGATTCCGCAGGTTCTCTCCAACGGTGCCTGCAGCCTGAAACCTGATGAAGAAAGACCAACGAGAACCGTTGTGATGAAGTTCGACAGATCCGGTGAGCGCCTGGATTTTACCATAGTTCCTTCCGTTATCCGATCGGACAGAAGGATGACCTACGAAGAGGCTCTTGAGTATCTGCAGGGCAACGGAACCGAGGAAAACCTTCGGCAGTTATTTGAGTCCATGGGGGATCTTTCCGCGGACCTTGATACCCTCCGGGAAAACAGGGGTGCTCTTGACCTCGGGAGCAGCGAATACCGGGTTGTTTTCGGTGAGGACGGCTGGCCGGAGGGTTTCAGACCCGTTCCTTCAGACAGGGCGCACAGACTGATCGAGAATTTCATGGTGGAAGCCAACGGAGCCGTTGCCGATCACTGCATGTGGTCTGACCTGCCCGTTCTCTTCAGAGTACATGATGAACCGGCGGAGATATCCGAAGAGCGTCTCGTGCGGCAGCTTCAATTGCTTGATATTACGCTTCCCGGAGGAAAGGTGCACAATCCTTCCGTTCTGAAGAAGATACTGGACAGCCTCAGGGATTCCCCACTGCATGATCTCGCGGTTGAATACATCCTCAGATCAATGCAGAAAGCTGTCTATCTACCGTCGAACACCGGGCACTTCGGGCTGGCACTGAGGAGTTACCTGCATTTCACAAGCCCTATCCGCCGCTATCCCGACCTTATTGTCCATCAGGTTCTGGCCATGCAGGAGAAGGGTGATATCCCTATTCTGGATATTGGTCCGGCCGAAATCGCCGAATCATGCAATTCGTGTGAAGACAACGCTGAGAGTGCTGAGAGGGATGCAGATGAACTCATGGCCATGCTGTTTCTGTCAAGGAATATCGGAAAGGTCTTCAATGGAGTTGTTACCGGTATAAAGAACTTCGGTGTTTTCGTAAGACTTGAAGGCATACCGGTTGAAGGGCTGGCTCATAGATCAAATATTCTGAGGGCTGGTATTCCTTTCACCGAGTCCGGCGGACCCTATCATGAGGGTTCACTCCTTAGAGTTGAGATTCTTGCAGTTGACCCATTGGAAAGAAAACTATCACTGAAACCTATCAGGGAATGAATTATGAAGCGGGTTAATATTGATTACAGGGGTCTGGCGGATTCGATTGAGGAATGGATCAGGAAGGTTGTATCTGAAGCATCCGTGAGCGGTGTGGTTGTCGGCCTGAGCGGGGGGCTGGACTCGGCGGTTTGCGCAGCTCTTTGTGCCGCAGCCCTTGGAACTGAGAATGTACTTGGATTGATAATGCCCTGCTCGAGCATGCAATCGGATACGGATGACGGCGTAAAGATAGCGGAGCATCTTGGAGTAAGACACAGAACAATCGATCTCTCCCCTGTTCTCCAGGCTTTTACCGGCGGTTTTGATGATACATCCGTATTGAATATCGCGAATATCAAATCACGATTGAGAATGACTATGCTCTACGCTCATTCTTCGGGAAGGCTTGTACTGGGAACAAGCAACTACTCTGAGATACTTGTAGGTTACTGGACCAAGTGGGGAGATGGGGCTGCCGATCTACTGCCGATCGCGAGATTATTTAAGGATGAGGTAAGGAATATCGCGGCAGCGCTTGATCTGCCTACCTGGGTTATCGGCCGGGTACCGTCCGCCGGGCTCTGGCCGGGGCAGAGTGATGAGGAGGAAATGGGGGTTTGCTACAGGGATATCAGGTCATATTTCGATGAAGGGGACATCTCCAGGTCAGCAGAAGCAAGGATACAGAAGATGGTCGAGTCCACGGAACATAAGCGGAATCCGATAGTATATTTCAACGCCAGGAAATGGATGGAGGATAATGGCTGATAAAACCGCGCTGATCAGTGCATGGAACAAGAAGGGTCTGGATAAGCTGGCCGCCGGGCTTTCCGGCATGGGATTCAAGATATACGCATCCGGAGGAACTGCGGAACATATTGAGAAAAGCGGAATCGATGTAATCCCGACCGAGGAAATAACCGGCATAAGTTCACTGCTTGGCGGGAGGGTGAAAACCCTTCATCCCGAACTTCACGCTTCTATCCTTGCAGCTGGAGAAGACAGAGCAGACAGAATCATGGAAGGCAAACCGGTATTTGATCTGGTGGCTGTTGATTTCTATCCTTTCGAAAAAACGGCTGGAATGGAAGCGGATGATCCAGAACTGGTCGAATTCATTGATATAGGCGGCCCCACAATGGCCCGTGCCGCCGCAAAGAACTGGCGCCACGTCATATCAGCTGTCGGATGCGATATCTTTCCCGAAGTGCTTGAGGCGATTTCCAAAGGTGCGGATGATGAAGAATTCAGAAGAATGATGGCATCAAGAACATTCGATATTACATCTCGATACGATCTTGACATCTCATTGAGTATGGAAAGAGGATTTGTTCCCGAGCTTCGGTACGGTGAGAACCCTCATCAATCGGCTGTAGTGCACTTCACATGGCCCAGGCGAGGCTTTGGAAGTGCGGAAATATTGGGCGGGAAAGCCCTGAGCTACAACAATTACCTGGATGCAACAGCCGCATGGGATCTTGCTCTGGAGATGCCGGAAGGCTCCCTTTCTGCCGTTCTGATGAAGCATGGCAATCCCTGCGGTGCAGGAAGGGGAAACACTCCTACCGCAGCTTTCGGTAATGCTTTCAGGGCTGACAGTGTTTCTCCATACGGCGGCATACTCGCCATGAACTGCAATGTTGATATGGAACTCGTCGCCGGGCTTAAAGGAATGTTCCTGGAAATAGTTATAGCTCCGTCATTCGATCCCGATGCTCTGCTGCGGCTTCAGAAAAGGAAGAAACTGAGAATTCTGAGAATGCCGGACGGCGCGGAAGATGGAAGGCAGGTCAGAAGCATCAATGGAGGATTTCTATATCAGGACACCGATCCTGTCAGTGGCCTCGAAGAGGTGAATGTAGTCTCGATGCGGCAGCCTTCGCAGCAGGAACTTGATGCTATGGATATCCTCTGGAGGGTATGCCGGTCAGTTAAAAGCAACGCAATCGTAATAGGTGACAGCATGGGTACTCTTGGGGTTGGGGCAGGCCAGATGAGCAGGATCGAAAGCCTTGACCTTGCTATCAGAAGGGCTAAAAGGGAGGGGCATTCCCCCGAAGGAGCGGTACTCGCTTCCGATGGTTTTTTCCCGTTCAGAGACGGTCCTGACAAGGCTGCAGAAGAGGGAATTGCCGCCATAGTACAGCCGGGAGGTTCAATGCGCGATGGGGAAGTAATCGATGCTGTGAACCAGCACGGTATGACCATGATATTCACAGGAACCAGGCACTTCAGACACTAGCAGGATGGATTGATCAATGCTTAAGCTTCTTCTATTACTCCTGACTGTATCGCTGCCCTTAATGTCCGCATCTCTCCACCGCGCGGATTCGTTCATCCTTACAGGGCTGAATGAACGGGCTGTTTCGGAACTCCTTGAGCTTCTGAGGGAAGATGATATTCCTCAGAATGTCATTCTGTACAGGCTTGCAGGTCTTTATCACGCAGTAGGCAGGGAAGACGATTGCATCGGGCTGCTTGACAGTATCGGGCAGGAATCCGGAGAGGACCTGTACGGGTGGAAAGTATCCCTTCTTGACCTCTCCAGAAGGTCCGATGAAGCCCTGGCACTGGTGCCGCCTGAAAATATTCTGCTGCGGTTATGGCTTCAGAGAGAATCGGGAGAAGTACCCGCATCAGGTATTCTTCCGGCGCCTGACTGTGTTGCGGAAAGGGCTGTCAGAGCTATGATCTGTACTGATGGCAGGATGAGCAAAGGACAGATGGAGCAGACTGTTCTGGATGCTGCCCTTGTGGGATTCCTCGTGGATGAGGTCATGGATGAGCTGGAGCTTACTCTAAAGACCGAAGGCCCCTGGTGGGACGGAATTGCCGCCGATCTCTCCCTGGTGCATGAGAGCGGCAGACTCGATAGACTTTTTGCAGCGAGAGACATGCACCTGGTTCGGGGTTCCGCTGAAACCTGGGAGTCGCGCCTTGACTGCGGCGATGAAGTATCACTCACTGCTGCCTTAATGCTTCTGAGAATCGATCCGGATAAATGGGGAAGATCCTGGCTGATAACGGATATACTTGCAGGGGGAGGCCGCAATTCTCTTGCTGACAGTATTGCAGCCGCTTCTCACGATATCTCTTTCGCAACCGGTGTATCGATGGCCATCCTGAGGGAGACTGCACAGCATGGACAGCTTCTGTTACTATGCGATTCCATACAGCCCGATGGGCCTGATTCTCTAAGGGCAAGGGCTGCACTGTTTCGAGCCAGGGCTTTAAGAGCTCTCCAGCGGCCTCCCGATGAATTCTATGGAAGTTACCTTGCTTATGCTCTTGCCTACCCCTGGCATGACAAGGCATCTGAAGCTGCCTATCTTGCGGCCAGATACTTCGATTCGGAGCGGAACTGGCCCGCCGCAGCCGATGCCTATATGGCGGCACTCTCCTCCGGGGATTTCGGCGCAGCCAGAGCCCACTGGAGAGGGGGATTCTGCCATTACATGTGCGGAAGAGGAAGTACGGGAGATTCTATCTGGACCGCGGGAATAGAGAAATACCCGTTCTCCGCCTGGTGCGATGAGATGCTGTTCTGGAGGGCCAGGTACGCAAACAGAATTGGTGATGAGGAGAGAGAGAGCGAGCTGCTCCTTGAAACTGCAAGAAGGTATCCGTGGGAATTCTACGGCCTGCTTGCTGCGGAAAGAACCGGGTCAGACTATCTCAGAATAGAAACACCAGAAATCAACCTGCTCGGAAACGCAGTTACTGCTGAAGCGGTTGATATGATGTCCCGTGGATACGGCTCGATGGCCTCTTCCATGCTGTCAGGAACTGAACTCTGCGGTGCGGAAACCAGTGCCGCGGCACTTTCTCTCATGGGCTGCCATCACAGTACACTAACTCTGCTTCGCACACTGGATTTCCAGCTGAGAAGCGGGAACACAGGCATTCTTCCTGAAAACCTGCTTAGCTTTTACTTCCCGGCTCCCTACAGGGAGCTGACTGAAAGCACCGTTGCAGGATTGGATATCTCGCAGGCCGTAGTGACAGGCCTTATGCGCCAGGAGAGTTATTTCAGCAGGTGGGCCAGGTCATGGGTAGGCGCATCAGGGTTGATCCAGCTGATGCCTGGCACCGCAGGCGATATTGCGAGGTGGTACGGTCTGCCGGTACTGTCCGGATCCGACTTTTTTGTTCCGGAAAAATCCATACAGTACGGATCTCTATACCTTGCGAGGCAGTTCTCTGCATTCAACGGCTCATCGGTTCTCGCGCTGGCAGCCTACAATGCCGGTCCCGGAAACGCCGCAAAATGGATGGAGGCATTTCCACTTGATGAAGATGATCCCGAGTTATTCATTGAACAGATACCGCTCACGGAGACAAGGGGCTATGTGAAGCATGTGATAGCGAATGCATGGATCTATTCGGAGCTGTTCAATTGAGACATCTTTTACGATTTTCAGTGATTCTCATGATAGCTCTTTCATGTAATCGAGTTCACGAAGAGAATATTACTCCTCCCGAACAAGTGGAGGAAGTAAGAGCGGATATATTTTCGAAAATTGATTCCCTCTATCTTGCGGGAGAATTCCAGCCTGTGCGGGATTCCCTGCTGAGCCTTCTCAGTACGGATTCAACACTTCAGGATGAGGTCCTGTTCAGAATGCTGGGGTTGTACCATGGCAGAGCGATGGAGGATGAGTTCGTAACACTCCTTGACAGCCTCGAACTTGAGAATCTCGGCCCACTTACCGGATGGAAAGTTTCAGCTCTGGACCTTGCCGGTAACCCCGCGAGAGCTCTTCTGTATCTATCTCCCGGGCAGTCAACACTGTACGCGTGGTTGTCATGGGAGATCGATTCTCTGGAATGCCTGGTCGATGTACCCGATGATCATACTCCCGGAGATGTTTTTGCAATGGCACATATTGCAGTGCCCGGAAGCCTTTCTCCTGACATGCTGCATTTTCTGGCCGAGTACGAAACACTTTTTCCATCTGTCAGGGATGTGCTGTTAAGAGAACTGAAGGCATCTCCCGATTCGGCGGGGTTCTGGATCGTTGAAATCCTGAATGAGATCTCGAAGACACCCCGAAGTGAGTCTCTGTTTCTGGAAATACAGGCTATGACTGATTCAGGCACCTTCGAGTACTGGGATGGTATGATGAGTGTCGGAACATCCGCATGTTCCATTGCGGTAGAAGAGATACTTCAGCGGTATCCTGAGGAATACAGCCCCCGCTGGGATATTGTTGACTGTCTCGCTGAACAGGGCGATGTTGATCTTATCCTCGAATATTCAGGAAGAGGAGATTCATGGCACAGAACGGGCTCCTTGATGGCTGTACTTCTGCAGCAGGAAAAGTACAATGAGCTGCTTCAGCTCACCGGCAGTGTAAGTCCCGGGGATCCGGATTCGATCAGGGCAAGGGCCGCTCTTTTCAGGGCACATGCACTGAGGGGGTCGGGAAGCCCCGGAAGTGCTTACTACCCGGCCTATCTTGCATTCGCGGCTGAATTTTCCCGGCATCCATCTGCACGGGAAGCCGCCTACAATGCGGGTAAGTACTTCGATTGCGAACAGGAATGGAACAGTGCTGCCGATGCGTATCTGACCTCACTCCGAACCTCGGGGTCATGGGGAGGTGACGAACGGGCTCACTGGCGCGGCGGATTCTCCCTTTACATGTCAGGCAGGTTCATCCAGGCGGATTCCATCTGGTCCCATTCGTGCGAAAGGTGGCCGGCAGGTTACTGGAGGGATGAGATGCTCTTCTGGAGGGCAAGACTGGCGGGTGAGCTCGGAAGAGACAATCTCCGGGATTCCCTTCTTCTCACAGTTGCCCTCGATCATCCCTGGGAGTTTTATGGATTACTGGCAGCCGAAAGGCTTGGCATCCGGAGCGGCAATGGGTTCCCTGTGCAGGAAATTGACCTGATGGACAATGGTGTCTGTTCACTTGCTGTTGAAATGACCGCTTCAGGTTTCGGTGCTGCAGCGGTGGAAATGCTCTCCGAGGGCTCCCTCGGTTCCCCCGCTGTCAGGGCGGCCGCGCTCTCCCTGATGGGTCGTCACGGGTGCGTTCTGAGATTGCTCCGTGCTCTTGATACGGATTTAAGAGAATCTTCAGATGAAATGCTTCCGGATTCCCTTCTGTGTTTCTATTTTCCCTCGCCTTACAGAGATCTGTCATCGGAGGCAACCGACTCCCTCGCCCTGGATACGGACGTACTGCAGGGAATAATGAGGGAGGAGAGTTACTTTGATCGCCTGGTGGTTTCCAGGGCGGGAGCCATGGGTGTGGTGCAGCTGATGCCCGGCACTGCATACGATGTTGCCAGATGGTATGGGCTGCCCTTTCTTGAAACTGACGATTTTTTTGATCCGTTTATATCGGTTCCGTATGGTGCGCTGTACATAAACAGGCAGTACGGCAATTTCAACGGCGAGACCCCCCTGTTTCTGGCGGCTTACAATGCAGGCCCCGGTAATGCTGCAAGATGGGTAGATATGCATGGATGGAATCCTTCCGATCCTGAATTGTATATTGAGCAGATAACCTACAGGGAAACCAGAATGTATGTTAAGAAGGTTCTAAGATCAGCCTGGATATACGAAAGGCGATGAATATATGATACTTGCTTTACTGATGATCGTTACAGGTTACTTTGTTGACCCCCCGGTCACTACTACTTTGGTCTATCCGCCTTTCGGGCACTGCATGGGAATCTACAGAGCGGGAACGGAACAGCTTTCGATGCTTCTGGGAGGGCTGGTAAGGTTCGATAACACCCAGGGACTTGCATGCGTCAAGCTTGATGACTGGGACGACGCGGGTTCCGGTGACGATGATGAACTTGCTGTATACGGGGTGAATTCAGGCAGTGGCAATATCATATACAATGCTAATATGTACACCTTGGGTCTGTACGGAGGGAACGGATCAGGTCCCGATGAGCTTATGAATCCTCACGGTATTGCAGCTGATCCCTCGGGCCTTGTTCTCGTCGCCGATACTGGTAACAGAAGGGTTGTTATTCTAAGGAGGAGCGGGTCCAGACTGGTTCCGCAGGGGGTGCTGCATGGAGATTTCCAGGAACCATGGGATGTAGCTCTGGATGGGACCGGGAGTATCTACGTTACGGATCGGGCCGGGGACAGACTTTACATATACAGTTCAATTACGGATACGCTGCCGGAGATCGTAGAGATAGATTCTCCAACGGGAGTGGACGCTGTACGTGACGACAGGTGGTTTCACAGTGAGGAGGAGTTCATAGTTGTGATTACTGAAGATGCCTCCTCTATAGTGAAGCTGGTAGAAGGTGAGATCGCTGCCGAAGCTTTCCTTGCCGACTGCAGCGGGTCCTTCTTCAACTACCCCTCCATCGATTTCTGGGGCAACGTCTGGGTAACGGACAGTATTTCCTGCTGCGTGCATAAATTTGCAGACAGTATGGAGTACATCTGCAGTTTCGGTTCGGAAGGCAGCGGAGACAGGGAATTTTACTCCCCTACAGGCATGGCCATATGGAAACGCTTCGGGCAGGTATTCATAGGTGAGGAGGAAGGCGCAAGGTACTTCTGGATAGGTGCCGACTTCATAGATGTTTCCATCGAATCTACCGGGCGGGGTCTTCAGATAGACGGCAGACTGACGGAATACGCGCTTGTTGACGCTATGATCTATAACTCGGAAGGAGAATCGGTATTCCGCCTCGCGGAAGGCAGGCATCCTGCAGGTGATTTCCGCGCGGGGTGGGAGGGAATAACATCAAGAGGGATTCAGGTTCCCGGAGGTGAGTACAGTCTTGAGCTGATTATTCAGCCGGTATACTCCAGCAAGGGATACTTCAGCAAAACCTTCACTGAAGATTTCAGTATGGATATGCTGGATATTGAAATCGAATAGGAGTGTGTCTGACAATGTACATTGAGCAGAATATTCTCACAGTTGAGATAGAATGCTCGGAGATTTGAGGAGAATACTGGAT
>RCNF010005014.1_pt1 | contig 13116 bp, 7 predicted proteins | sample 2041311 | NCBI WGS metagenome assembly RCNF01 (sample SAMN09708228, study PRJNA481090) | Marine sediment metagenome, whole genome shotgun sequencing project. | biome: marine sediment; feature: ocean; material: sediment; isolation source: Sewage treatment plant 2 marine sediment (STP2) ... | reverse complement strand
CGAAGTTGGCACGGATCGTGAGGATTTTAGATTATAACTAAAAAGCACGATAGCAGAGTTGAACAAGTGACTGTTGACAAACATCCCCCAAAAGGATAATCACTAGTAGCGAGTCTGACAAATGAACTGGAACGACCCAAATGTTGCGGATGCTGTCCTCAATTGCGTGGCCGATGGTGTCTTCACGGTGGACAACAATTTTCGCATAACGTACTTCAACAAGGCGGCTGAGGAGATTCTCGGTTTCGATCGTCGCGATGTCATCGGCCGCCCCTGCCGGGAAGTCTTGAGGTCCAGTGTCTGCGACCAGGGATGTGGAGTGGAGCGCACTCTCGAGAACGGCCGTCCGGTGATGATGCGCGCCATTTACATCACCAACTCCGTGGGCGAACGGCTGCCCGTGTGCATCTCGGCGAGTGTGCTCTCCAATTCGGACGGAGAAATCGTTGGGGCGGTCGAAACCTTCCGCGACCTCACGCACCTGGAGCTGTTCAAGAACGACTCCGAACGGATGATCCTGCCCAACATCATCGGTCGGAGCCCCGCCATGTCGCGGGTATTCGACCTTGTCCCGATCGTCGCCGAGAGTGACAGTACGGTCCTCATCGAGGGCGAGAGCGGCACCGGCAAGGAGCTGGTGGCGCGTGCAGTGCACGAGCTCAGTCCGCGGCGCGACAAACCTCTGGTGGTGGTCAACTGCGGGTCGATACCGGACACCCTCCTCGAGTCCGAGCTCTTCGGCCACAAAGCGGGGTCCTTCACCGACGCAAGGCGCGACAAGGCCGGCCGTTTCGAGCTTGCAGAAGGCGGCACCATCTTCCTCGACGAAATCGGCGACGTGTCGCCCGCTCTCCAGGTGCGGCTGCTGCGGGTGCTCCAGGAACGGGTGGTGGAGCCCCTTGGAGGGACCGGTCCGCGGCCGGTGGACGTGCGGGTGATCTCGGCCACCAACAAGAACATCCACCAGCTCGTGGCGGACGGCCTTTTCCGCAAGGACCTCTACTACCGGGTCAACGTGATCAAGATTTCAATCCCGCCTCTGCGCGACCGGCGCGACGACATCCCGCTTCTGGTAGACGCCATGATCCGCAAGGCCAACGACAACGGCCGAACGATCGAAGGAATTTCGCCCGAAGTGATGGAGGTCCTGATGAGTCACAGCTACCCGGGCAATGTCCGTGAGCTGCAGAACATCCTCGAGCACGCGGCCGTTCTCTGTCCCACAGGGGTCATTGGACTGATACACCTTCCCGATGAGCTGATCGGTCCGGCGTCTGAGAACCCCGAGTGTCTGGACATCGTCGAGGCCCTCCAGCGAAGTCTGATCGTTTCCGCCCTCGAGCGAAACGGTGGCAATCGAAGAGCGGCCGCCGAGGAGCTGTCGATCCATCCCACAACCCTTTGGCGCCGCGCCCAGCGCCTCGGTGTTGAACTTCCGGAGGTCGACGGTCGAACCAACCCGCGCGGGCCCTGTGCCCGCCACTAGGAGCTTGTAGGGAATAGATTGGCGGCGCCTTTCGGGCGCCGAGAAGGCCCTCTATTGTTGGATTCTCGGCCCGTACTCGAAGTACTGCTCCGAGAATCCGCCGCAAAGGGCACCTAACGGCACTCCGAAATCCATCCATCATCAACCCCCTACAGCTCCTAGCCCGCATTTCTCACCGGGTTTCGTCGCGAGGGCTGGTAGATTTTCAGCCGACTTGTTCGTCAGTTGATCATACTATCGACATGGACGTGCATGATCCGGTCGATCACACCCAATCTATGCTGAAGAAAATCCGAGCCGTCTGAACCGACCGTTGCAACCGTGCAGTGCTCGGGAAGCAAAATTTCTGATCTTGAGGCCGCCGATTTTTGGAAGTGCTTTGTTTTCTTTGATTTCAAGATATTGGTACAGATATTGAGTATAGATTCCCCACTAATAACCCTTGGCTACCCCAGAGGTAACCACACAACTTGTTGGCCAATGGTTCGTCGGATCGTGAGGGGTGGTGCGTCCTGAATCCCCGAAACACTCCCGAGAATGGACCGAAGGCCAAAGGGGGGGATCATGCGTCGGATTCTCAGCATTGTTTCGTTGCTCCTGTTTCTGGCTGGTGCGGCCGCTGCCCAGAACGCCTGGGGACCCGGCCGGATCGACCTGCCCCTTATCGCAGGCCAGTATCACGAGGCTGGAACGGTCACGATCCACAACAACAATGGAGGGCTCCTGATCGACGTCCAGATGGACAACGGCTGGCAGATGATCGAGCTGCACGTTCACGCCGGGTGGGAGGGCAACCCGATCCCCGTAACCAGGAAAGGAAATGTGATCCCGGGAAAATTCGACTTTAAATACGAGTTTGATCCGCCGGCCTTGGGCCAAGCGGTCTACCTCGACTTCGTGGAAGACCTCCAGGGCTTCCGCTGGGGTGAGCCCTGCGAGCCGCAGCGGACGCGATTTATCGCCGTTCATGCTGAGGTCAGGGGATTTGATCCCAGGACTGGGCAGACCCTCGCAGAGGGCGCCTGGGCCCACGGCGACCTCGAATTCACCCAGGGCGGATGGGCCCGCTGGCTGAAGTACGAGATGGCCCACAAGAGGAACTTTCACTTCGTCGACTCACCGGTCGCCGGTCTGATCGTGGCCAGCCCGACCGAGTATGTCTATACGGACGAGTCGGGTGCGGCACCCTACTTCCCCGGCGAATCAGCCAGCTTCTACCTGGGTTGGCAGCATCTCGGGATGACGCTTCTGGACCACAAGGTATCGCCCCTGGATCTGTTTCCGGTCTCGGACATCGATGACCCGCGGGTGATCAACATGGCCGTGCTGTTGCAGAGCCTTGATGCCGACGCCGACCCGCAGCCGGGCATCTTGATCACCGAAGAAGTCGAAGACTGCTTCGACCAGGCAGTGGGGAGCCTGGGCTACATCAGCATCACCGATTGGTCCGACGACCCCGCCAACCCGACCTCGCAGGTCAACCTTCTGGTGGATGCCACCATCGCCAACTGCAACGGGATCGTGCCTCTGACCAAGGTGTCGCCCGAGGACGCCCAGGCCAACCTCGATCGATCCCTCAACTCCGCCATGTTCCGCAAGAACATCTCCAGGACCCCTGAGCTGGCCAGCAGCAAGGCCAAGCTCAACGTCATGGGTGTGTGGTTCCCGGCTCTTCGGGCCAACGGCGATCCGGCCACCTACACGGATGACAATGGCGCCGAACAGCCTGGGATCCCGTACTACGACGAAGACGGGACCTTCGTTCGGGCGGCTTCCGAGGCCAAACCGCTGGTCATCACCTTCACGGACGCCGATATTCTGACCGACGCCCACGACGTGTGGGCGAGGACATCTCGCGACGACGGTAACACGTGGAAGAAAAAGAACCTCTCCCGCATGGCCTATCGGTCGTCGTTCACCCTGGCCAACGGCTATGAGTACTTCGGGCACTGCAAGAAACCGGTCTTCCAGGTCAAGGGCAACAAGATCCTGGTCGCCTGGACCACGAAGTTCGCGCGTGGCGGCAGGCCGGGCTATGCGATCAATCTGTGTGACGATCCCGACACGGTCGATGTCGAAACACCTGATTCAGGGTGTGCCGTGTACTGCACTGGAAATTTACTAGACGGAACCCAAGTCTGCGAGCCGGATTACCCATTCGACGACGCCTACTGGAAGGATGACATCTGGGGCGTGTCGGGACCGCAGCGCTCCGTCGACTACACCGATCAGGGATACCCCGAGGTCGGCGAGGTGCCCTACAGTGCCGTTTGGGTGGCCCGTGGGTTGATTCTCACCGCGAGCGACCTGACGAAGGCGCCATTCAATACTGTGAGTCCCGAGACGGGAGCACTCTATGGTGTAGGCGACATCGTCTGGTACAAGCCCGAGCGTTTGACCAGCGCCCGTCGGGACGCCAACCAGGTCTTCATGGGCGGCGCCGTCGGCGCGGGTTTCGCCATCGCGTGGCAGGAGGATCCGGGCGGCCTGCGTCCGGGTGAGGCCAAGGGCCCCGGCCCCGGCTGGGGCGGCGCCACGACCAATCACAAGACCGACATCTGGTACAGCTACATCACCTGGGCGGATTTCGCCAAGGTCGACACGAACTTCGTATCGGGCGGTGATCCCGAGCACGAGGACCCGGACTTCCTGGGCCGTCCGAAGGCCCTGGTGCCGATGTCGCTGCCCATCAGGCTCTCCGACAACGATGTGGTCAATACCGACAACATGTTCATCGAGTTGGACGCCGACGGTCTCCCCGAGGTTGACGGGGACGCCAAATTCATCCCGGTCATCAATCCCGACACCAACTCCGAAGACAGCGACGGCTCGCACCGCTACGGCTACATGGTCGAGGATCTGTGGAACTGGGATGGTTCTGTCTACAAAGAAAGCGATGGGGCGGCTACCTGGGAATCTGGTTCAGGTGGAACCCTCTACGAGTTCACCAACCAACAAGACGAGCTGAAGACCGTGGTCATCACCGCCGACGGGAGACCGTTGGACGGCAACACGGGCGCCTCACGGGCCAATCTCTTCCTCCAGACCTACACCAAGCCCGACGGCACCAAGAGCGCCTGGGCGATCATGGCCTACGAAGAGACAAAGGGTGTCGGCCTCGGACCGCCAGAAGACACCGGAACCGGTGGGGAGCCGCAGGACGGCAGCGGCTACGACCCGTTAGAGACTTTCCCGGACGAGGGCAAGAACGCCATCTACCACAGCTTCGATTTCCAGAATCCCGATCTCGTCAGTGCCGGGACGATCCTCAACCTCCCTGAAACCGATGATCTGACCGGTGACCCGATCTACGTTCTTGAAGTGCCCTGTTTCGGCTCCGATGAGAACGGATTGTGCATCGTGAATCCCGATGCAGGCGAGCAGATCCTCGACTGGAGGGGCCAACCGATCCTGGCCTACGAGAACGCCAGGCGGCCGCGTTTCATCCTGCAGTCCAAAGCGGCTGCGTTCGGCGGTGCCTTGGTGGACGGCTCGTTCAAGGAACCCGGCAACTCGGGCACCGTCCTGATCGTCCTCTACAAGGAGGGTGAAGAGGGCGCGGGACGCCAATCGGACATCATAGCCCGACGTTGCGTGGTCAAAGATCCCGCAGGCGTCATCAGGGGAGGCAACCCCTGGAGTCCCAACAATTTCCTGCCTCACGCTGTGGGGGACTTACGTCAGGGCGAAAGGGGCGTGCAAAATGTCAGCACCGTGACGCCCCTGGTGACCTGGATCAACCCCGACCGAGATCCGGAGGCCAAGGGTGACGGCACCAAGGTCTGCACATGGGAGCAGCCGGAAACAAACCTTTGGGCCAAATCAAAGGTCAACCCCTACGAGGATGCTCGTGCGCATCGCGGTGGGATCCGCGGCGACTTCGTGGTCATGGGCTATTCATTCACGCCCAACTGGGCGGCATCGAGAAACGCCCACGACAAGTATGACTTCTACATCCGTCGTTCCTTCGACGGGGGTCAGACCTGGACGACCGATCCGGAAGCGACCATCGATGTCGAGCACACAGACATCTTCATAAACCCGGAGGGCGTTTCGGGGTTTGAGCTCAACGAAATGGGGGACGATATCAGCGAAACGACCAAGCACTACGAGGTTGTGTCGTTCTATGAAGGCGGAGGTGTTTACGAAAAGGCTCGGAACGTTTCGCTGACCAAGAACAACAAGACCAGCGTCATCGAACCGAGGATCGTCGCCGTTCCCGGCACGATCAAGATCAATGGGGTCTGGACTGGTATCGCTGAAGACAAGCAGAACCGCAACGTCTTCTACGTCGCCTACGGCACCTCGACCAACCTGCCAGATGTCGACAAGGCGCCGGAAGACCTCTTCTACAGCTTCTCGACGGACAAGGGCACGACCCTGTTCGAGGATGTGTGGGTGGTCAATCCCGACAGCTCCGGCAATTGGCCCGGTGTGGAGGTGACCGGCTGGGGCCGGTTGGCCAAGAGCGAGGCTGAAGACGGCGAGGTCCAACTGCGGATGACGCCGGACGGATCGCGTTTCTACTCCTGCTGGCTCGAGGAGGGCGAGGAGGGCAGTGACATCCTCTTCCGGAGGATCATGTCTAAGGAATTCGAGGTCAATAACGTGTTGCCGTAGTTTCATGACTCAGCCGATGAGGTGTTCGAGACTGAAAACGGGTTGTTACTAGTCCCGGTTTCGACGCCTATTCCCCTTGGCGGGCGCACCAGCGCCCGCCCCTTTTTTCTATTTTCTGAACTGCGCCCTTTACGGACGGAAACCAGACTGAGCTTCGTACGTCCTCGCCGTACCCCTCTCCCCTATTCCGTGGATCCGAGAAACGTCACAAGTGGGTGCCTGACACTATTTCTGTGGTGTGGGCTTCGGGGTCGGGAGACAGCGTCGGCGTCCGAGTACGGCTATGATGACAAACCGAGGAGGCGCCATGCGGTTGACCCGGGGTGAGTGGTTTGCGGTGCTGTTGTTTCTGCCGGTGGTGATCGGATTTCTGCCGCCGGTGACGGGGTGGGCGGCAGGTGTCGAGACACGAGTGTTGGGGCTGCCGTTCCTTCTGTTCTGGAACGGGTTCATGGTGGCGGCGACCGCGGTCCTCATGACTCTGGCCCTGGCGATCAAAGATCGGGTGGACCGGTCATGACGGTGGCACTCGTTATCATCGTCGGCTGGCTGGTCGTAACGACCATTGTGGGCGTGGTGGCCGGGCTCGACCGGCGTTTCGGTCTCGAGGAGTTCATGGTCGGTGGCCGCTCGTTCGGGACGCTGCTCTTCTACACCATCGCGGCGGCCGAAATCTACAGCGCTTTCGCCTTCCTCGGTCTCGCCGGCTGGGCGTACAGCAAGGGTCTGAGCGTCACCTACGGACTCGCCTATATCGGAATCGCCTACGGTCTGCTCTTCTTCATCGGACCGAGGGTCCAGCGGCTCGGCAGGCGCGCGGGCTATGTCACCCAGCCGGACTTCTTCGAGGACCGCTACGCATCGAGGTGGTTGGGCACGGCGGTGGTGGGCGTCGTCTTCATCATCCCGTACCTCCAACTGCAGCTCCTCGGCGCCGGGATCATCGTCCAGATCGCCTCGGGAGGTGCCCTGAGCCGGGAAATTGCCATCGTTTTCGCCGTGGTTGCCCTGGCCGTTTTCGTGACCGTGTCGGGTCTGCGGGGGATCGGCTGGACGAATCTCCTGCAGGCGGTGGTCATGATGGTAGGGATGATCTTGGTGGGAATCCTGGTCCCGAATCACCTCTACGGTGGCGTTGATGCCGCGTTCGCTGCCCTCCAGCGATTGCGTCCGGAGCATCTGCAGTTGCCCGATTCGGGTGGTCTCGGACTCGGCTGGTACGCCTCGACAGTCCTCCTCTCGGCCCTCGGCGTGTGGGCCTGGCCGCATCTCTTCGCCGCGTTGTTCAGCGCCAAGAACGAGCGTGTGATCCGCCGTAACGCGGGCATCCTTCCGCTCTATCAGCTCGCCATGGTGCCGATCATCGTCGTCGGTTTCGCGTGCGCGGCTAAGGCGGCCGAGGATCCCTCCTTCGCCGCGAAGATCACGCACCCCGACCACGCCATGCTGGTGGCCCTTGTGGACTTCTTCCCTCCCTGGTTGGCCGGCGCTATCGGTGCGGGCGGGTTGGCCGCCGCGGTGTCGACCTCGTCGGCGCTCATTCTCTCGGCCGCGAACCTGGTGGCCCGCAACGTCGTACAGAAAGGCATCGCTCCCGGTCTCGCGGATCAGAAGACCGCCTGGATCGCCCGGTTGTTGGTGGCGCCGGTGGCGGTGATCGCGGCCGGTCTCGCCCTGCTCGCACCGGACATGCTCGTCAGCCTCCTGCTGGTCGGCTACTCGGGCATCACCCAGTTTCTCCCGGCCATCGTCTTCGGTCTGTTCTGGCGGCGAGTGACCACGGCCGGGATCGTTTGCGGTCTCACCAGCGGTCTGTTCGTGCTGCTTCTCACCCAACTGACCGGATGGCAGGCGCCCGGTGGTCTGCACTTCGGTTTTGTGGCTCTGACCGTCAACATCATCGTGACAGTGGTCGTCACCCTGGTGACTCCCAGACCCGATGCGGCGCTGATCGAGCGCTTCGAAGGTCTGCTCGCCGAGGAAGAAACCCAAAACGCCGCCTGAAAGGGATCAGCATGGATTGGACGATCGTCAGCGACGACATCGCCGGGCTCCGGGAGGAACTGACCGAGATTCGACACGACCTCCACCGCCATCCGGAAATCGGCTTCGAGGAAATCAGGACTCAGGGTGTCGTGCGAACCTGGCTCGAGCGTCACGGTTACGCACCGCGCGAGAGCGCCGGCACCGGCCTGGTGGCGGATCTCAGGCCCGGGTTCGAGGGAGCGTGTATCGCCCTGCGCGCCGATATGGATGCACTGCCCATGACCGAGACGACGGATCTCTCATACCGATCGGTGAACCCGGGCTGTGCCCACAAATGCGGCCACGACGGCCACACGGTGACGCTGATGGGGGTTGCGGCGGTGTTGGCGAAGCACCGCGAAGAGATTCGCGGCAACGTTCGGCTGATCTTCCAACCGGCGGAGGAAGGGGTGCGCGGCGGCGGCGCCAGGGTCATGGTGGACGAGGGCGCTCTCGATGGCGCCGGCGAGGTCTACGGTCAGCACAACTGGCCGGCCTGGCCCCTCGGTGAGCTGCGGGTGACGGCGGGTCCGGTCATGGCCCAGGTCCACAGCTTCGACATCACCGTGCGGGGTGTCGGAGGCCATGGCAGCCAGCCACAGCTCTGTCGCGACCCCATCGCGGCAGCCTCCTACCTGGTGACCGCTCTTCAGGCGGTGGTCTCGCGCGGCCTCGGCAGCGATGGGGGAGGCGTGGTGAGCGTGTGCAACTTCCACGGCGGAACCACCCACAACGTCATCCCGGACACGGTCGAACTGGGCGGCACCATCCGCTCGTTCGATGCCGCGACGACCGCGCGGATCCTGGAACGCCTCGATGAGGTGGTTCGCGGTTCGGCGGAGGCGTTCGGCGTCGAAATCTCCCTCGACGTGGATGAGGGTTTCCCGGTTCTGGTCAACGATGCGGGTTGCGTTGAGGTGGTCAAACGCATCGGCGAACAGGTCCTCGGCGAGGGCTCGGTGAGTGGGGACGGGCTTCCCATAGCCGGTGGCGAAGACTTCGCCTACTACGCCGAGGCGCTGCCGTCGGCATTCTTCTTCCTCGGCGCCAAACTCGAAGGTGAAGACACCCCGACCTGCCACCACACCGATTTTGACTTCAACGACGATCTGATCCCAGTGGGTATCGAACTCTTCCTGCGGATCGTCGACGATCGTCTGTAAAACTCATCGTCTCATCGCCGCCGGGATTCCTGCCGTCCCGAACACCGCGAGACCCAGGGCCGTGGCGGTCATCCCCACCCACGGAATCGCCGCGGTTCCGATGATCAGCGCCGCGGTGGCGGCGCCGATTTCGTCCGCGGGATTTTTCGGCGGGCGAATCTCGTGTTAATATGAGATTGCGTCCCAGTCAATAATTTTGCCGAAATCGTGATTCGATCGCGATCCGTGAGGAGAGATCCATGAAACAGTGTTTCGTCGTCGTTCGTTCTGTGTCCATCGCGGCTCTCGTTGTCTTTTGTCTGAGCATGGCCGCTGTGCCGACCGCCCACGCCGATCGGTGGATGGTGCCCGCGTCTGCCAATGTTTCCGGGAGCGCCGGAACCAATTGGCGAACCGACCTCCGCCTGGTGAACACCGAGGACAGCGTCGTTTCGGTGCGGATCTATTTTCTCGAGAATGGCGCTGACAATGGCGCTCTGGATACCTTTACCAACGTCAGTGTTCCGGCCAACGGGCAGGTCCAGATCAACAACGTTCTGGCGACGAGGTTTTCGTTCTCCGGTACCGGCGCCCTCCTGATCGAGGCGCCCGGCAATGATCTGGTGGTGACATCCCGAACCTACAATCAGGTCCCTGGAGGAACCTATGGTCAGTTCATCCCCGGCGTTCCGACCGACAAGGCGCTTGCGGCGGGGGAAGACAGTTACCTTGTTTTTCTGGCGAAATCATCGGATTTTCGAACCAACCTCGGATGGGCCGCGACCGGCGCCAACGCGGGGACGATCAAGGTGACGCTCTTTAACTCCGGCGGATCCATGATCGGAACCGCCAAGACCTACCCCGTCAAACCCTACGGTCCGAACCAGATCAACGACATCTTTGCCGCCGTCGGCGCAGCGCCCACTGAAACCGCGTATGCGGTCGTGAGACCTACGGTTCGGTTGGTGGCCTACGCCTCGGTGGTGGACAATCGAACCGGGGATCCGGTCGCCGTGCTTGCGCAGCCGTACCCCGAAGACAACGCTGATCTCCTGCTGCAGGGTGTTGCCCGAGCGGCGGGAGTCGGGACCAGTCTCTGGCGCACGGATCTTCGGATTCTCGGATTGGATTCAACCAAGGGCACAGTCACCCTGGCCTATCACCCCAAGGGCACCGAGGTGACCCAACCTCTGACGGTTCTGCTCACCGTCGGGCCGGGTGAGCTCCTGGCCCTCGACGATGTCATGTCGTCGGCATTCGATATGCCGAGCGCAAACGGAGCGCTTCGGGTCACGGCGCCCATGCCGCTGATTACGCTGGCCCGCACCTACAACCAAAGCCCCGGCGGCACCTATGGTCAGTCCATCCCGGCGGATCAGGCCGCCTGTCTCTTGAAGGAGGGAGATGAGGCGAGACTGTCGGGTGTCCTCGGCGGAGATTTCCGGTCAAACGCGCTCTTCTTCAACGGTGGTCCGGCGGAAACCGAACTCGAGCTGAAACTGGTCTCGAGGACCGGATCAATCGTCGGAACCAAGACCTACAACCTCGAGGTCGGCGAGACCGATCAGATCAACAACGTGCTCGGCTTCTTCGGGGCGCCGGCCTCCGGTGGTCCGTACACGTTGATCGTCAAGGTCATCGAAGGCGGACCTGTATCAGTGGGTCTCTCGGTCATCGACAGCCAATCGGACGACCCCACCTTCGAGGGCGCCGCGAAGATCTGGTTCTGTGAGATCAGCGGCGGTGGTGGTGGTGGCGGTGGCGGTGGCGGAGCCTGCTTCACCCTCCCATTCCCCTCTCCGGGCCGCCAGGTGACCTACCACGTCCTTACGGAGTACGACGGCGACACCGCCGAGGGCGAGTTGGTCCGGACGCACCACTCCATCGATGCCAATCAGAGCCACGACACCTCGGTGATGAGCCTGGACGCCGGGATGGGCCTGATCGTGACCGTGACCACCGAGAGTCGAGATGTCCACCGGGTGCTGTCGAACCCCACCGGGCATGGTGAGATCGAGTCGTCGATGGACGAGGTGTCCGCGGTAGCGGGTGGGTTCCAGCTGCCCGATTCGAGCAGCAACACCACGTACAGCCCGGCCCTTTATGTCGGCCCCTTCAGTCGGTGGTGCGAGGGCGAGACCTGGACCACTCCATCGGTGACCGAGACAATCGTCTCCAATCCTGGTGGGACCACGTCAGAGCCCTCCATACCCTATGACGGTGTGGTCGACAGCACGAGCGAGAGTGTGACGACCGGTGCCGGGACATTCGACTGTGTGTGTTCGACGATCACCGTTACCGGTGGGCAGGGCATCGGCACCTGGACCCGACAGTGTATTTCGAAGGATCTCGGGGTCTTGATCAAGATGGACATTCACGCCCCGGGACCGGGCAGCGAGATATTCGGATTCCTCGAGGCAACCGACATCAACTGAGTCCACTCACTTTGAACTCAAGCGCCTCCGGTGAGAGCCGGAGGCGCTTTTTTCTCTCTACTGAGAATCCCTCTCTTGTCTTCGAGAAACCCGTAAGTGGCTTTCTCTGAGTTTCTTATGCCTGATATTTTTTCGCCGTCTGACTATTTTTTTCTCAGATCTACATCGGTGCCAAGATCATGGATCGTTGGGACGATTGGGTCAGCGGACAACAGTTGCTCGGCGAAACGGATGAATTCCGAGGGCTGTTGTGGCTATTCGTCCTCGGCGTAATCGATCGTGATACTGCCCATGAACGGAAACGCTGCAGCTATGCTGCTGAGCAGATCTTCCTGATCGAACTCGATCAGAAACTTGTAGGGCAGGCCGTGTTTTTCGGGATCGTAGGCAGCCGAGCGAGGGGAGGCGGGCCGGAGGCGGTAACTGTAGGTCAGGATGCTGTGATCATCATCCATCTCCTCGGATGAGGCCGGCCCCAGGGTGCCCACAATCTCAGCCTTGTCTGGCGAAGGGAAATCCCAATCGGGCCCGCCGCCCACGGTCAGGCGTGCCTTTCGCCTGGCCAGGCTGATCTCAAGATCACCCAAGGAACTGAGGGTCTTCAGAACGGCTTCCTTGGGGATGAAGGCAAAGAGCTCCTCCCCGACTGCGAAGGCGGCGAGTTTGTCGTCTTCGAATCGCAGGTCGATCTGAACCTCACGGCCAACCGTCTCCGGCTCGTCATCTTCGGATTGCTTGTCGAAGACGAGGACCCAGGTGACGCCTTCGGCATCGGCTATCTGCAGGGTTGGGGGGAGACCGATCTTCCACATGTCCTTTTCCAGGATCACCGGATCGCGAAAGGTGATCGAAAGACCGTCCGATACGTCGACCGCGAAGTTTTCTTCGAAATCCGACAGCTGACCCTTGAACTCGAGCAGGCGCAGATAGACACAGCCACTGACCGATAGCATCGCGGCCAGCATCAGTATAAGGACGGGGGCCTTGCTCACAGAAAGCCGGCGAGGCTGCGAGGCCGCAGAAGGGTTGCGCCTGCGGTTGGTGCGGGTCAGAGAGTCAAACATGTTGCCGGCCGATCCATCGTAGAAGTTTGCCCGTCTTGTTCCAGGCGATGGTGCGGATGGCTTGACGGATAGGAATTTCCTTTCTCACACTACCGAGCGTACCACGCATGCCGAACCCCAAACCCCCTCAAAAACTGCCATTTAAGGGCGGTGGCCCCGCAGAACTTCCTCGCCTCCCACCTATCCGTCCTGCACCGTGGGATAACCCTTGGGAAGACCCCTCACGACGGTGTTCCGGGCACACCTCACCCGGAAAAAAAGGTGCCAGATGGGATGAGTAGGCCGGTCTCCTAAAACGGCGTAGCACTATGCTCGCCAAATCTAAAGCGGGCTCGAGGCCCAAG
>RCNF010001301.1_pt1 | contig 13123 bp, 15 predicted proteins | sample 2041311 | NCBI WGS metagenome assembly RCNF01 (sample SAMN09708228, study PRJNA481090) | Marine sediment metagenome, whole genome shotgun sequencing project. | biome: marine sediment; feature: ocean; material: sediment; isolation source: Sewage treatment plant 2 marine sediment (STP2) ... | reverse complement strand
TCTTGATAGTGCTCTCAATCTTTAAGAAAACAGTAACAGAAGTTTTATGTTAAGTGCTGTATCTTTGAAAGGATTGAAAAGAAAAAAGACTAACATTAAAAAGCTATGAAATATTCTCTATTAATTACCCTAATTATTTTAGCCGCGAGCTGTAAAGGAATCTCCCAAGAAAAAGAAACAGCTAACACCCAAACCGAAGTAAAAAAAGAGTTTCCGATTACTAAAACGGAGGCAGAATGGAAAAAGCAACTCACAGATGCGGAATTCTACGTGCTTAGAAAAGCTGCTACTGAAAATCCTTTTACTAGCGAATTGTTAGCTATTAAAAAAGAAGGCACTTATGTATGTGCAGGTTGCGACACCCCTGTTTTTAAAAGTGAACATAAATTCGATTCTGGTACAGGTTGGCCTAGTTTTGATAGGGAAATTGAAGGTAATGTGACCTATGATGTAGATTATAAAATAGGCTATAAAAGAACCGAGGAACATTGTGCGACTTGCGGCGGTCATCTAGGCCATGTATTTGAAGACGGTCCTTCGGAAACCACTGGAGAGCGGCACTGTATTAATGGAGTAGCCTTAAAGTTTATTCCTAGCAAATAAAATAAATACAGGATGGTATGTATCCATGGGAAAGTTTCATAGCTAGTGCGCGTTTTGAATTTGAGCGGTACAAAGCCTTGGGGGACAAAACCCTAAGTCAGTTATCCGAAGAAGATATTCACTGGACCTTAAACGAATCTGATAATTCTATTGCACTTATCATAAAACATTTGGCTGGCAATATGCACAGCAGATGGACTAACTTTTTAACTGAAGATGGCGAAAAAGAGTGGCGCAACAGAGAAAACGAGTTTACACAGCCGCATAAGAACAAAGCAGAACTAATAGCCTATTGGAACACAGGATGGGAATGTTTATTTGCTGCTTTGCATCAAATAAACAGTTCTAATTTCGATACTGTAATTAAAATACGAAACGAAGAACATACGATTCTTGAAGCAGTGAACCGCCAGTTAGCCCACTATGCAAGTCACGTGGGGCAACTAGTGCTGATAGGTAAAATGCGCAAGGGAACAGAGTGGGTTTCACTTTCTATCCCTAAAGGGGATACCAAAGAGTTTAATCGAAGAAAATTCAAGTCTAGCAGTTCACAATAAAAATAACATTACTTTCCTTTTAAACTTAACCTAGATCATTGTCCTTCAAACTTGGTTTTGTATTTTTGCAGCGCTCCCAAAAAGACTTGGGTTTTAACATTAAAAAATTAAAAATATGAGCACTTTCGACGTTATTGTTTTGGGTAGTGGACCAGGAGGTTATGTTACTGCCATTAGAGCATCGCAACTAGGACTAAAAACCGCTATCATAGAAAAGGAAAGCCTTGGCGGCGTTTGTTTGAACTGGGGGTGTATACCTACCAAAGCTTTAATAAAATCTGCGCAAGTGTTTGAATACCTGAAGCATGCAGCAGATTATGGACTAAAAGCCGAAGGCGTAGATAAAGATTTTGATGCCGTAGTAAAAAGGAGCCGTAACGTTGCCGGAGGAATGAGTAAGGGTGTGCAGTTCTTAATGAAGAAAAATAAGATTGAAGTTCTTAATGGATACGGCACATTAAAACCCGGAAAGAAGGTATCCGTAAAGGCAGAAGACGGTACCGAAACCGAATATAGTGGAAAACATATCATCATCGCCACTGGAGCTCGAAGCAGGGAACTCCCTAGCTTGCCACAAGACGGTAAGAAAATTATTGGATACAGAGCGGCAATGACGCTTAAAGAACAACCTAAAAAATTAATTGTTGTAGGTAGCGGAGCCATTGGTATCGAATTCGCCTATTTTTATAATGCTATGGGTACGGACGTTACCGTAGTGGAATACCTGCCGAACATTGTTCCTGTTGAAGACGAGGACATCTCTAAACAATTGGAGCGCAGCTTTAAAAAAGCCGGTGTAAAAATAATGACCTCTGCAGAAGTTATAGGAGTAGACACCTCCGGAGATGGTGTCAAAGCAACTGTGAAAACTGCCAAGGGAGAGGAAGTATTGGAAGCGGACATTGTACTTTCCGCGGTTGGAATTAAAACAAATATTGAAAATATAGGACTAGAAGATGTTGGTATTGCCACCGACAGGGACAAGATTTTGGTCAATGACTTTTATCAGACCAATATTCCCGGATATTACGCCATTGGAGATGTCACGCCAGGGCAAGCTTTGGCACACGTAGCCTCTGCCGAAGGTATTTTATGTGTTGAAAAAATAGCAGGAATGCATACGGAAGCCTTGGATTATGGAAACATACCTGGGTGTACGTACTGTAGTCCTGAAATTGCATCCGTAGGACTTACGGAAAAACAGGCCAGGGAACAAGGTTTGGATATTAAAGTGGGTAAATTTCCATTTTCGGCGAGTGGTAAAGCTCAAGCCTCCGGCACATCTGATGGCTTTGTAAAGGTCATCTTTGACGCCAAATATGGCGAGTGGCTAGGATGCCATATGATAGGTGCAGGAGTTACAGATATGATAGCTGAAGCTGTTCTCGCCCGTAAATTGGAAACTACAGGCCATGAAGTATTAAAAACGGTGCATCCGCACCCCACGATGAGTGAGGCTGTAATGGAAGCCGTGGCAGATGCTTATGATGAAGTAATTCATCTGTAATAAATAGTTTAAATCCTTTCCTTTAAGGTTGACTATATAAAGTGCTTTCCAAAGACTAATAAGTACCATACGTTTTTGGAAAGCGCTTCACAACCAACCTCATTAGAAGATAAAACCGATACTATACCAGCACCAGTAGTTTACAATTTTAAATAAAGGAATATGTTGAAATTATTTAGAGTAACTGCAATTTTAGAAGGAATCTCTTATTTAGCTTTGTTTGGAATTACCATGCCCTTGAAATATTGGGCGGAAATTCCAGGTCCAAATAAAATCGTTGGTTATGCCCATGGCGCACTTTTTATCACCTTTATTGCCTTAGCGCTGCTTGTTTGTTTCAATAAAAAATGGGGAATCAAACGGTTTATTATTTTCGGAATCGCTTCCTTGTTGCCATTTGCTACTTTTTATGTGGAACAGAAGTATCTGAAGCCTGCTGAAGCTTAGCTTCTAAAAGTACTATACTGCCATTATTGCAAGCTATAGAAAACTTTGTATAGCCAAATCATAACTTTGCAGTCCAAAACCCAAAATAACTCCTTTAGCACCAGATGAAATGTAGGAAACATGCCTATATTCCTCCCGTTTGTGTGTATTGGAAATATGAACTTCTACCACTGGGGTTTCAATTGCCTTAACAGCATCCCCTATACCAACAGAGGTATGCGTGTATGCCGCAGCATTTAGAATAATACCATCGTAGTTAAAACCTACTTCTTGCAACTTGGTTATTAAATCTCCTTCTATATTGGATTGAAAATACTCAAGTTGAACATCCTTAAACTTAAATTGAAGGGTTGAAAAATAGTCTTCAAAAGTTTGTTTACCATACACTTCTGGCTCTCGCTTCCCTAAAAGATTTAAATTTGGTCCATTAATAATAATTAGCTTCATACTGTAAAAGTAAGGATAAAACAGAGGTATAAAAAAAGCGAAAACCGTAGTTTTCGCTTTATCAACATACTATTATATGTAATTAGTTAAAACGGTAACCAGCTCCTACAGTCAAAGTATTATAATCGACTAACTCACCAAAATCACCACCTCGCATCACTTCAAATCCGTAACGGGCCTCAACGAACCAATTGTCATTTATCTGATATCCACCACCAACAGCCAAATCAAGACCAAAAGCACCATCGGGAACATCTTCCAAAAGGTAATTAATTTGAGGACCTGCTTGAATGGTAAATGACTCTGCAATTTCATATTTAGCCATTACTGGAATATACAATGCTGTTAAATCGCTTACGATACTAAGTAGCGCAGATGGTTCTATAGACCATGTATCATCCAGTTCAAAATTGTAGCCACCACCTACATAGAAACCTAGCTCACTATTGGAAGTATTTCCTCCAAAAGCTCCTAAATCTATACTGGCACTTACATTATTAATACCTGCCTTAACGGCAAAACCTTCTTGAGCCTGAACCGAAAAGGTTACGCCCAAAACAAATAGTGCAATTACTCCTAATTTTTTCATGATTTTTGATTTTTTAAATTGATTAAGTTAAATATAAGCTAATTATTAAAAATGTTAAAATTTTGTGAGATTTAAAATAAAAAAAGTAAGCCAAATAGCACGCTACTGTAGGTAACATCTCCATTGACAGCTAAATAGGATATATTCAGTTCTGTACTTCCACCATTGATATCTATTCCCAAGCTTGGGCGATAATAAAGCCCTCCGTCGTTGCCTTCATTAATTCCAATAGCGTAGCCCACATCGCCTCCAAGCTTAAAACCTGTAGTCGGATATATGCGAACCGATCCTGCAACCGGAATAAACTGTATGTTGTCAAATTCGGTTTCTACGATTGCACCGCCAGCGGATATTTCTTGCTTTTCACCAAAAGCATTTGAAAATCCAGTGGTTACACCTAAATCTAATACTTTCGAAACGCCCCAGTGCTGATACAGGTCTACTCCAAGTACCAAACTATAGGCTTCGGAGAAATCACCTGTTACAATACCTGCGTTTAAACCGGCCCTAAAATTGGTTCGGTCTACATTTTGCGCTTGAGCGCTGAATCCAAAAAGGCCTACAAATAATACAAGTAAAATAAATCTCATAGTATCGAAATTATATTATCGTTAAAATGCTACTTGTTCCAAACGTGCTTAAGCGGTTTTTGTTGTAAAAGCTTCAGATATATTTGCGCTATGACCATTCATTCCGCTATTTGATTATTGTGATTTTCACCATAGGACCTAAAAAAAGTGAAAGATTTTCTTCCGCTTTATCTTTAAAAACAATGAGTTTTAAGTATGAAATAATAGTTATACTCCTAAGGCGTATCTTTAGCTCATGAACTGGGAACAGGCCAAAAAAGATTACATCCATTACCTAAAATTAGAAAGGGGCTTGTCGGACAATTCCATTCAAAATTACGTTTTGGATATTGAAAAATTAGTTCGTTTTCTAAAAGAACATAACATTGACTATTTGCCCATTACCATAGCACAAAGTACTGTTCAGCAATTTATTTATGAAGCGGCAAAAGTGGTGAACCCAAGGTCGCAAGCCCGAATCATTTCTGGTCTAAAGAGTTTTTTTAATTACTTGGTCTTTGAAGATTACAGGGCCGATAATCCAATGGATTTAATAGAATCTCCAAAAATTGGAAGAAAACTACCCGATACACTTTCCGAAAAAGAAATAAACCAGCTTATTGCGGCTATAGACCTAAGTAAGGCAGAGGGCGAGCGAAACAGAGCCATATTAGAAACCCTGTATGGCTGTGGCCTTAGGGTGTCCGAACTAACTGGAATAAAACTATCAGACCTTTATTTTGAGGAGGACTTTATAAAAGTAACCGGTAAAGGTGACAAACAGCGTTTTGTTCCCATAAGCCGAATTAACAAAAAATATATCAATATTTATAGAAAAGAGATACGCGTTCATTTAAACATACAAGATGGTTTTCAGGACACGCTATTCCTAAATAGACGAGGCAAGCAACTCACCCGCGCCATGATTTTTACCATTGTTAAGAATCTAGCAGAAAAAATAGGTTTGAAAAAGAATATAAGTCCGCACACGTTTAGACATTCCTTCGCTACACACTTATTGGAAAACGGAGCAGACCTTAGGGCTATACAACAGATGCTTGGCCATGAAAGCATTACAACCACAGAGGTGTACATGCACGTAGACCGTAGTCATTTGGCTTCCGTAATGAACAAATTTCATCCACGAAAATAAGATGACTAAGTTATCTTGTATTTTGTATTACAGCTAATCTTTAAACTGTGAATAATCTCTGTTATACGGACGAATAATCAATCGTGCCGCCCTGTCGAATCTAATATAGTTGTATACCCAATTCACAAAGACCACTACCCTGTTCCTAAAACCAATAAGGAAAAACAAATGCACAAACATCCAAACAAACCATGCAAATACTCCTTGAAATTTTAGGTGTTCCAAATCACAGACCGCCTTATTTCTGCCTACGGTTGCCAAACTTCCTTTGTCTTTATAGGCAAAAGGCCGCAGTGGTTTTTGTTCTATCAAACGAATAAGATTCTCCCCTAATTGCCTCCCTTGCTGTATGGCCGGTTGCGCCATCATAGGATGACCATTTGGGTGTTTATCGCTCTTCATGCAGGCGATATCCCCAACGGCAAAGATTTCTGGATGACCTAGTACCTGATTGTATTCATTTACTTGTAAACGATTACCGCTAGCCAACAAGTCTTTGGCATCCAATCCTTTTATGGTTGCACCCATAACCCCAGCGGCCCATACCAATGTGGCCGACTTAAAACTTAAATCGGAATTTGTGGTCACCGTTTTACCATCATAACCTGCAACTCGTACATTTTTCCAAACTTGCACACCTAACTTTTCTAAGAAATCCTCTGCTTTTCTGGAGGCCACTTCGCTCATGGCATCTAAAATTCGGTCACTGCTCTGTATAAGATTAATACTGGCCCTTCGGGTATCCAAATCAGGATAGTCCTTTGGTAAGATTCCCTTTTTAATCTCGGCCAAGGCACCAGCCAATTCTACCCCTGTTGGTCCACCGCCTACAATAACAAAGTTCATTAATGCATCGCGTTCATGGTAATCATCTGTAAGCAAGGCCTGTTCAAAATTCTCTAAAATTAAACTGCGTAAGTTTAAAGATTGGGGGATAGTCTTCATGGCCATAGCATTTTTCTCTAACTCGGTATTCCCATAAAAATTAGTCTCCGAACCTGTTGCCAGTACTAAATAATCATAGGACAAAGGGCCTATAGATGTGTTTAATATTTTCTTTTCTGCAGCTATTTCCTGCACCTCGGCCAATCTAAAAAAGAAATTATCGTAGCCAATCAATACCTTCCGTAAGGGATAGGCAATGGAATCAGGTTCTAGTCCGCCCGTAGAAACTTGATAAAGTAGTGGTTGAAAGCAATGATAATTGTTCTTATCCAATAATACTACCTGAACTTCTTTTTTACTTAATTTCTGGGCGAGCGCAACGCCACCAAAGCCCCCACCAATAATTACAATTCATGGAAAGCTCGAACGTGGTATATTCATAATATAAATCTATTCGACTAAATTAAACAATCCCATTTCTTTTAGACCAGAATACTTACTTTTTAGTACATTTAGAGAATTACTAAAACCGATATAACAATGCGAAAATCTTCTCTTCTAGCCTTAGCGCTTTCTATTTTCTTTTCAACAGTAAAAGGGCAGGACAGCTCTGACGCTATTTTAAAACAATTAGAGTCAAAAAGTGAACAGTATGGAAACATTGCCCAAGAAATATGGAATTTGGCAGAAATGGGTTATCAGGAGGAAAAGAGCTCGGCCCTGTTGCAAAAAACACTTTCCGATGCTGGATTTAAAATAACGAAAGGGGTTGCAGGCATACCAACAGCATTCATTGCAGAATACGGAAGTGGAACTCCGATTATTGCCATTATGGGAGAATACGATGCACTACCAGGACTTTCACAAGAGGCGGTTGCTGAAAAAAAATCTGCAGGAAAAGCGGCAGGCCACGCTTGCGGACATCACTTGTTCGGTACTGCATCCACGGCCGCGGCCATTGCCACCAAAGATTGGTTGGCTGCAAATAAGAAACAAGGCACTATTCGATTTTATGGTACCCCTGCAGAAGAAGGTGGGTCAGGAAAAGTGTTTATGGTTAGAGAAGGTCTTTTTAACGATGTGGATATCGCATTACACTGGCATCCTAGTTCGCAAAATGCAGCTAGTGCAGGGGCTGCGCTTGCTAATAAATCGGCAAAATTTAGATTTTATGGCGTTTCTGCACATGCTGCCGGTTCTCCTGAAAAAGGACGTTCTGCACTAGACGGTGTAGAAGCCATGAATATAATGGTAAATATGATGCGGGAGCATATACCACAAGAAGCCCGCATACATTATGTCATTACCGATGGTGGAAAAGCGCCTAACGTGGTTCCTGATTTTGCTGAGGTCTACTACTATGCACGTCATAACACAAGGGATGTCGTTATAGACATTTTTGACCGTATGGTAAAAGCGGCAGAAGGCGCGGCATTAGGAACCGGCACAACAATGGACTATGAAATGATTGGTGGTACACACGAATTGCTACCAAACCTAACACTTCAAAAATTAATGCACGATAACTTGTCCAAAATTGGGGGCATTGAATATTCCGCCGAGGAAAAAATATTTGCAGATAAAATCGCTCAAAGCCTAGGTCAAGAAAAAGCAGATTTAGCTATGGCGAAAAATGTGCAACCCTATAGGACCGAAGCAAGAGCTTACGGCTCTACCGATGTTGGTGATGTTAGCTTTACCGTACCTACTGTTGGTATGGGTGCCGCCACTTGGGTACCAGGAACGCCCGCTCATAGTTGGCAGGCAGTTGCAGCCGGGGGAACAAACATAGGTAATAAAGGAATGATGGTAGCCGCCAAAACATTGACGTTGACCGCTATTGAGCTATTTGGTAATACAAGCTTAGTTTCCGAAGCCAAAAAAGAGTTCCAAGAAAAAAGAGGAGCTGATTTCAAGTACATTCCCTTGCTAGGAGATCGCGCGCCAGCATTAGATTACAGGAATTAAATAGTAATTTCAATAGTACCTTTAAAAGCAAATTCGTGGGCAACACCAAATTATGTGAAGCCCTTGAACTTGCTTTTTTTTATAAAAAATTAGAAATAGGTGTAACAAAGCAAACCCACGACACACTAATAAAACAATAACCACCCACTTATAGTGAACAAAGAATTGGAACATAAATTTGTGACCGAGCTGCAGGACAATCAAAATATTGTCCATAAGGTTTGCACCCTATATACAAACGACCGCGACTCTCACAATGATTTGTTCCAGGAAATAACGATTCAACTATGGAAAGCCTATCCTAAATTTAGGGGAGAGGCAAAATTTAGTACTTGGATGTATCGTGTAGCACTTAATACGGCTATTACCTTATATAGAAAATCCAAAAAGCGTATTGACACCCAAGATTATGAATCGGTGATTTTTAAGATTAAGGCCGATGAGTATGATGAAACCGAGGAGGAGCAGTTAAAATTGATGTATAAAGCAGTGCGTCAATTGGGAGATATTGACAAAGCACTAGTGTTCCTGTACTTAGAAGAAAAAAATTACACGGAAATATCGGAAACCCTGGGGATAACAGAAGTTAACGCCCGAGTTAAGATGAACCGTATCAAAACAAAATTAAGAACCATTTTGAATCCTTAAGTTATGATGGATGAACTGGAATTATTAAAAAGAGACTGGCAGAAAAAGGATGCGGAGTTGCCTAAATTAAGCTATGAAGATATCCATAAAATGATTTGGAAAAAATCTTCCTCTATCGTAAAATGGATTCTAATCATTAGTATTTTAGAGTTTACGTTACCGCAACTTTTACTATTTGCGCCTCCGATGGAAGAGGCTATGCAGATTTATGATTACATAGGAGTTTCGAACTATCTTTTTGCACTATCCCTGGTGATTTATGCCGTCGCCATTTACTTTATTTTTCAGTTTTACAGAAGGTTTAAGGAGATATCGGTGTTGGATGATTCAAAAAACTTGATGAAGAAAATTCTAAAGACCAGAAAAACAGTGAAGCACTACGTCTTGTTTTCCTTGTCTATGATTATGGTTACCATTATCATTATGATTATTGGGGTTTATTTAAACGATGATATTACCCATATAGTTCCAGAACTTAAGGATAAGCTTCAAAACATATCGTCAGATAAGCTAAAAATCACCCTGATGCTAACCATAGGTATTATAGGTGTTTTGCTGACTTTACTAATGGGCTGTATTTACTTTTTACTCTACGGCCTCCTTTTAAGGAAACTGAATAAAAACTATGCCGAATTAAAACAGTTGGAATTTTAGGATTTATTTGTGTTACGCCACTTACGTTCTTTGTTTTCCTCCTCGTAGGCTAAGAGCTCTTTTTTGGAAATCACTTTTAAGAAAGAAGGGTGTTGTTCTATAGCGTACTCCAATTTTTCGATAATAGATTCGGTAGATTCATTTTCGTAATCGATATCCAACGGTTCTTTAATTACCATAGACTGCAGAATTCCTTTCTTTTTTACCCGCAATCCTTGTTTATCAAAAGAACGCCTAAAACCATCTATTACTACAGGCACCACTATAGGTTTGTATTTTTTTATAATGTGGGCAGTGCCTTTTCTTATGGGTTTCCAAGGTGTCGTAGTCCCTTGAGGAAAGGTAATTACCCACCCATCGTCCAAAGCTTTTCCAATATTGGAGATATCACTCATCTTCACCTGTCTGTTGACATCCTTACCTTGTGCACGCCAAGTTCGTTCTACACTAATAGAACCTGCATATGCCATAATCTTTGTCAACAAGCTTTTTCCCATTGTCTCAGCAGCGGCTACGTAGTACATATTTAGTTTTGGTTGCCATATATAGCCAAGGTTTTTAATGGAGTTTTCGCGGCCACTTAAACTGGCATTGAACACATGAAACATCGCCACAACATCTGCAAAATAGGTTTGGTGGTTACTTACAAAAAGCACCTTGTTCCCTGGTAAATTTTTGATAATATCGGACCCCTCGATCTCTAACTTATTAAAACGCTTATAGCGCTGATGGGTTAAGACCGCAAGTATACGGATAAGCCACTTTTTTACAAATAAAATATGCCCAAAAGGATTCTTCTTAAACAGTCCCATAAGTGCTAAAATAAGAAATATGGTTTATAACACTTGTTTTAATAATGCCTTAATCTCATTTAACATCATGGCCGTAGCTCCCCATACAATGTAACCGTTTAATTTAAAGGCTGGTACATCAACATTTGTCGCATAGGAAGTTGTTATATTTTTTGTGGTTATGCTGTCATCTAACAAAAAATGAGCAAGCGAAACCTCCAAAAGCGCTTCTACCTCCGATTCTTGAATTACAAAAGGCTTAGGTTTTTTATAGAGGCCGATAAAAGGCTGCACATCAAAATTACTAGGGGGTATAAAAATTTCAGTTAGTTCTTTTAGTACATAGATGTCATTAGGATGCACCCCTACTTCTTCATGCGTTTCCCTTAGTGCAGTAACCATCGAATTTGCATCCTCCTTTTCTGCTTTCCCTCCAGGAAACGCAACTTGATTGCTATGTACGCCTTTATAGGTTTTTCTTAAAATGAACAACAGGTGTGTTTCTTCTTGCTCATTAGGATAAAATAAGGCCATAACAGCGGCCTTTCTAGGCGTTTCTTTATTCGATTTTGCTTCTAGGAGTTCACTAATCCTGAACTCTGGAACCATTTTATGATGCGAAGCCTCCCCCGGTAGTGGCAGATCTTTTATTTTTGATATTCGTTGTTCAAAAATGTTGAAATTCATGTGCTTAAAAAAAATTTGGTTGCCCCTTGCTACGGTAGTACTGCTATTAACAGGATGTAAAGATAGCCCTAAGAATATAAAAGGTACAGAAACAGTTATCCCAACAGGAATAGACAGTGCAACTACAAAAACGGAAAACACCGAAAACGAAGAGGAAGCGTTTACCCTTACAGAAGAAAACGCCATCGATTTCTTTTTTAAATATCAGCAAGACCTAACCGCCGATAAAGTTAAGATCACTACGAGATTTGGTTCGTTTGTGGTGGAACTGTACGATAATGTTCCCTATCACAAAGCCAATTTCATCTACCTGACCAGGAAAGGTTATTTTAAGGACACACAGTTCCACAGGGTGGTCAAAAATTTCATTATTCAAGGTGGAAACTCGGATGACACCAAGACCGCAAAGAAACGCAGTGCGATTGGCCGGTATCTACTTCCGCCAGATACGCGCAAAGGCCACAAACACCATAGAGGAACCATTTCTATGCCGAGCAGCGAAATCAACAATCCGCATATGTTAGCATCTCCGTTCGAATTTTTTATTGTCACTACAGACCCTGGCTCGTATCATTTGGATGGCGACTTTACGCCGTTTGGCAGGGTTATAGAAGGTATGGATGTAGTGGATAAAATAAATTTACAACCTATTGGGAAAGGCGATTGGCCTGTACAGAACACCTATATACAAGATGCGGTGGTAGTTGAATAAGTTTTAGGTTGAAGGAAGCTACTTTTCACTAATCACTTATCACTTCATAAGAAACCACAACCTCAATCCTTATAAATATTGGGTAAGGAAATTTTAAAACGTACGGCCAATAAACGCATTACAATAATCGAAAGTATAGCGGCTACATACGCAAATGTAGTATCGACAGGAAACTGAATAAGGATAAAATAAATAATCCCACCTAAGATGCAAATGGTGGCATATACTTCTTTCCTGAAAATTACAGGAATCTCGTTACAAAGAATATCTCGGATAACACCCCCAAAACTAGCCGTGATAGTTCCTAAGATAATACATATTACAGGAGAGAGTCCTGCATTTAGGCCCTTCTCTACCCCTACCATAGTGTACAGTCCAATACCAATCGTATCAAAAAGAAATAAGGATTTTCTAAAATACCTAAGCTGGTTTACAAAGACAATAGCAGCAAAAACAGTGGCGGAAATAGTAATGAGATACACGGGGGTAGTCATCCAATTTACAGGCGTATTTCCTATAAGTAAATCGCGAAGTGTTCCGCCACCAATCGCAGTTACGAAAGCAATAATCAAGACCCCAAAGAGGTCTAATTTTTTCTCCATCGCCGAGTTGATTAATGATCCGCTTGAAATTATTTGCCCCCTGGTGGGAGGGACATTGATCACGATAAACCCGTTATTGCTGACACCGCCCTCCTGTATACCCGGTCTTACCAGGATGTTGATGGCAGGCAGGTCAAGGGGGCCGAAGGCCCGGCTAAATAAAAGAACCGCTTTACCGATTTCTTCCAGGTCCAGGTTTTTGGGCAGGCTAAAGGATTCCGGGGTATGGAAATGAATAGGAATGGCACCGGTTTCCAGCTTTTTCCCGGCCTTAAAATTACCGGCCACCAGGGAAATTCCCCGG
>RCNF010001338.1_pt1 | contig 13130 bp, 14 predicted proteins | sample 2041311 | NCBI WGS metagenome assembly RCNF01 (sample SAMN09708228, study PRJNA481090) | Marine sediment metagenome, whole genome shotgun sequencing project. | biome: marine sediment; feature: ocean; material: sediment; isolation source: Sewage treatment plant 2 marine sediment (STP2) ... | reverse complement strand
GCGAGCCTCTATGGGGTTCTTTTGGTCCTTTGCGGTCTGGCGACCGCGGCTGTCGCTCGCGGGCATGGCCCGCTCCTACATCGGATCGACCAGCACCTGTAGGAGCGGGCCATGCCCGCGATATCCTGGGTCTGCGGCTTGCTTCGTTGTGCGAGCCTCTATGGGGTTCTTTTGGTCCTTTGCGGTCTGGCGACCGCGGCTGTCGCTCGCGGGCATGGCCCGCTCCTACATCGGATCGATTAGCGTTCCTATGGCTGGTTGTTTGGATATTTTCTGCGCGCAAAAAAGAACGCCCCTTGCGGGGCGTTCCGTCGTTGCTGCCTTCTCAGCTCTACTTGCTGGTTGACGGCGATCTCTGCGTGTCGAGAATCACGTCGAAGCCCTGCATGTTGGCGGGCATGACGACTAACTGACCTTCGTTCTCTGCGAAACTCTGCAGGGCCATATTGATTTCGTGTTGCAGGTACTGCGCCGTCAAACTGTCATTGATAATGCGGTTTGCCTCGGCAATACCCCTGGCACGTTCAATCTCGATCTCGGCATCCTTCTTAGCGATATCCACGGAGATTTGCTTCGCCTCCAGCTTCTTCTGGTTCGCCACCGCCTCGCGGATGCTCTCCTCAATGCTGGGGTCCGTGTTCAACGCTCGAACTACAACGCGTGAAATAATCAGTGCGTCACCGTCCTTGGACGACAGCCGTTCCTGCAAACCGTCCTGGATCGATGTCTGCAGCGCATTACGCTGCCGGTGCAAGTTCAGGCTATCGACCTTGGAGACCTCTTCGTAAATTGTGCCGCGTGCTTCGCGATACACCACTCCATAGGCCGGCAAGATCGCGCCGGGGGCTGATTGCGATGCGTTCGCGTACTTCACCATCAAATCAGCAACCGCACCGGGGGCTGCGTTGTAATACACCGTAACGTCCAGGTCCTGCAGCGACAGGTTGTCAGCGGCTTTTGGCCGTAGATCGTTCAGATCCAGCGCAATTTCCTTGGCGCTGAATTCATAGGCGCTGGTCAACATCGGCAGCTTGAAGTTCATGCCTGGCTCGGTCTCCAGTAAGTCGACTTTACCAAGTGTCCGTTCAACACCAACGTGCCCGGTGTCTATGACGTAGAACGAATTGAACAGAAGTGCCATCCCGACCACCAATACACCGAGCCCGGTGGCGATTCCGCCAAGTCCTTTGTGCCGTTCCATTCTAAGTTCACTGTTCATGGTCACTCTCCTTGCATCGGTTCACGTAACCGGGCGACCATTCGCCCGAAATCAAATTGCGTTGCACATTGCCTGGTAGCTGGCGCATTGCGCGGCGCTAATGTGATTTCGAGTATCCAGATTAGGATTAAAAATCGGCGGGCGAAGCTTGATTTCGCCGATAATTCTGCCGCGGCCAGGAGCCAAAAATGTGGCGAAAAGCGCACATGGGGCTGAGCCTCAGGAATTGCCTAAGGCGTTGTGATCCAAATACTGTTGTTTTTCGCGCACAATCGCCAAAACGGAGATCCGGGATTTCGGTGCAGGCAGGTCCCTGAAGTGGCCCGCAAAAGACGCCGGGAGAGGCACTCTGCTGGCCTTGTGAGAGCACGCCAAAACGACGTTCAGTCGTAGAATGAGAAATATGCCTAAACCCCGAGAAAATCAGGGCAAAAAGGTCGTTTCAGCACCCCGATTCGGTTGCCTTGTTATGGGGCTGCTACTATAATGCGCGAGCTTTATTCAGGCCCGCCTGGAAACACCGCAATTTCATGCGCCACAAGCCGCCGGTTAAGCCCGATGGACGTGGCGTTTTTAGTGCCGGAGACATGCAAATATGGACGAGACCGCGACTACAAGCGGCTCATCTGGATATGTGATGCTCAAAGTGCTGGCGGGTCAGGTTGGACTTGGGGCGGTTTTGGCCGCTTTGTTTTGGGGTATTTCCGGACCCGTAGCAGGATACTCGGCGCTGCTTGGCAGCCTGACCTGCGCGATTCCAAATGCCTTTTTGGCGCTGCGACTTGCAGTGCCGCGTCGGGATCCGGGGGCACTTGCTTTGATCCGGGCAGCCTACATAGGTGAACTGGGAAAACTGGCGTTAACCGTGTTGATGTTTGGCACAGTCTTCGTCCTGGTGCGGCCGCTCGCGGCGGGACCACTGTTTATCGGGTTCATTGCGGCGCAGCTGGTGACCTTGGCGGGTCTCCTGATGCGTGATTCAGAACAACAGGAACGGGAAGCGAGACAAACGAATGGCGAGTGAAGGCGGACACGGCCCACTAACCTCCGGCGAGTACATCCAGCACCATCTACAAAACCTTCAGGTCTGTAAGGCCGAGACAGGTGAGTGGGTGTGGAATCACTGTGCCGGCAATTTCTGGACTATCAACGTTGATACGATGGGATGGTCGATATTCCTTGGTTTGGTGTTCGTCTGGCTGTTTGGCCGTGCGGCCAAAAAGAGCTCATCGGGCAAGCCGACCAAGTTTCAGGCGCTGGTTGAAATCGTCGTTGAGTTCGTTAGTGCGTCTGTTACGGATACATTCCACGGCAAGAGTCGACTGATCGCACCGCTCGGGCTGACTATTTTCGTCTGGGTTTTCCTGATGAACTTCATGGACCTGATTCCTGTTGACTGGATCCCTGGGCTCGCAGGGTTGGCGGGCATACCCTATATGAAGGTTGTTCCGTCAACGGACGTGAACATTACTTTCGGCATGTCAATTTCCGTCTTCTTCCTGATTATTTTTTATACGATCAAGAACAAAGGCATCACAGGATTTATCGGTGAATTGACGCTACACCCGATAGCTCCGCCGACCAAGGGCGTTGGGCTCATCGCTGCCCCGATCATAATCGCTTTCAACTTTATTCTTGAGAGCGTTGCGTTGATCGCGAAACCTGTCTCGCTTAGTCTGCGGCTCTTCGGCAACATGTTTGCCGGCGAACTCATATTCATCCTGATTGCAACGATGTTTAGCGGCCACTTCCTGGTCGCCACCATGGGTGGGTTTTTACACTTCGGCTGGGCTGCATTTCACCTGCTTATTGTGACGTTGCAGGCCTTTATTTTCATGATGTTGACCATAGTATATTTAAGTCTGGCATCTGAATCGCATTAGAAACTTTTATTTTAGTTATCAACACGTTGGACCAAGTCCTCTGTAGGAGAAAATGATGGAAACTGTTATTGGCATGACTGCGATTGCCGTCGCACTATTGATTGGCCTCGGCGCACTCGGCGTAGGCATCGGCATGGGCCTTCTGGGCGGTCGCTTCCTTGAAGGTGCGGCTCGTCAGCCGGAACTCGCACCAATGCTTCAGACGAAGATGTTCATCGTCGTTGCTCTGCTCGACGCGGTCGCGATGATCGGTGTCGGTATTGCCCTGTTCTTCGCATTCGCCAACCCGTTCATCGGTCAACTGCAAGCTGCAACTGGCGGCTGAATAAGACCCGTCGCTTACGCGACTGGATTATTGAACGGATTTTAGGAGTCTGTAATGGACATTAATTTGACCCTTTTCGGTCAGTCATTCGCGATGTTGGTTTTCGTTGCGTTCTGCATGTGGAAAATTTGGCCGCCGTTGCTTGCGGCCCTGGAAGATCGCCAGAAGCAGATCGAAGACGGTCTCGCTGCTGCGGACAAGGGCAAAGAGTCGCTGGTTCAGGCCGCTGCTGAAGCTGGCGAAATCGTCGGTGAGGCGCGCAAGCAAGCCACCGGCATTCTCGACCAGGCGAATGCACGGGCAAACGAGATTATGGCTGACGGCAAGGCCGATGGCGTCAAAGAGCGCGAACGTCAGTTAATTGCTGCCAAGGCCGAGATTGAGCAGGAAGCGAACCGAGCGCGCGAAGAACTTCGCGGTCAGGTGTCGGCGATCGCTATTGCCAGCGCAGAAAAGATTTTGAATCGAGAGATCGATGGCAAGGCGCATGACGACATTTTGGGCAAGTTGGCTCAGGAGCTCTAAGTCGCAATGGCTGATAACAACACAATCGCAAGACCTTATGCTCAGGCCATTTTTGATCTGGCTCAAGAGTCGGGTGAGCTTGCGGCGTGGTCCGACTCCCTCGGCGTTGCGGGTCAGTTGCTGGCCGATGACAGCCTTGTAGAGTATCTCGGTGCGCCGCAACTTAACGATGAACAGCGTCTGACGTTTCTTGCCGGACTGTTTAAGGACGCAAACGCACCGCAGCTCGCCGGTGGCGACAAGAAAGGCACCAATTTTCTGAAATTGCTGCTGGAGAATCGGCGCGTAAAGGTCTTGCCCGAAATCGCCGAGCACTTCGAGGTGCTTAAGGCCGAGGTCGAGAACAGCGTCGACGCAACAATCACGTCGGCCGCAGAGTTGAGCAGGGCGCAAACGGAGCAAATAGCGAGCGCATTGAAAGCTCGCCTGGGCCGTGACGTCAAAATTACGACAGAAATAGACGAAACCCTGATCGGCGGTGCAGTAATACGCGCTGGCGATGTGGTTATTGATGGATCTTTGCGTGCAAGGCTTGAAGGCCTCGCAAACGCATTGATCAAATAAGAGGAAAAGGAAATGGCACTCAAAGCTTCTGAAATCAGCACGCTGATTAAAGAGCGCATCGAGAATTTCGAAGCGTCCGCGGAAGCGCGCGATGTTGGCACTGTAATCGCAGTAACCGACGGCATCGTCCGCATTCACGGTCTGGCCGACGCACGATACGGCGAAATGCTCGAGTTCCCGCAGAACACCTTCGGCATGGCCCTCAACCTTGAGCAGGATTCGGTTGGCTCGGTCGTTCTCGGCGACTACAAACATATTTCGGAAGGCGACACGGTTAAGACAACCGGACGAATTCTTGAGGTTCCCATCGGCGAAGCGTTGTTGGGTCGAGTTGTCGATGCACTCGGTACTCCGATTGATGGCAAAGGCCCGATTGATACCGACCTGCGTGCGCCGATTGAGAAGGTCGCGCCGGGTGTTATTGAGCGTCAGTCTGTTGACCAGCCGGTCCAGACCGGTCTGAAATCAATCGACGCGATGGTGCCGATTGGCCGTGGTCAACGCGAGTTGATTATTGGCGATCGTCAGACAGGCAAGACAGCTGTCGCCGTCGACGCGATCATTAACCAGCGCGGCACGGGCATTAAGTGTATTTACGTTGCCATCGGTCAGAAATCCTCGTCAATTGCCGGCGTCGTTCGCAAGCTGGAAGAAGAAGGTGCGCTGGCGCATACGATCATCGTTGCGGCCGCGGCTGCTGAGAGCCCGGCCATGCAATACATCGCGCCGTATGCCGGAACGACGATGGGCGAGTACTTCCTCGACAAGGGCGAAGACGCGCTGATCGTGTTTGACGATCTCACCAAACAGGCATGGGCATACCGACAGGTATCGCTGTTGCTGCGTCGTCCGCCGGGTCGTGAAGCTTACCCAGGTGACGTTTTCTACCTGCACTCCCGCTTGCTTGAGCGTGCATCACGTGTCAATGCTGAGTACGTCGAAGGCATCACTGGCGGTAAAGTGAAGGGCAAGACCGGTTCACTAACGGCATTGCCGATCATTGAAACGCAGGGCGGTGATGTATCTGCCTTCGTACCGACCAACGTGATTTCAATCACCGACGGCCAGATCTTCCTCGAGTCCGATCTCTTTAACGCGGGCATCCGCCCAGCGATCAATGCTGGTCTTTCGGTTTCTCGTGTCGGTGGCGCTGCGCAAACAAAGATCATCAAGAAGCTTGGTGGTGGTGTGCGACTCGCGCTGGCTCAGTATCGTGAGCTGGCGGCATTCGCACAGTTCGCATCTGATCTGGATGCGGCAACACGCGCCCAGCTTGAACGCGGCGAACGCGCGACCGAGTTGATGAAGCAAAAGCAATACTCGCCACTGTCAGTTGCCGAGATGGGCCTGTCATTGTTCGCAGTTAACGAAGGCTTTATTGATTCGGTTCCGGTCAACAAGGTAGTCGATTACGAAGAAGCTCTGCACGACTTCGCAAGAGCAAATCACGCGCACATGCTGGATTCGATCAATCAGTCAGGCGACTACGACGATGAGATTGCGAAAGAACTAACCAATATTTGTAAAGAGTTCGCTGAGAAAGGCGCTTACTAGGACCCGACATGGCAGGCGAGAAGGAAATACGCTCGAAGATCGCTTCTGTAAAGAACATGCAGAAGATCACGAGCGCGATGGAGAAGGTTGCAGCGAGCAAAATTCGCAAAGCGCAGCGGCAGATGGAGGCATCTCGCCCCTATGCTGAGCGCATCCGTCGTGTGGTGGGGCATCTGGCGCACGCGAATCCTGACTACAAGCATCCGTACCTGACAGAGCGCGAAGTTAGCAGGGTGGGTTTCATCGTGATATCGACAGACCGCGGACTTTGTGGCGGATTGAACGCCAATCTGTTCAAGGAAGTGATCGGCGAAATCGCGAACTGGCAGGAAAAGAAGGTGGCGGTTGACCTGGCTTTGGTTGGCGCCAAGGCGGTTGCGTTTTTTCGTCGCATGGGCGGCAACGTTGTTGGCACGGCAACACACCTGGGTGATAAGCCCAGCGTCAATGAATTGATCGGTTCTATCAAGATCATGCTTGATGCCTACGCGGATGGAAAAATCGATCGACTGTATCTGGTGAGCAATGAGTTTGTGAACTCAATGACGCAGACGCCGAGAGTTACGCAGCTATTGCCTGCGAGCGGTGTCGGCACGGACGATGGAGAGTTGCAGGCGCACTGGGACTATATCTACGAACCCGATGCTGGCGAACTGCTTGACAACGTATTGATGCGTTACATCGAGTCGCAGGTTTATCGTGGGGCAGTTGAGAACTTTGCCTGCGAAATGGCGGCAAAGATGGTGGCGATGAAGTCGGCGACAGACAATGCCGGGGATATCATTGATGAGTTGCAGCTGAAGTACAACAAGGCTCGACAAGCGTCGATTACACAGGAAATTTCAGAGATCGTCGGCGGTGCCGCCGCGGTATCTGGCTAAGACATTTTTAGAGAATTTACGAGCGGAGCATCCGCTCAACTAGGCTAAGGAAATAAGATGAGCACCGGAACTACTGTGCAGGTTATTGGCGCTGTTGTGGACGTTGAGTTCCCAGCAGGTCAGATCCCCAAAATTTATGACGCATTAATGATTGATGATGCGGGCATCACGCTTGAAGTTCAGCAACAGCTGGGCGACGGCGTTGTACGGACCATCGCGATGGGCTCTTCGGAAGGTCTCAAGCGCGGCATGGCCGTCACGGACACGGGTTCACCGATTACGGTGCCTGTCGGCGAGAAGACGCTTGGACGTATCATGGACGTACTCGGCAAACCTATTGATAACGCCGGCGAAATTGGCGAAGAGATACGTATGCCGATTCACCGCTCGCCGCCTTCCTATGAAGACCAGGCAGCGACCACAGAACTGCTGGAAACGGGCATCAAGGTCGTCGACCTGATTATGCCGATCTCCAAGGGCGGTAAGGTTGGCCTGTTCGGTGGTGCTGGTGTTGGTAAGACAGTAACGCTGATGGAGCTCATCAATAACATCGCCAAGGAGCACGGCGGTTACTCAGTATTCGCCGGTGTCGGTGAACGAACTCGTGAAGGTAATGATTTCTACCACGAGATGACCGACTCAGGCGTAATCGATAAGGTTTCCCTGGTTTACGGTCAGATGAACGAACCTCCTGGCAACCGTCTGCGTGTTGCGCTGACCGGTTTGACGATGGCAGAAGCCTTCCGCGACGAAGGTCGTGACGTTCTCATGTTCATCGATAACATCTACCGTTACACACTGGCCGGAACCGAAGTATCGGCACTGCTGGGTCGTATGCCATCAGCGGTGGGCTATCAGCCGACACTGGCCGAGGAAATGGGTATTCTTCAGGAGCGCATCGCTTCAACGAAGACCGGTTCCATTACGTCATTCCAGGCGGTTTACGTACCTGCGGATGACTTGACCGATCCGTCACCGGCAACGACTTTTGCTCACCTGGACGCGACACTCGTACTGTCACGTAACATTGCCGAGCTGGGCATTTACCCGGCGGTTGATCCGCTGGATTCAAGCTCAAGAATTCTTGATCCGCTGGTTATTGGTCAGGAACATTACGATTGCGCGCGCGGCGTACAGGCCGTATTGCAGCGCTACAAAGAGCTGCAGGACATCATCGCGATTCTGGGTATGGATGAGCTGTCAGAAGAAGACAAGCAAGTCGTTATCCGTGCGCGAAAGATTCAGAAGTTCCTGTCGCAGCCGTTCTTTGTTGCTGAGGTGTTCACGAACTCGCCAGGAAAATACGTATCGCTGGCAGAAACGATCCGCGGCTTCAACGGTATCGTTAATGGCGACTACGATCATCTTCCTGAGCAAGCCTTTTACATGGTTGGCACGATCGACGAAGCGATCGAGAACGCCAAGAACTTCCAATAGGAAACGGCCATGGCCACCATTCAAGTTGACATCGTATCCGCGGAAGGCGAGATCCATTCAGGCACAGCCGCGATGGTCTTCGCCCCGGCAAAGATGGGCGAAGTTGGTATCGCACCGCGTCACGCGCCGATGCTGACGCCATTGTCGCCGGGCGAGGTGCGCGTGCAGGATGAAGATGGCAAGGAAGTAAGCTTCTACATCACGGGTGGCTTGCTCGAAGTTCAGCCTCACCTTGTGACCGTGCTTGCGGATACGGCGCTGCGAGGCGAGCAACTTGATGAAGCTGCGGCTCTGGCCGCACAACAGCAAGCAGAAGAGCATTTGAAAGGTGCTTCGGATGAAACGGATGTTGCGCGCGCCCATGCTGAGCTAGCCGAAGCTCGCGCCAGATATCGTGCTGCACAGAAGCTGAAGGGCAAGCAGTAGGCGTTAGTAATACGACAGAATATAGATTAGTGGCCGCACCTGAGCGGCCCTTTTTTTGTCTGCGTATTGTTGCCGCCTTTCTCGTTGCCCAGATGATTGCCGTTCTAGTTGCTTCGGCGTGGCGCGAATACGCGGTTGGTCAATTCGACCGTAGTGTCATTTTCCTCAGTGAGCGGATGCGGTGGACAGATCTTCTGCGTCAACAGAATGGCAAGCGTCTACCCGCGACAACGAAATCTTCGACTGACTTTGTGCCACGCGAGGCATAAATGCCGATGCCCAGCATGAGCAGTGAATACAGGCCAATACCGGCCAGAATCATGGGTTGCGATTTGACGGTTCTTCTTCTTAATGCCAGACGCACTGGATACTAGCATCGACCCTTGCATATACGTATACGGCCCGCCGCTCAAAGCCACGAAAATTGAGGTGACCATTTGAGGATGTCTTGAGATAGATGCCGGCCTCTAAATCAACATCGTCGCCTGCCCCCGCGAGACCCCGACCTGTCTGGTCACGTCGGGCAACACGAGCATTGCGCTTTCCATGGTCGGTGCAATGCGCGGCTATATAGTGCTCATCGTGATGCCGCGAACAGTCAGCGAAGAGCGCCGGCAAAGGGTCCGGTCATTTTGTGCCGAGATACACTTGTATAACGAGAATGCGAACTGAGCATGGAATGAGAACCTGATTCGGCGAAGTTCGCTCCGTCTTGCGGTATCATCCGCAGGCACCGAAACAGGGAGTTTCTCAGCTTGTCTTTAAGCGTAATCATTCTCGCCGCCGGTCAGGGTACGCGCATGCGTTCTGCGCTACCGAAAGTACTGCAAGGTCTTGCGGGCCGACCACTACTCGCACATGTCGTTGACTGTGCTGCCGTCTTAAGTGCCAGCGATGTTTGCGTGGTCTACGGGCATGGCGGTGATGCAGTACAAAAAGCGTTCGCAGGCTCAGGCCTGCGCTGGGCATTACAGGCCGAGCAAAACGGCACCGGCCATGCTGTGCAACAGGCGATGCCTGAAACCCCGGACGACAATCGTGTCCTCATCCTGTTCGGAGATGTGCCGCTATTGATGCCGGCAACACTGAGCCGACTGCTTGAGGCAACTGCGGATGACGAGATGTCTATCCTGACGGTCGACATGGACGACCCGAGTGGCTACGGCCGCATCATCCGGCAGAAAGGCGAAGTCGTTGCCAACGTAGAGCACAAGGATGCGAGCGAAGCCGAACGTGCGGTGCAGGAAATCAACACGGGCGTCATGTTGTGCCCGGCAAGCAAGCTCAAGAACTGGTTGAACAATCTTGGCAACGACAACTCGCAAGGCGAGTACTACCTGACGGACGTCATAGCAATGGCGGTAGCCGACGGAGTCACTGTACACGGCGTAAAGGCCGATACCTGGGTGGAAGTAATGGGCATAAATGACAAGAAGCAGCTGGCCGAAGCAGAGCGTGCGTTGCAAGCGCGACTCGTCGACAAACTGATGGCAGAAGGTGTTGGCTTTGCTGACCCGGCACGCGTCGATATTCGTGGCACGCTGACGTGTGGCCAAGACGTTTTCATCGACATCAATGCCGTATTCGAAGGTGACGTATCGCTCGGCGATGGTGTGCGCATCGAGTCGAATAACCTGATTCGCGACAGCAAGCTCGGAGCGGGCACGGTTGTACATTCAAATTGTCATTTTGAGGGTGCGAGCACCGGCAAGAATTGCGAAATTGGGCCCTTCGCGCGTCTGCGACCCGGCGCCGAGCTGGCGAACAAGGTTAAAGTCGGCAATTTTGTGGAGATAAAGAAGAGCACGGTTGCCGATGGCAGCAAGGTGAATCACCTGACCTACATCGGTGACGCCGAGATCGGCACCGGTGTCAACATTGGCGCCGGCACGATCACCTGTAATTACGATGGCGCGAACAAACACAAGACCACTATTGGTAAGGACGTCTTTATTGGTTCGGGCGTAAACCTGGTCGCGCCAATTGAAATCGGCGCGGGAGCAACCATAGGCGCAGGCTCGACGCTGACCAAGCCCGCTGCGGCAGGTGGTCTGACCCTCGAGCGTTCCAAGCAAATGTCGCTTCCCGGCTGGAAAAAACCGGTCAAAAAGACCTGATAATTCAACCAAGTGCACCACGATTGGGCACAAGTTGCTCATTTTCGCGAACTGATGCATTCTGGCTGGCGGCGAAAGCTGCGACAATAAGCAAAAGCTTTGATGGGGGCCTCGTGATGTTCACCGGGGCATATAAAACCTGAGCCTGAGAGAAGACTAGATGTGTGGAATTGTCGGCGCTGTTGCTGAGAGAAATATCGTTCCAATCCTGATGGAAGGCCTGCGTCGGCTCGAGTACCGTGGCTATGACTCTGCCGGGCTCGCAGTTCAGGCCGATGGTGGCATTAATCGCCTGCGCCGAGTCGGCAAGGTGCAGGCATTGCAGAACGCTCTGGACGAGCATCCGACCAGCGGAAGCACAGGGATTTCGCACACGCGTTGGGCGACCCACGGCGTGCCGAATGAAGCCAATGCACATCCGCATGTCTCAGGCTCCGACATTGCCATTGTGCACAACGGCATTATTGAAAATTATGAAGAACTTCGTGCTGACCTGAAGAAACAGGGTTACGAGTTTACGAGCGATACCGATACCGAGGTCGTCGCGCATCGCATCGCCTATCACCTGAAAGAGGTTGGCGACCTGGTCGCCGCAGTTAAGGCGACCATTGCCGAGCTGGAAGGCGCTTATGCTCTGGTTGTGATGAGCGCAAAAAACCACGATCAACTGGTTCTTGCTCGTGCCGGCTGCCCGGTAGTAGTTGGTCTTGGCTTTGACGAAAATTTTGTGGCTTCAGATGTGGCGGCACTACTGCCGGTAACTCGCACCTTCATGTTTCTTGAAGAAGGCGACGTCGCGCTGGTTGAACGCAAGAGCATAACTGTTTGGGATCAGGACGATGTCATCGTCACTCGCCCCACTAAAGAAAGTGAGCTAACTGCCGATGCTGCCGAACGCGGCAAGTTTCGGCACTACATGCAAAAAGAAATTCACGAGCAGGCGCAAGCGGTTGCTCGAACACTGAATGAGCGCATTGCTAATGGCAGAGTGCTCGACGCCGCGTTCGGACCGAAAGCGAATGCAGCACTCGACAAAACAAAAGGCGTGCATATCATTGCCTGCGGTACGAGCTACCATGCAGGGCTTGTCGCCCGATACTGGATAGAAGAACTCTGCAGGCTTCCTTGCAGCGTTGAAATTGCAAGTGAGTACCGCTATCGCTCGCCAGTGGTTCTCGATGGAACCCTGTTTGTAACCATCAGCCAGTCGGGAGAAACCGCCGACACGCTTGCTGCATTACGAGCAGCAAACGAAAGCGGTTACATAGCATCCCTGACGATCTGTAATTCGCCCGAAAGCTCGATGGTGCGCGAATCGGACCTGACCATGCTGACGCATGCTGGTCCCGAAATTGGTGTCGCATCAACAAAGGCTTTTACCACGCAGCTTACTGCGTTGGCACTGCTAACCGTTTCTCTGGCGCGCCGAGCAGGTCTGGAAGAAAGGCAGGAGCGCGCGCTGGTCGCACAGCTCGCAGAACTTCCAGGATTGATTGAACAAGTGCTAACGCTGGACTCATCCATCGAAACGCTGGCACAAGATTTTGCGGACAAGCACCACGCACTATTCCTCGGTCGTGGTGTCCAGAACCCCGTGGCGATGGAAGGCGCACTCAAACTTAAAGAGGTTTCATACATTCACGCGGAAGCGTACGCAGCAGGCGAGCTGAAGCACGGACCACTGGCATTGGTCGATGAAGACATGCCAGTAGTCGCCGTAGCTCCTGATGATGAGTTGCTGGAAAAACTAAAGAGCAATCTTCAGGAAGTGCGTGCACGCGGTGGAGAGCTGTATGTGTTCGCAGACCCTCGCGTACAGTTCGGTGATCGCGTTGGCATTCACACAATGCGAATGCCCGCACTCATTCAGGATTTTCAGGCGCCGATTCTGTACACGATTCCCCTGCAGTTGCTGGCCTACCATGTGGCCGTACTCAAAGGCACCGACGTCGACCAACCGAGAAACCTGGCGAAATCAGTAACAGTTGAATAGCTACGAAAAGGCAGCAAGTTGTGTAAGACGGTAATTAGGTCTGTCCGGAATGAGGCGAGAAGGTATTAGAGTCTGTCCGAATTGGTCTTAAGCTTCAGGAGGAAGGCTCGGCCAATACGTGCCGCTCGTAATAGCTGAAATATACCCAAAACTTCCCAGTGGCGAGTGGCTGCTGTGCTCTGTGACCTCAATCGGTCGACGCAACA
>RCNF010001298.1_pt1 | contig 13158 bp, 9 predicted proteins | sample 2041311 | NCBI WGS metagenome assembly RCNF01 (sample SAMN09708228, study PRJNA481090) | Marine sediment metagenome, whole genome shotgun sequencing project. | biome: marine sediment; feature: ocean; material: sediment; isolation source: Sewage treatment plant 2 marine sediment (STP2) ... | reverse complement strand
CCGCCTCGACCTGTACGTACTGGCGGATCTGCTTGTACTTGGCTGGAGTCTTCACCGACCGCGTGGTTGCCGGTTCCGCAAGGGCGAGCCTTTTGACCGTCTTGTACTGAGCAGGAATTTCCTTCCTGACGACCCGTGCTTCCTCGACGAGCACCCGCTTACGAACGGCCTGGTACTTCGGCTTGATGCTGACCTTCTTGGTCGTGGCCGGCTGGGCGAGCACCTTGGTGCGGACCGTCTTATAGGTCGGCGGCACCTCGACGAGACACATGATCTCGCCGGTTGAGTTGTTGATCTTTTGGTAGGCACCCTTGCCCTTCTTCCATGTCGTGTACCCGGCCTTGGCTAGGACCTTCTCTTGCTTCCATTCATAGCGGGCGGGCACCGAGATGATCTTCTCCCCGCCCTCTTTGACGACGACCTTCTCGGTTTGCAATTCGTACTTGGCAGGAATCACCTTGATCTCTTCGGACGCCTCCTTGACCAGGATTTTCTCCATGACGGTCTCCCACTTGGCAGGGACTGGGATCAGGCGCTCGCCTTCCTCTTCAACAAGCACATCTTCGACTCGCCACTCGTAGCGGGCCGGCGTCGTGGTGATCCGCTGGCTTGCCTCGCGGATCTGAACTTGCTCGGCCTGTGTTTCAAGTTGTGGCGGCATCCACATCCTTGCGTAACATTCGCCCGGCTTCGCCGGTGGGAGGTCGGCTTCTGACGCTCCCGTCGCGGTCGGCGCGGCGCCGGCCTCGTCTGCTTTCGCGGTCGGTGAAATCTTGGCTACCCCAAGATACCCCAACGCCCCGATCGCAATCGTCGCGATCAAGAATGTGCTCAACTTCTTCATGGTTCTTGCCCTTCACTTGCGGAATCGCGACAAGTACCATGAATGGCGAGACCCCGACAAGCGCGTTTGGACGCGATCCGGAAGGAGTTATTCTCTCGAGCTCAGCGCCTTTCCCGCACGGTCCCGTCCGGCAGGATGCGGTCGCTGTCGATGAAGAACCGGGCTCCGCCAAAGCCGCCTTCGACCCAGTGGTTGTCAGCCCAGGACAGGTAGTCAGGCGAGCCGACCTCGTCATCGGTACCAGGTATGACACCATGCGCATTGGCACCCGCGGCACCGCTCCCGAAGACGATGGCGTAGGTACCGGGGGGCAGCACGAAATCCGCGGGGACCCGAACTTCACGCGAGACGCTGGGCGCATCGAACGTACGAATGAACAGCGCATGCTCAGGCTTTGGGGGGCTTTTCGGTATGGCCTGCTCTGAGGTCGGAAAGACTGCGACAAAGAGGTTCCCAGGCGTCACCTGTGAAATGTGGCCACCGATTGCCTTCACCCGCAGCGGTGTAGCGGTCGTGAACCGAACGCCTAGCCACTGGTTCTCGCTGATCGTGAACCCGTGGTCCTGGCCGGTTGGCCCGAGTTTGGCCGACTCGAAACGTACCGACTGGTGCAGAGCGGAAGGCCGAGGCGCGGCGTCGACCGATCCGACGAACATGGCGCCGAGCGCGAAGCCAACGCTGACTATCCAGTACTTCTTTGTCCCCATCACGCCGCTCCTTGATTATGCTGAAAAATGAATTTTACATTTTCAACATAGTCAGAGACGGTCAGCAGAACAAGGCTCGGCGAGCTCCCTCATCCGTGAGCCAATGAGGCGTACCCCCCGCCGCATCGGACTGAACTTCTGAATCGTCCGTTGCGGTCGTTCTAAGGAACGCGGAGAGACTTCGCGTGTTCGCTCGCGATCCGATGAACGAGCTCACGGAGCTCGCGCCGAGTATCCCTCGGCACATCTCGGTACTTCTTCTGGATCTTGGAGAACACTTTGCCGAGTCGACGTCGCGTAGACGTATCGAGCTCATCCAGGATCTGGACGCCGTTTTCGTTCGATGGTGGCAGCTCTTTTTTCGCATGGGCCCAGGCCTGAATGCGGTCGAAATGATCGAGCGCCCGTGCGAGAAGGACGAACGGGAAGTTGAGTGAAGGGTGCGGCCCAACGCGGACTCGGTACCCGTCTTTCCGATTCTTCACCGCGGAAATCGCTTGGTCGGTCACATTGGACGCACTGGCAAATCGGCGTGTGAGCTCGTAGATCCCAACGCCAAGCCCACCGAGCCCCCCAAGCACCGTTCCGGCGAACACGGACGCGAAGCCCACCGCCGCGTCGACCGCCCCACCCGCAGCGGCCCCCGTGAGCGTCGTGAGCGTCAGGAGCGCGCGTGGTGAAAGCCCCATGACGTCCCAGGTCTCTTTGGCGAACAGATCGTCGTGCGACTCCAGCTCGATCTCGGTTTCGGGTGACCAGTCGTCGAGGCGATGCAAGTAAACCGTAGCGATCTTTCGGTGCGCCTTCTTTTCGATGGCGCGAAGCTTGTCGTGGAACTCTCGCTCGAGGCGCGATTTCTCGTGCGGCAAAGCCCGTTCGTCCGGCAGTACGAAGGTCAAATGCAGCGTGAGCGCATCGACCAGCATGTCGGAAATGAGGTTGGCGACTTGATAGCGCCGGTGCTCTTCCTGGGCGCGCAATGCATCCACGGCTTCAACGATGGACCGTTCCCAGGATGGCCGAAGCGTCGAAAAGGCTTCGAGCAGCTTGCGGCGCTCTTCCCATGTCACCGCATGGGCGTCGAAAAGCCGCACGAGCTTGAAGTACTGATTGAGCGCGCGTCGCCAGTCGTCGATGTGCTCGCCCGATCCGCTGCGGTTGATGAGTGCCATGGCCGGTTGCCCGGCATAGCGGAGCACCTCCATTTCCGTTTCGTAGTTCTTTCGGTAGGGCTCGTCGCCATTGACGACGTAGAGGATCGCCGCGCCATCGAGAATGGGGCGAAGCAGACGTCGCTCTTCGACGAAATCCTCGGTGCCGTCAAACGCGTCGACGAACTCACGCACGCGCTCGACGCGATCGGCGGCAGTGACCTCTCGCTGCTTGATCCAATGAAGCGCCCGCGGTGCGTCTTCGAAGCCGGGCGTATCGATGACCGAGAACAAGACTCGCCCGTCGACCTCGACGTCGTATCGAACACACTCGGTAGTTGTCCCAGGTCTCGGTGAGATCTTGACCGCGTCGTTTTCGATGAGGCTCGCGATGATGCTAGACTTGCCCTTGTTCACTCGACCAACGACCGCAAACCGCGGTGCTTCGACGCTCGGTTCGCTCATAGCGCGTCCAATGCAATGTACGGGTCGGCCAGCTCTGCCAGATACCCGGCCCAAACTTCACGCTGCGCATCGTCGCCACCCGCCGTGAGCAACACGTAGATCTTTCGTGAGGGTGGGCCGTTCTCACGCAGGGTCCGCACAAAGCGCTTGAAGGCCCTGTCGGGCGCGTTCCATGGCTCGGCAAGCACCAGCACCGGCTGCCCGCTGCCTTCGAGTCGCCGGAGCAAGGCCTCGTCTTCGCTGTGATCGTGGCCGCCAGCGCTTGCGATCGGCGATTCGACGAGCGCGCCGAATCGTTCTCGCAACCGCATGGAGAACGTGTCGGGTGAAATCTCGGCTTCGCGCCAACGAACCGCGATGACCGGTTGGTCGCTGCTGAATTGCTGCGGCCGGCTCAAGGGCTGATGCCCTTCGCCGAGTGGTGCGACGTTGCCGGGGTCCTCTTCCTGCACGCGACGCACTCGTGGATGGGTGAGGCGCGCGATGACTTCGACTTCGTCAGGCGTGTCGAAGGGGAGCTTTCGAAAGGCGCGGTTCATTCCGACGCTACCCCAGACGACGAGCGCCAGCCTTGGAAGCAGGCCGTACACCAGGAGAGACATGAGCAGGAAAGGCCACCATCCGCCCGCAACCGCGGCATCTTGGACGCGCGCACCGGCCGGGGCGTTCACATAGGCTGCGTCTAGGCGGTAATACTGCGTCGCTTGGACGAGATCGAGCGTTGGAACGGCATCCGGCAACCAGAGTCGCCACGGCGCAGCCAAGCCTTCGCAAAATCGCTGAAGACCCTCGGCGCCGACCTGCAGAGTCGTGCTCCAGGCGAACGCCAAATCGGTGAACGATACGGCGGCGATGAACGTGGCAATTGCGCCAACGTTGAAGGCGACGGCGCCCACTTGCAGTGCTCGAAACAAGACCCAGCGCTCGACCCCCGCGTACAGGGAACGCCTTGCGAGAAACTTCCCGGCGTCTTCGGCGTCCACCATGCCCACAATCAGCCGCCGGATAAACGCGCTCAGCGGAAAGTGGCCGAGAAAGCCAGGGGAGAAACGCGACCAGACGAAGGCAATGAGGGTCCCCAGTAAGTTGATCCACTGCAGAAACACGAACACGCCCAACACGACCAAGACGTTGATCGGATGGTCACCCGTAAATTGCAGCACCGCGAGCGCGATTGCCGCTCCGACCAATCCAAACACCGCGAAGACGACCCAATTCGCGACGGCATGCGCACGAGCGATGCGCTCGCCGCGGGTGGGCGTAGTGCCCTGGGTCTGTAGCGAAGCCAGCCAGCGAACAACGACCTCCGGAGTGGACTTGGGATCGTCCTGCCAACGCAAGGCGAGCGCGCGATCACGGGCAATGAGCTCCTCGGTGGGTCGATCGCGATCGGACGCGAGCTGCACCTCGAAGTCGATCAATTCCGCGAGGCCGAAGCGAGCCGGGGAGAAATGTCGCTCAGGCGCCGTCACCAAACGAATTGGTACTATACCCCCGGGCCTGAGCCAAGCGACCTCGCGCAGGATTTGCGCATGGACGCGGCTCGGGGCCCGTGGATGTCGCCACGGTTCTTTTTGGGTGCTTCTGGCCTGAAGCCCACATAGGCTGCGGGGCGCGAGCCCAAGGAGCTGGAGCATGACCGACCTACCCCACTTCGAGTTAGAGGAAGTCATCACTTTGACCCGCGTCGCACGAGTCGGCATGACCGTGGCCGAGGTGTTCGAAGAGTGCGTGACCCACCGCGTTCCCGGCATCCCCTTCTGCAACGACAGGGATGAGGTGATCGGCCGAGTGTCGCTTCGGCACACGCTCAAGATGACCTGCATCCCCGAGTTCATGGTCAAGGGCGCACATCTCCTCGGCGACATGATCGAAGCCATACGAATCCCTGACGTCTGGGCCAAGGAGGTATTGCAGATGCCTGCGGAGCACTTTGTGCTGGAGCCGTTGGCCGTCGTGACTTCTGCAGCCCCGGTGGTGAAGGCCCTCGCCATGATGGAGCACTTCAACAGCAGCTATGCCTTCGTCGTCGATGGCGGTGAGTACAAGGGGATCGTTACCCGTATGTGGATCGCATCGCTGATGCTCAAGGTGCGAGAACGCTGAACCGTGGACGTCGCAGCCCCTTCCCTCGATGCGAACATGTACATCGCGGCAGGCATTCTGCTCGCGGCGTACGCCCTCATCTTTAGCGAGGTTTTGCACCGCGCAAATGCCGCCATCATCGGCGCGGTCGTCATGATCGGCGTCGGCATGGCACGGGGCTTCTATTCCGAGGAAGCCGCCTTGGAGTCGATCGATGCCAACACGATCTTCCTGCTCCTTGGCATGATGCTGGTCGTGGCGATGCTGCGGCCGACGGGCGCCTTCGAGTATGCCGCGATCCGCGTGACCAAGCTCGCGGCCGGGAGGCCAATGCTGCTGATGGTCTACTTGGGTCTCGCGGTCAGCGTGATCAGCATGTTCCTCGACAACGTCACTACGATCATCATGTTCGCGCCGCTCACGGTGCTCATCACGCGCATCCTCAAGCTCAACCCAATGCCCTACCTCGTTGCCGAGGCCATGCTCTCGAACATCGGCGGCGCAGCGACCCTGGTCGGCGATCCCCCCAACATCATGATCGGCAGTGCGGCCGGCCTTAGTTTCAACGACTTTCTCGTACACATGAGCTGGCCCATTGCCGTAGTTTGGGTCTTCACGACGGGGCTGTTGCTGCTGATGTTTCGCAAGCAGCTGGCGAGCGATCGGGCGGTCAAACCCATCGATTTGGACGAAGGCCGCGCGATTCGAGACATGCCGGCCTTGAAGCGAATTCTGGTCGCGCTGGGCGTCATCATCGTCTTGTTCTTCACCCATCACCGCCTGCATATGTACCCGGCGTACGCTGCATTCATCGGCTTGGCACTTGCTCTCGCGCTGCTGCGACCGTCGCCAGACAAACTGTTCGGCCAGGTGAATTGGTCGGTATTGGTTTTCTTCGCGGGCCTATTCATCATCGTGGGCGGCGTAGAACAATCCGGCCTGCTCGATCTAGTTGGCTACAAGCTCGCCGTCCTGGCCCAAGAGGCAGGCAAGCCGCTGGTGGCCGCCCTGCTCCTCATGTGGGTTTCCGCTGCGCTCAGCGCGGTCGTGGACAACATCCCGTTCACCGTCGCCATGATCCCCATCATCGGCGGGCTCGAATCCAAAGGCGTCAACATCACTCCGCTCTGGTGGGCCTTGGCCTTTGGGGTTGCCCTGGGTGGCAACGGCACCCACATCGCTGCGACGGCAAACATCATCGTGGTCACCGAGTCGGAGAACTGCGGTATCCCGGGGGCGCGGGTGACGCCCAGCAGCTGGCTGCGCTTCGGCTTGCCAGTCACCTTCCTGAGCCTGGTCGTGGCCAGCGTCATGTACGCCATTTTCTTCGATTTCTTTCTGTGAGCATGGCCAGGCCTCGGTCAGTCGGTCGGCGTGACCGGCCCGGCTGAACACCTGAGCGCCCGGTGCCGCGCCCGCATTGTTATGTTATTGAAATTACATGGGCACACCGGCGGTATTTCCGTTCCGCACCAAGCTCACGGTCCTCGGCGCACTGCTCACGATCGTGCCGCTTACGGCGCTGGGGTACGCCTTGATGAGCGAGGCAAGCGAGACGGTGCGCACGATGACCCGGGAGTACCAGCTTTCGGTGGCTGGCGATTTGTCGCGGACGATCGAATCAGAGCTCGGAGAAGCAGAGAACGGACTCGAAGCGGTTGGGCGTGTCTTGACGAACATCGACCTTCCCGAGTCCGTCGCGATTCAGCTCGCGATCAATCTCGTCGCCGCGCATGAAGCGATCGACCACGTCGGCGTCTACGCGCTCAACGGCGAATTGGTGGATGTGATTCGCGAAGCGTCAGCACAAGACGTCAAACCGCCGGAGCGGCTCTCCGAGGATATCCGTGAGGCGGCCGCCGCTGAAAACGTGGTCACCGGTGCTGCGGTCCCAGGCAAAACAGGCCCCCGAGTCCTGCTGGTGCTCCCCATTCGCAGGGCGGAGGTGGTGACGGGCTTCGTAGGGAGCTTGGTCTCGCTTCGGCGCGTGCAGCAGCGGGTCGAGCAGCTGTCGATCGAGCGCCTCGAGGGGTTACCCGGTTCGCTGTTCGTCATCGATGACAACATGCGCATCCTCGCGCACTCTCGCGTAGATCAGTCACGAGAGCTCGCCTCTGCGCGTGGCGCAGGTGCGCTCGAAGGGGTTGACACCAGCAGGTTTGCCGGAGCAATGGTCAAGTCTGGCGAGTACGTCGAAGCCGATGGCACCGAGATGGTGGGCACCGTGAGCGGGCTTCAAACCCGCCCCTGGGCGATCGTGACCCAGATCCCACGTGATTTCGCGTATGCCTCGGTCAACACGATGCGGCGCGTAGTGTTCGTGGTCAGCCTCATCGCCATCATCATCGCGCTGATGGTGACCTTCGCCGTAGCGCGGCAGATCACTCGGCCCATCCAGCAGCTTTCGACCTTCGCGGACGACCTGGCCGCACGCCGTTTCGATCGACGGGTCACGGTAAATACGCGGGACGAGCTGGCGGTCTTGGGAGACGTGCTCAGCTCCGCGGCCGCCGATTTACAAGCGAGTGAAGTGCGAATTCGCGAGGAAGAGGCGATACGGCGAGACCTTCGGCGGTATCTCGATTCGGATCTCGTCGACCGGGTGGTTCGTCGCGAGCAGGACATGAATCTCGGCGGCGAGCGGCGCGAAATTTCGGTGCTCTTTGCCGACGTCGTCGCGTTTACACCGATCGCCGACTCGCTCGCAGCCGAGGAAACGGTCGGCCTGCTCAACGAGCTGTTTACGATCCTGACCGAGATCGTCTTCCGGTACGAAGGCACCGTCGACAAGTTCATCGGGGATTCCGTGATGGCCATCTGGGGCGCGCCCCAGCTCCAACCAGACCACGCCGCCCGAGCGATCGCTGCCGCCGAAGATATGATGCGCTGGCTCGAGGCGGGAAATCAGGGCTGGCGGGAGAAGTTCGGCGTGACCGTCGAGTTGGCGATCGGGATCAACTCGGGGCACGCAGTCGTCGGCAACGTGGGCTCCGAGACCCGAATGCAGTACACGGCGATCGGAGACGTCGTCAATGTCGCGGCCCGGCTCGAATCCATCGCTCGACCGCAGCAGATTCTGGTTACACACGCCACGAAGATCTCGGCCGGCGACGGTTTCGAGTACTCCTCGCTGGGGCCCAGACAACTCGTCGGCCGCAGGGACCCCGTCAAGCTCTTCGAGGTCCGGGTATGAACGGAGTGGCTCGATGAAGCGAGGAGATCTCGCGCCGGGAACCGTCATCGCCAACCGATTCGTGATCGAACGCCAGATCGGTTCGGGCGGGATGGGAACGGTCTACGCAGCGAAGCAACGAGGGCTCGGTCGCTCGGTCGCGATCAAAGTGATCGCTCCGGAAGACGCAGCGAAACCAATGGCCCGGCGTCGCTTTGAACGCGAGGCCCGCGTGGCGGCCGCGCTGAGGCACCCGAATGCGGTCGAAATTTACGATTTTGGAACCCACGAAGACACGATGTACCTGGCGATGGAGCTTCTCGATGGCCTGAGCCTTCGTTCGCTGGTCGACTTCGATCTCCCGCCGCTCAGCCCACGCCGTGCCTGCCAAATCGCAACGGATGTAGCCAGCGTCCTTGCTTCGGCTGCGTCCATCGGCCTAATTCACCGGGACCTCAAGCCGGAGAACATCATTTTGGACCGAACCCAAGACGGCGAGCGAACTGTGGTGGTCGATTTTGGGCTTGCGTACATCTTGGAAAGCGAAGAGTCAGGGCGGCTGACCCGCGTCGGCGAAGGGCTCGGCACGCCCGACTACTTGTCTCCGGAGCAAGCGCGAGGGGTCAACCTTTCCCCAGCCTGCGACATCTACTCGCTTGGCTGCATGCTCTATGAGATGTTGACATCGAAGCCGCCCTTCGACGGAAAGCACGCAGTTGTCCTCTCGCAGCACCTGTTCGTCGCCCCACTTTCGATTCGCGACCGCGCTCCAGACATCAAGATTCCAAGCGCGCTCGACGAGCTCATCCTCGCCATGCTGGCCAAGTCCCCCTTGGACCGCCCATCTTCGCAGGCAGTCTTCGAAACGCTGCGCTTGCTCGACCCAAACGCGCCTCAGCGAAAGGGAGAGGCGACCGGCGACCGGCTGCACGGTAGGCCGGCGCGCATGGTGTCAGCGCCTCCCGTCGAAGATGACGGTGCCACGATGGATGGGGACGCCTGGTTCGGTTCCAACATCAAGATTGCCGTGTGCGGTGGCGTCGAAGCGGAGCTGGCACTCGGGCTTGCGGCCAATGGGATCGAGGCGGTGGCGATCGACGCCGAGCCGGAGGACATTCCCTTGGGCTTCCTGGCTGTGTTTGCACCTGGCGCGACTGCCACGCAGGTTGCGGCCTTGGCAGAAACCGGGCTCCCCGTCGTGAGCGACGCGGACCCCGGAGATATTGAACGGCTCGCGGACATGCTTCGCGCCGGTGCGTCGGAAGTCGTGATTCAGCCGTGCCCGCCCGAGGATATCGCCCGAAAGGTGTGGCGCGCGGTTCGAAAGGGGTAAGGAGGATACATTGCTGAGGTACATCGCAAGCTTGACCATGTTCGGCATCGTCGTGGGCACCGGATCGGTGGGAGCGGCCCAGGCCGCGAAGCCTCCGGAGACGTACGAGTACCGGATTCAACCCGGGGACACCTGCGCGGGCATCGCCGAGCGGCTCTTCGGCAACAAGCGACGCTGGGATCTGATCCACAAGCACAACCCGAACATGGGCCCCACTCCGCACCGCTTGGTGCCGGGCCAGGTCCTCATCATGCCGCGGCTCGAGCAAGGCCCCGACGCCCTCCTCACCGACGTGCAGCGCACCGTGCAAGCGCGAGCGCCGCAAAAGCCCGAGTGGGAACGCGCACGGCGGGGCAAGGAGCTCTACCGCGGATGGCGTGTCAACACGCTGGAGCGAGCGTCCGCGGACGTGAAGTTTCAGGACGGATCTCTGGTGCAGATGAGACAAAACACGCTCATCATCATCTACGGAGGCGTGTACCGCGAGGCGCGGCGCAAGACCACGGAAGCAACCTTGGAGCGCGGCACGCTCCGAAGCCGCTTGAGCGAGTTTCGTCTGGAGGTGAAGACGCCGACCGCCGAGGCGGGTCTCGACGGAGGAAGCTCCGTTCTCAGCGTCGACGATGAGGGCACGAGCCTTCTCTCGAACCACGAAGGTGGTGAGGCCCAGTTCAAGGTGTCGACGGGCGAAGCGGTCCGCGTAAAACCAGGTTTCGGTTCCAAAGTGCCCAAGGGCACCCCTCGCCCGAGCAAGCCGAAACCTCTGCCCCCAACACCCAGTTGGAACAGCGGGCTCGCTGTGATTTTCTCGGGTATTCGCACCGAGGGAGGCACCGTGCGTGGCGCGTGGAGCTCGGTGAAGGCCGCCGCCTCGTACCACGTCGAGATCGCCAAGGATCGCGAAGGAGGCGAAGTCGTCGTGGCGACGACGGTGCCTTCCTCGGTCACGAGCTTCGAGATTCACCGACTGCCCGAAGGGGTCTACTTCGCCCGCGTCTCGAGCATTGACGGCGATGGATTCGAAAGTCCGCAATCTGCGGCGCATCCGATGAACGTGCACTTGGTTCAATTCGATTTTCCCGGCCAGGACGCCAACGAAACTGCAGTCGCAGCGCTCGGCGACTCAAGCGAAGCGCCCCTGCCGGCCCGGGTGCTTCCGGGCACCAAAGTCATCTCCCCCGGCGGATTTCGCTGCGGCACCGGAAGCCATGAAAAGGCTGAATCGTTCGAATTGGCCGAGGCTGGCGTCTATGAAGTGCTCTGCATGAGTGACGATGGCGCCGCTGCGCCCGCGGTCGAAGTTGCCGTCGTGGCGCCCGTCTTGGAAATCCTAGAGCCGGAGACGAACGCGCCGCTCGTTCGAGACGAAGTTCCCATGCGCCTGACAGTAGCCGTGCAAAGCGAGCTCCCTCTGCCCGATGACGCGCGTTTTCGAGCCGCCGATGGGCTCGTTCTCGATGAAATTTTCAGCAGCGAGAACGCGACCACGATGGAGCTCAGCGCGACCAAGGAAAGCCCTGACGCGCTCGCGCTCGAGCTGGTAGCCGGACCGGCAGACGACGCAGCGGTGCTTGCGTCCCTCCGATTCGACGTGATCGAAGCCGAGCGACTGGATTTCGCACCGAACGAAGCCCTCGGCCTGATGCTCACGCCGAACGTTCTCGGGCTTACGAACGACCGACGCGAAGGCTCGGGCCCGTTCGCAACGATTGCTTACCTCGGCGACCCAAAATCCGACAATGGCAAATGGCGGCTGAGCCTCGGCGGCGAGATCGCACCGGTTCGACGCGCTCGCATCGGCATCGCCATCCCCGTCGATGTGCACCGTTCCGGGGTTTCTCCCGTGCCCGTCCGAGACGAGGGGATTCTCGTCTGGGGCGGCTACCGCATTTTCATGCGCCGAGACTTCTCGCTCTACACGGAGCTCGGCGTATGGTTCCCAAGCGCGGAGGGAAGCAGGAGCGTCGTGCGTACGCGATTTGCGCCCGCGATTGAAGGCTCTTACTTACTCGTCGATCGCCTTCTGTTCCGCAGCCGCCAAGGGGCGATACTCGAAACCTCCTCCGGTGGGCCGTTTCTCTGGGCTTCTGCATACGGCATTGACATCAAGCTCGTTCGTCTGCTGTCGATCAGCGCGGAACTCGACGTGGTGCTTGGCAAGTCGGGTGGGGACACTGTCACTGGCGTCGGGGGCGGCCCGGGCCTGAGCGTGTTGGCCGGCCCCGCCGCGATCTACTTCGCGACGCGCTTCGCCGCCACCGACGATTTTGAAGCGTCGAACGGCAAGTACACCTTCAGCGGCGGCGTACGACTCACCTTCGAGTAACCCTTCTCGGCGTCGCGAGCGCTAGGTGGCAGCCGCCGGGCCTTGGTAGCTGTCGCCACCAAAAGCCAGAATCGGATAGAAGATGAATCCGAGGAAGAACAGACCCAAGGCAAACGCCAGGTCGTGGCCGAACGACCTCGACAGGTCGAGCGCGACGAGGAACCCAACGACGACGTTCACCAGCGGAATGAGAAAGAGGATGATCCACCACCAAGGGCGTCCAACGATTTCGAGAAGAACGATCACGTTGTAAATCGGAACAATCGCCGCCCAACCCGGCTTGCCCGCTTTCTCGAAGATCTTCCAAAGCACCCAGAAGAAGAACGCGATGACCGCGAGCTGAATGATCAACCCAAAGAAGCTTCCGTCCCCTCCGTCCATTTCCTACTCTCCTCTCGCGGCCGGCCGGCCGTCTGGGCCAGCGTATCACGATCCTCTGCGGCTCAGCGATGGCCGATCGACGCCTCCAAGGCGCTGGTGTCAAACCCTTCAGGGGCCTTGCCATCTCGCATGTAGAGATAGAGGGCGGCTTGGAAGATGCCCTGGAGCGCCGACTGCGCCAGCGCGATGACGGTGAAGTAGACGACTGCCACGACGATGAGCACTGCGCTTTGGGCTGCAAAGCCTAGCACCAAGAACAGAATGCCCGGCAGTGCCAGGAGCAAGAAAATCAAGCCAAAGCTGAAATTGCCGATGAGCTGCTCACCCCAGGTCTTCTTGAGCATGGAAGCCGAGCGCTTGAGCGCGCTCAGTGGACCTTCGTTCTCGATCACGAGAATCGGAACCACGAGAAAGCTCGTGAGCGACCAGGCTACGCCCAACAAGCCAGCGACGATCTTACCAACCAAGTTGGAGCGCTCTTCGATCATCCGAAGCACGAGGCCCACGGTGGCCGCAACGAGCGCCCAACCAAGGATCGCGGGCAGTCGAGCCCAGGCTGCCCGAAGGCCGTCACTGACGGTTGGGTCGCCCCCCTCCATGCGAATTTCCGCGCAGGCGATGAGGCCAGCGTTAAAGAAGATGATCACGAAGTAGTTGCAGCAGTAGAACAGAAACAAGCCGAGGATGTGCAGGG
>RCNF010001296.1_pt1 | contig 13165 bp, 12 predicted proteins | sample 2041311 | NCBI WGS metagenome assembly RCNF01 (sample SAMN09708228, study PRJNA481090) | Marine sediment metagenome, whole genome shotgun sequencing project. | biome: marine sediment; feature: ocean; material: sediment; isolation source: Sewage treatment plant 2 marine sediment (STP2) ... | reverse complement strand
TCCGGGTCGTCGACCAACGCCGCATAGCAGTTGTCTGACACGTGCTTGAAGGTGTCGAGTCCGACCATGTCCGCGGTGCGAAAGCTCGCGCTCTTTGGGTGACCCATCGGCGGCCCGGTGATCGCGTCGACGTCCTCGGGCGTGAGGCCCGCGGCCGTCATCTCGTTCATCGTGAGTGACATCGAGTAGCAACCGATGCGATTGCCGACGAAGTTCGGCGTGTCCTTGCCGACGACGATGCCCTTGCCGAGCTGGTCCGTCCCGAAGACCCTCATGCGGTCCATCGTGGAAGGGTCGGTTTCCTCTCCGGCGACCAGCTCGAGCAGCTTCATGTAACGCACCGGATTGAAGAAGTGCATGACCAGGAAGTTCTTGCGGAACGCATCCCCGCGGCCCTGGAGCATGTCGGCGATGCGAAGCCCCGAGGTGTTCGACGCGACGACGGTTCCTTCGTCGAGCGTGTTTTCGAGCTTCTCGAAGAGACTGCGCTTGATGTCGATGTTCTCGATGATCGCCTCGATCACGAGGTCACATCCCTTGAGCAGGTCGATGTCGTCCTCGAGATTGCCGACCGTGACGCGCTTGGCGTAGTTCGGATGAAAGAACGCCGCGGGCCTCGCCTTGAGCGCGCCCTTGAGCCCACCCGCCGCGAACTGGTTCCGCTTCGCAGGGTTCTTCTTGTCCGCGTCGCTCAGCCCCGGTGGCACGATGTCCAGCATCACCACGTCGACCCCGGCGTTGGCAAAGTGCGCCATGATGCCGCTGCCCATAACGCCCGCTCCGATCACACCTGCTCGCCGTACTGGTTTCGTCATTCTTCTCTCCTGAGGTTCGGGCGGAGGAACTTTCCGCAAGACCTGCCAGAAAGCAAGCCGTCACGTCGATTGCCCGGTTTGTGCTGCTATTTGTAAGGAAGGGCTGCTAGCGCCGCGACGAGCTCGTCATGGATGATTCCGTTGCTCGCGATGGCTCCACCGCCGTAAATCGTTTCTTCGCCGCGGAAGGAAGTGAACCTTCCGCCCGCCTCGCGGATGAGCACGGCGGGCGCGCAGATATCATAGGGTTGAACGCCCGGGTCGACCATTGCATCGGAGCGTCCCAGCAGGATCTGCCCATAACCGTCGAAATCGGGGCAGCCGCGCGCGATGTCGCAGGCGTCGGACAAGCGAAGGAGCGCGTCTCCGACCCCCGCCATCGTGAACTGCTGAAGCCCGCCATGGGTCACCGTCGCGTCGGCAAGCGGACCGATCTTGGACACCTGAACTGGCTTGCCGTTGTGGGTCGCGCCCTTGCCCTGCACCCCGACGAAGAAGTCGTCTGCAGCAGGCATATACGCGATGCCGATGACGGGAATGCCGTCCGCCTCGACGCCCAAGAGCACCGACCAGGTCGGCCAGCCGCGGACGAAGGCGCGGGTGCCATCGATCGGATCGACGATGAAGCGGAGCCCGGAGCTGCCTTTGACAACGCCGGTTTCTTCGCCGAGGAAGCCGGCGTCGGGAAAGGCCGCGACGATGTGATCACGAATGATTTGCTCCGCTTCGCGATCGGCGATCGTCACCGGGCTGCGATCCGGCTTCTTCTCGGCGACCACGCCCTGTTGAAAATGCTTCAACGCAGCTTCGCCTGCTCGGCGCGCAATGTCTTGCAGCGCGTGCAATCCGTCCGGTCCGCCGATACGAGTGATGTCGAACGCTTCGCCCATGAGCGGAGCATGACCCCCGGGCTCCATCGTTTCCAATTGACGGCTCCGGCTTCTGTCTCCACGATAGCCCCTATGGCGCAACGGGGGTCGATCGTGCCATTCGCCGGCTGGCGGCGGACTCGGTTGTTGGGGGAGTCCCCCCTGCGCCAAGCGGTGAGGTCCATCGGCGACCGGGCCGTGAGATTTGCCGAAGAGGTCGTCGGCCAAGACCTCGACGCGCGCATCGCCGGCATCAAGACCCATCCGAACGAAGTCGGCCACGACCCGTTCGGCTTCGACCCGGAAACCAGCCGCTACGCCCTGGCCGTCGCGGCCCTCCTGCACCGACGCTACTTCCGAACCGAGGTCTTTGGCATCGACCGGGTCCCTCAGGGCAGGGTGCTGATCGTGGCCAATCACTCCGGGCAGCTGCCGGTCGATGCGGTGATGATCGGCAGCGCCATGATGCTCGACGCGGATCCGCCGCGGTTCCCCCGAAGCATGGTCGAGACCTGGACGGCCGAGCTGCCCTTCATTTCGACGCTCTATCCTCGGCTCGGCCAGGTCGTGGGTTCGCCAGAGAACGCCCGGCGCCTGCTTCGACAAGAAGAGAGCCTCATCGTCTTTCCCGAGGGCGCCCGGGGCATCAGCAAGACGTTCGATCAGCGCTACAACCTCACCGATTTCGGCCTGGGCTTCGTCCGTCTCGCGCTCGAAACCAATACGCCGATCGTCCCGGTGGCGGTCATTGGCGGCGAAGAGCAGTATCCGTCGATTGCGGACTTCAAGCCCTTGGCGCGGCTCCTGAGGATGCCGGCGTTTCCCGTCATGCCGCAGGTCTTCTTCGGCATGCTCGCGCCCCTGCCCACCAAGTACCGTCTCTACTTCGGCGATGCCTTCCACTTCGAAGGAGACCCCGACGACGACGATTCCAAAATCGAAGAGAAAGTCTGGCTCGTGAAGAGCACGATTCAGAGCATGGTGAACCGCGGTTTGCGCGAACGTAAAGGCGTGTTCATCTGACCGAGGCCGTAGCTATGCCGAACCCACACACCAGCAACCGAACCAAGCCGAGCGCGCGCCGGGGGCGTGAGCCCGTTCGGGAGCGTCCGTCTGCGAGAGCGCCGGTCGCGCGCGGTGTTTTTGGTCATTCGGCCGATCCCTCGATTCCAGTCGAGCAGCCTCCTCAGCCTTTGGTGGAGACGCAACTGCGGCAACAAACGCAGCCCCAGCCGCAAGAGCCTCAGCGCCAGGGGGAGCCCTCGACAGGCAAGCGCCCTAAGCCCGCCACCGAAGGCGCGGTTTTGGTGACCGGCGTCTGCGGTCGCCTCGGCAGGCTGCTGGTGCGGGAGCTCCATCGAACCGATCGCGTCGTCGGCGTCGATCGACGCTCCTTCGACGACCGTCCCAAGGACATCATCCATCACCAAATCGACATGCGGCGCAAGAAGATGAAAGACATCTTCCGCGGCCGCGACGTCCGCGCAGTCGTTCACCTCGGCGTCCTTCACGACCTGCGGCGAAGCGATCGCGAGCGCCACTCCTGGAACATCGTCGCCTTCCAGAAACTGCTCGACTACATGGCGCAGTACAAAGTTCCGAAGCTGGTCGTGCTCTCGGGCGCCAACGTCTACGGCCCTCAGCCCAACAACCCGCAGTTCCTGACCGAGGACGCGCCCTTGCTGGGTGCCCAGCAGTTTGGCGGCATGCGCGACCTGGTCGAGCTCGACATGCTCGCCCAGAGCTTCTTTTGGAGGCAGGCCGAAACGGAGACCGTCGTTCTTCGGCCCTGCCACATCGTCGGCCGCGTCCACAACGCCGCCAGCAACTACCTCCGGCTCGAGCGCCCGGTGATGGTGATGGGCTTCGACCCAATGATGCAGGTCGTGCACGAACGGGACGTCGTCCGCGCGATGCAGCTCGCCCTTCGGCCCGGCGTCCGTGGCATCTTCAACATCAGGGGGCCCGGCGAGATGCCCCTTTCGCATCTAGTGCGTCAGGCCGGCGGCCGTCCGCGCATCGTGCCTTCACCGCTCGCCAGGGTCGCCCTCGACCAGCTCTGGAAGCTTCGGCTCAGCTCGTTTCCGTCCGAGGAGCTCGACCACCTGCGCTACGTCTGCATGGTAGACGACTCACGGGCCCGCACCGAATTGGGGTACGAGCCCGTGCACTCGATCAGCCGCGTCCTTCGGGACGTCCGGCGGCTACGCTACCAGCTGGCCTAGCGGCACTTGCCGTCGATGCAGTTCTCCCCGTCGGGGCAGTCCGATTGAACGCGGCAGTCGCTCTGAAGCTCGCTTTCGACGTAGCAGAGGTTGTCGGGCCCGCAGAGCGGAACCTGACCGTCGCGCGAGGCGCAGATCAAATCGGGCTCGGGGACGGTGATGTCGCACTCGGTGCGGCAGAGGCCTTCCACACAGATGCTGCCGTCGCAGTCGGCGTCGGTGCGGCAGTACGGCGTGGGCGCCGCAGGGTCGGGGCTCGTGCGCGGCCGGCAGAAGCCCTCGACGTCGCAGACCTCGATCGCATCGTTGCAGCCTTCGTCGCAGCGGCGGAGGCAGGTTCCTTCGACGCAGTTTGTGGAGAGGTCGGGGCATTCGCTGCTGTCGATGCACTCACCGACGATCGGCTGGCAGAGGCTTGCCTCGCAGGCCGTACCGCTCGGGCAAATCGTGTCGGGGCCACAGAGAAGGCGACACCGGTTGTTGGCGCAGGTGAAGCCGGCCGAGCACTGGAAATCGAACTGGCAGGTCTCCGCGACCGCGGTGCAGAGGTTCTCCACACAGAGCTCGCCGCCCAGGCAGTTGTCGTCGGCCAGACAGTTCCCAGCGGTGGCGGGCCGGCAGCTGTCCCGGAAGTCACACTCGAAGCCCGATGAGCAATCGGGGTCGGCGCGGCATTCGGCGACGGCCGGGATGTAGCAGCCGCCGTCGGCGCGGTCGCAGTAGCTGCCGACCGGACAATCACCGTCGGTCAGACAGATTCCGAAATCGTAGCCGATGCAACTGTTTGCCTCCGGGTCGCAAAACGTGTCGGAGGGACAGTCGAAGTCGCTCTGACAGGAGACTTGAACTTCGCGCTCCACCGGCCCGGAGCCATAGATGGGGCAGCCGGTGAGGAGCAGCAGAAACGGAAGGAAAGAGACTGCGCGTGAATGGGCCATGAAACTCCGACGCGCCCTGAACGGCAGTATTCAAGCCCCTTGCGGCTAGCCCAGAAAGGTGTCCTCGAAGGCCCGGTTTTGTCGCAAAGCCTCGTACAAAACGATGGCAACGGCGTTGCTCAGGTTCAGGCTCCGGACGGCTCCGATGGTGGGGATCGCCCAGACGTTTTGCCGGTCCTCGAGCAGCGCCCGGGGCAGTCCCACCGACTCCCGGCCGAAGACCAGGGCGTCACCGGGCTCGAAGGTCGCTTCGAGGTACGATCGGGACGCAGTGGCAGAAAATAAATGAATTCGGCGATGTGGGTCGGATTCCTCGAAAGCCGCGAATGATTTATGGCGGTGGATCTCGACCAGATCCCAGTAGTCGAGGCCCGCGCGGCGCACCGCGTGCGCATCGATCTGGAAGCCGAGCGGCCCCACCAGGTGCAGCGGCGACTGGGTTGCTCCGCAGGTCCGGGCGACCGCGCCGGTGTTGGGCGGGATCTCCGGCTCGACCAAAACGACATGAAAAGGGCTGGTCGTCGGCGAGGCGCGGAGCTTGAGGCCTTGGGGCATGCTGGTTCTTACGATAGAGGGTAGCGGGATGGCAAAGCGGAGCTGGTTGTTGGCGATCCTGGGAGTCATCGGGGCTCTGCTGCTTTGGCGTCAGAGTCGGCCGGAGGCGTCCGATGCTTTGCTCCAGTGGACCAAGGTCGCGGCTCTGGTGGCGCCACCGGTCGGTCCGAGCTGGGAGCGGGTCGATGCCTATCCCGAGGTGCAGGAAGCGGTGAAGGGCAGTGATCCGGTTCGCCTGCGGGAGGCACTCGAAGCAGCCGGGCTTCAGGGTCTGTGGGTCGGCGTGTCGGTTGGGCTGTCCTCGCGTGGGGATCTTCCCTTGGCAAGACGCTTCGCGGCCGGCGCTGTGGTACGCGGTTTTCGAGGAGCCGCGCTCACGCCCCAGGGGCTTCTCTACGTCGTCGACGAGACCAAGTGGCCGGTGGTCATTTCGGATCGGGTCCTCGCTCGCGTCGCGCGTCGCATTCTCGAAGGGAGTGCGCCGCCGCCGATGGACGCGTTTCCCAAGGAGCTGACGGAGGAGCAAGCGGTCGAGGTGTTGATCGTGTTGAGCGGCGGAACGGGTCCACGGCTGTGGAGATCGGCGCGTGCGCACTCGATTGCCGAGGGGCTTGTCACCGCATCGCTCGCGGCGCGGGAACGCTGGGAGGAGAGGGCGGAGACGATGGGGGGACCGCTCGGCGAGCGTCTCGATCAGCTCGACGTCGAGGTCGCGTTCCTGTTCGACGACGGCACGTTTGACGCCGGGGCCACCTCATTGATCGACGCGCTCGTCAAGCCGCAGCACGGCGTGGCTTACGAGCAGCCGGCACGCTGGCGCTATTTGATGCCTCGCGCGACCCACAGCGCGGACAGCCCGACCGATGCCTACAAGCAGCTATTCAGAGACAACGGCCTTCCGGAGGACAGCTTCGGCCGCAGTGACCTGCGCCTCTATCGGGTCCGAATGCAGACGGTGTCGATCGATCAAGGCTCGACGGGTCCGAGGTGAGCGGGCGGGCCGGTCGGCTCCGGTGCTGGATCGACGATTTGTTCCGCCTCGAAGGTTTCGAGTGCAGCCTCGCCCTCCCCAGGGAGCAAGATCACGAAGGTCGTGCCGAACCCTTCACGGCTGCGCACGTCGATACGGCCGCCCGCTTCGGAAATGATTCGTTGGGAGATGGCCAGGCCGAGGCCGGTTCCCTGCTGCTTCGTGGTGACGAAAGGCACAAACAGATTCGCAAGCAGGCCGGGTGCGATGCCGGGGCCCGTGTCACGCACGCTAATTTGCACCCAGCGCCAGGCGCCGCCTCCGCGGCGGAAGCTGTCCTGACTGCGCGTTTCGACGAAGATGTCACCACCGCCCGCCATCGCCTGCACCGCGTTCTGGACGAGGTTGATGAGGACCTGTCGGAGGTGCTCGATGTCGATGCGCACCCGGGGCAGGTCCTGCGCTATCTCGACGTGCAGCGTCACGCCGACCGAGTCGCATTCGGGGCGGAGAAACTGAAGCGTCAGCTCGACGGCCGCATTGACGGGAATTGGCTCGGGGTCGCTGTGGGCGGGCCGCGCGTAGTCTAGGAACGAGCTGACGACGCGATTGAGCCGATCCACCTCGTCGACGATGATGTCGAGGAACTCCGCGCCATCTTCGGGCGGCGCGGAGGTTTCGGTCAGGTACTGGGCGCTTGCCTTGATCGAGCCCAGCGGATTTCGGATTTCGTGGGCCAGTCCGGCCGCCATTTCACCGAGCGCGGCGAGCCGGTCCTTTTCTTTCATCTGCTGGTAGACCTGCGAGTTCTCGATGGTAACGGCGACCTGGTTGGCCAAGCCGGCCAGCAGCTGCACCTCTTCGCGCGAGAAGGCGTCTCTCAGCCGGTCGTCCCTGAGAGCGATGAAGCCATAGAGGTCATGGTGGGACTCGCCGCGGAGCCCGAGGCACACGGAGGCCTGGAGCGCGCGCATCGTGACGGCGATGTCATGCGCGGTTTCGGCTTCCCGGTCGTCGCCGACCAGCCTTCGCTCCTCGAGCTCGCGCTCAGCATTTTCGAGGACCGAGGTGCCGATCTTCGAGAGTCGATCGAGGAGCGGCCGCGCTGGCGCCATTTCGACCCGCTCTGTGGGCTTGGGGCCAAAGTGGTTCTTCAGCTTGAAGACGCGCGCATCGGGCCCGAGCAGGTACAGTGCGCCCTGGGTGAACCGAGGCGACGAATCGAGCCCGTCGATCAGGACTTGGCCGAGCTCGTCGACGTCGAGAATGTGCGCGCTCGACCTTCGAAGCGCCAGGATGGTCCGCTCGAGCTCGAAGCGTTCGTGGAAGAACACCTGCGAAATCCATTCCTGCACTTTCGTTCGAACGGGGTCGAAGAGAATGAGCACGACGAATGCCGACACGACGACGTGAAGGAAAAGCTGCTCTCCCGAAACCAGGCGCATCAGCCAGAGAATCAACGCCAGCACGAAGGCGAGCGCGGTCAGGACGCCCAGGCGCCCGGCTAGCTCATAGAGGTCGAAAAGGCGGTAGTGGGTGATCGACTGAGAGAGCGCGTAGAGGAAGACGAGGATCAAAATCGTGCCGACCGGCGGAATGTCGAGACCGACGTACGGGAGATACTCGACCAATGTGAAGAGCCCGCCGAAGCCGCCGACCAGAGCGATGTAACGAAGACGCGCGCCTTCAACGTGCGAGTCGGTTTCGAACCCGAGCTTGTAGAGGTAGCCGAGGGCGAGGGAGAGGAAGACCGTCGCATAAAGCAGCAGGCCCCCGACGACGACCGCGTGATCGTAGAACGGTGTCAACATCGCGCCGAGAAGGACCACCGCGGCGACGACTGAGGCGCGTTTGAGGAAGCGCGTGCGGCCGGTTTCCCCAGGCGCGAACACGCTGAAGAAGCGCACCGCCGCCAGCGGGAGCAAGACGCCGCAGATCAAATTGAAGCGCTCCCAGAACGGCACTCGGCCAACCACGCCGAGCACGAAGGTGCTCACGTACCAAAGACCGGTGTTGGTGGCCAGGATGCCAAAGAGCCAGCGATCGCGTTGGCGTTGGGTGCGCAAAAGGACGCTCGCCGCAAGCGCGAAGCACAGGAGCGCGGCGATGAACGAGGTTTGGGTCCGTGCGTCCACGGCCCAAGCGTAACAGCTCCCCCCGGCCTGGTCAGTTGCTAGACTGCGCCTTGCAATGGTGCTGCAGATACTCGATGGGGCGATCGGGACCGAGCTGACTTCACGCGGACTGACGCTAGAAGCGCCCCGGTGGAGTGCTCGCGCGATCCATGAGGCGCCCAAGGTGCTGGCCGAGGTGCACGCAGACTACGCGAATGCGGGCGCGACGCACCACACCGCCAACACGTTTCGGACGCAGCCTCGCTCGTTCGGGGATGGCTGGCTCGCCGCGCTCGCGGACGCGGTCCGGATCGCGCGCGACGCTGTAGGGCCAGGGCAGGCCGTGCTCGGGAGCATGGCGCCGGTCGAGGACTGCTATCGACCAGACCTGAGCCCAGGTACCGAGGCTCGGTCGGAGCATCGGCAGGTCGCCTCCGCACTGGCAGAAGCGGGGTGCGACGTCTTGCTCTGCGAGACCTTTGCCAATGGAGCAGAAGCGCTCGTTGCGGTGGAAGAAGCGATGGCCACCGGCTTGCCCGTCTGGCTCTCCTTGACAGCCGGGCCGTTCGGCGAGCTGCTGATGCCGCAGGAGCTGGCGCGGATTGGTACGGATGCCGCGTCGATTGGCATCGGACGGCTTCTGGTGAACTGCACGGCCGCGACACAGATCGTTGCCTATGTCGACGCGATCGCCTCGCTTGGCGTGCCGACAGGCGTGTACGCGAACGCCGGCCGGGAGGACGAAGGGCTCGGCTGGGGTGCGACGGGCCCAGCGGCCGCGGATGCCTACGCGACCCTTGCCGAACGATGGAAGGACGCGGGCGCTTCGGTCATCGGGGGCTGCTGCGGCACGGGGCCGCTGCACATCCAAGTCTTGGCCGCTCGCTTTGCCTAGTGGTTGGCCGCGGTTCGGGTATTCGAGCTCGACTCGATGAGCTCGCTCACCGTCTGCAGCAGGTCGGACGGATCGAACGGCTTGCGAAGCCAGCGCTCGGGCTTGCCATCCGGATCGGCGTCGTCGGGAGGCGGCGCGCCGCTCATGATCGCCGCGCGGGTGACCAAACCTTTTTTGCGCAGCATCCCGAGCAGGATGTCCCCCCGCTCGTCGGGAAGGGTGAGGTCGATCATCGCGGCAGAGAAGGGCCCCTTGCTCGCAAGCGCCTCTTTGGCGCTGCCGACGCAGGTCGAAGCCACACCGGACAGCATCAGGGTCGTGGCGATGAGCCCACGCACGCCTTCGTCGTCTTCCACAACCAGGATGTGGCTGCGTTCGGCTTCGTCGGGCTTCATGACTCGGCTGATCCGAGGTCGCTTCGGCACCAAGTCGGATTCGCGCTTCACGCCGGCCTCGGGCAGCTCGATTCGAAACTTCGCCCCTCGTCCCGGTGATGTGTCGAGGCGAATCCTTCCGCCCAGAGACTCGACGGTGCCGCGAACGATGGCCAAGCCAAGGCCTGTCCCTTCCGATCGGGTCGTGTAGTAAGGCTCAAACGCGCGCGCTTGCTCGGCTTCGGACATGCCCGGGCCGTCGTCGAGAACCTCGAGCTCGACCAGAGAGCCGCGGGAGTAGGCGCGAATGGACACGTCGCCCGCCGCGGGAACCATTTGCACCGCGTTGTGGGCGAGGTTCCAAACGATCGAGAAAAGCTGCGATCGCTTGCCTTCGACCCAGCACGAGTCCCCGACCTCGGCGTGGACGTTCACACGCTTGCTCTGCGCTTCGGGCCGAATGAGCCGCACGACGTCCCGAATGACAACGGAGAGGTCGGTACGCGTCCGTTCGTGATTGGTGTGCCGCACCATTCTCAGGAGGTCTTGGGTCGCATCGCGGGCGACCTGCGCGCTTTTCTCGATCAAGCTCAGCGCTTCTTTGGGAGGCGCTTTGTCGGGGCGCTCCCGTGCGACCTGTGCCCAGCCGACGATTGCGCTCAGCGCGTTGGCGACTTCATGGGAAACGCCGGCGGCGAGGTCGGCAGCGGCTGCCTTTGCCTGAATGCTTTCGGCGATCGGGCTTTCCTGCGAGGTGATCAACACCGCCGCGCGTCCGTCCTCGATTGGAATCGCGAGCAGCTGGACGCCGGGCCGCGGTGCGAATGCGGCCTGCTTTCCGGCGCGTGCGCTCTCGACGGCGTCTCGCAAGCCGGCTTCATCGACGCTTCCGAGCACTTGCAGTGCGCCGGCAACCAAATCGGCGGGCACCTCTCCCTGGAGGGCGACGAGCGCACCCGGGTTGCCGTGCACGGTGCCGTTCTCCCTCTCCTCGAGGAGGGTCAGGCGGAGTTGGTTAGCCATCCAACGGATTAGTTCTAATGTCACCGCAAATGTCCGTTTCAAGCAAAAATATACGTGGTTTTGGGCGGATCCGTCAATCGAAACGCACCTTTTGGTGAGTGAGGACGCAGACGTGTCGACTTCCTCGCTGTGCAAGTGTCCGATGTGCGGGTGCTCTCTTAGCCCGTGGGGAGCGTTGTGAGAGCGGTCTCGCAGCGCACAACCCGCGAACAAAAGGGGCAATGTGACATCACCTTGCGTCGCCTTCGTCCCGCCAGATACTTGAGGTCATTGTCTGAATCAGGTCTTCGCCGCGTTGCGTCGACACCGGACACAAAGGATCTGCATGAGTAAAGGTCAGAAGAGAACCCCCACCAGCAACAAGCCGAAGCTCACTCAAAAAGAGAAGAAGGCCAAGAAGGTAGAGAAAACAGCCAAGAAAGCAGGTAAGGAGGGACTCGGCATTCTGGCGTAGCAAACAAGCACATCCCTGTTGAGTTTTGTAACAGAAGCGGCAAGCGCCGACAGCGGCGAGGCAGCCGATGACAAAGGCGGTGTCTGTCGTCATCACCGAATCCCATCGTTGCATTCCCCGCTTGTTGGCCCCTTGGCCCATGGGGAGCATTGCGAGAGACGAATTGCGCGGCAGTAGATATTCTGTCGCGTGCTTGTTGGCGCGGAGAGGGTGCTTGTTTTTGCTAGGCTCTGATCTGTTGCACCACGCGCTCGTCGACCCCTGCATGGTAAGCGACGGGCTTGCCTACGACTTCGATGCGAATCGGGGTCTGGTGCGTCCGTTCTACCGCCCGATGCTGCGCGACGCTGTCCTAAACAGTTGATCTCGGTGAAACCATGGTCATGCGTCAAGTCCTCGAGAGCAAACGCGAACTGATGAAGCTCCGGCTGCCTGGGGAGTTCCTCTTCCTGTTCCTCATCCGTTTCGGCCTGGTGTCCGTCCTAGCGAAGCTAGGCGCTCGGGCGAATTGGTACCGACTCGAGCGCGATTGGGTCGACACCGTCCGATGACGGCACGGCCGCGGATGACGTCGTCGCCCCTATTTCGCCTTCTCCGACGCAAGCGGTAGGATCAGACGCTGCGGAGCAAGGTGGCGAAGCAAATCGTGGACTCATACGCGCCTCCTCCGGGGGAGGGGTTCCTGGATCTCGGCTCCGGAGTGGGTCTGGTCGTTGCCAACATGATTGGCGCCGGGGTGTTTCTCAGCGCCGGCTTCATGGCACAAGAGCTCAGTGCCGGCTGGATTCTGGCGGCCTGGCTGGTCGGCGCGCTGCTCGCCATGGCGGGCGCTCGCACATACGCCGAGGCGAGCATCCTCATCCCGCGATCCGGCGGCGAGTACCGCTACCTCTCCGAGTTGATTCACCCCGCGGTTGGGTACTTAGCTGGGTGGGCGTCGCTATTGGTCGGCTTCTCGGCGCCAATGGCGATCAGCGCGTACGCAGCGGCCGCCTTCTCGTTCGCCGTCTTCGGCGCCGGTGAGCCACGACTTGGTGCGACCGCGATCATCATCGTGCTCACTTTGTTCCACTCGCTACGCTTGAACCTCTCGAAGTGGACGCAGAACGGGCTCGTCATCGTCAAGGGTCTGCTCGTCCTCGCGTTCGTGGCGCTCGGCCTCTCCGTGGGCAACAACGAGTGGCCGACTTGGGCGCCCGCCACGGGCAGCACCGAGTTCGCGCCGTTACCTTTCGCGACGAGCCTTTTCTTCGTCGCGTACGCTTTCTCCGGCTGGAACGCCGCTGCATACACGGCCGAGGAGTTCCGCAACCCGAAACGCGACGTGCCGCGTGCGATGTTAATCGGCTGCGCCGTCGTCGGCCTCGTATATCTGCTGGTGAACTGGGTCCTGGTCGCCAACCTGACGCCGGACCGTGCGCGGGTGGTATTCAGCTACGAGGAAGCGCGGGTCACGCTTGGTCACCTGGTTGCGCAAGACCTCCTCGGAGATGCGGGGTCCAGCATCATGTCGATGGGCATCTCGATCGCCATGCTATCGAGCGTGAGCGCGATGCTGCTCGTTGGGCCGCGCGTCTACGCCGAAATGGCCCGCGACGGCTTCCTTCCGGCGGCGCTACGCGGGAGGCCAGGCGTTCCACCGCGCGCCTCGATCGTGATTCAGGGCGTGCTCGCCATCGTGCTTCTGCATCTGCACACGATCGGCGAGCTCTTGAGCAATGTGGCGGGCGTCCTGATCTTCTTCTCGGCGCTCGTCGCTGTCGGTCTGTTCTCCGTTCGGCATCGCAAACCGCACCTTCCCGCACCGCGCAAGCCTGCGTTGGTCGCAGCCGCCGTCTACGCCGCCTCGTCGATCTGGATGCTCTACAACGCGTTCGAGGCCCAGACCAGCTTGCTGCCCTGGCTCGGCGTATTGGCGATCGTGGGCTTGGGC
>RCNF010001295.1_pt1 | contig 13167 bp, 5 predicted proteins | sample 2041311 | NCBI WGS metagenome assembly RCNF01 (sample SAMN09708228, study PRJNA481090) | Marine sediment metagenome, whole genome shotgun sequencing project. | biome: marine sediment; feature: ocean; material: sediment; isolation source: Sewage treatment plant 2 marine sediment (STP2) ... | reverse complement strand
TTCGCTCTGCAGACCGATCACCGAAACGCCGAAGAAAAGCTCTCTCAGCGCACCCTCTCCTCCCTCGACGCGGCCACCGCCTCGTGGTCGACGATCTCGCTGAGGCGCCAGGCCGCCGAAGCATCAATCCGCACCCTTGATCTCGTTCGCGATGCCTACGGCCGCGGCGCAGCGTCGATTCTCGACCTGCTCGACGCTCAGAACATCGCGTTGACCGCCGAGCTCGCCGCCGAGACATCCGTCTACGACTTCCTCGATGATTGGGCTGAGGTCCGGCGTTCGGTGGCCGGCCTCGGTCAACAATTGCCATAGATGACTCGAAGATGCGAACGTCGAAACTGAGCACGTTGTTTCTGTTCTTCGTAGCCGTGGCCGGCACCCCGATTGGCCTGCTTGCGGCAGAGGAGGACGGAAAGCCGCCGGAGAAGCCGTTGGAGGAGCGCAATCTGTGGCGGTTCGAATTCGACAACGACGGCTTCGTGCATTCTGACAACGCCTTCACCAACGGTTGGAGCATCCAGCGACACTCCCATCAGTACGACGCCTGGAAGGAAATGGGACCGTCCGAATTCTCCGGTTGGATCAGCAGGACCATCCCCGGTCTTGGCGAAGGCGGAGATCGTGTGGTCAAGCGTGGCAGCGGACTCTCGCAGGTGATCATGACACCCGAGGATATTGAAAACCGGGATCCCCAGCCCGGCGACTTCCCATGGGCGGGGGCTTTGGGGTGGTCGGAATCGTGGTACGCCTACAACAACGATCGTCTCAATGCCTTCCAGATCTACGTGGGTATTCTCGGGCCGTACTCCGGGGCCGAGCAGTTCCAGACACAAATTCATGATTGGATCAACGCTGACGATCCGTTGGGGTGGGACAATCAGCTCACCACCGAGCCTCTGGTCAACCTCAACTACGCCATCAAACACAAACTGGCGGCTGCCGGGGACTACAAGAGCGGTTTCGCCAGTGATCTGGCCGCGGGGGGTCAGGCGGGGCTGGGCAACTTCATGACATTTGCGGAGGCCAGCCTCGAGTGGCGTTTTGGCTGGGGGTTGCCGAAAGGGTTCGTCCACACGGCAGACCCGCCGGGTGCCGGCATCATGCTCAATCCGGTCGAAGGGGTTCCAAGAAAGGTCCAGGTCTACTTTTCTGTCGTAGCGCGAGTGTCGGCCATGGCCTACACGGTGTTTCTGGACGGCAATGCCGTCAGGAACAGTCCTCATCCGGGTCTCGAGTACGACTCTGTTACACGGGGAGCCGTTTTCGGCCTCCACGTGGCCTCCAAGAGGTTTTCGGTTCACTTCAATTTCTACTCCTACGAGAGCCTCCCCTTTGAGTCCGTGAATCCTCTGACCGACCTGTCGTGGGGCAACGTCACTCTCGAGTATCGGTTCTGAAGGCTGGTGTCAGCTCAGAATCCTCAGGCAAAAGGTGGGCCAAGGCCCAACCTACGACGGAGCCAACGAGTGTTTGTGTTGGAGTAGGGTTCTGAGATCCTGCCCCCGGGTTTCGGTGCCGTATCTTGTTGTTGAATTGCTGCTTACGGGATTTTTGCAGGTTGAGCGGAATGACGTTCTCGAGGTTGCAGCGGCAGCTGCTGTTGACAACATGTCGTAACCCTGTCGGAATAGCTGACAGACACGACTCGATCGAAAAACCTGCTGGACGAGGGGAGATACCATGAACAGGGCTGGACTGATCTTTTTTTGTGCCCTGGTTTCTTGTGCGATTGCGGGGGCGGAGTCCCCGGGCACCGTCGAACGACGCGACGTTCCGGCTGGTGAGGCGACCCAGCTGCGTTCGATGAGAGTGCCTGACACCGTGGCCCCGGAGGCCACCAAGCGCGAGGCTGAGAGCCGGTATGCCTGGCTGATGGTTGAGCAGGTGTTGGAGGGGGTTGGCCAGCCGCTCGTCGTCGAGTTGACGGCGCGCGAGCTCGCAGATCTCGAGGATGGGGGCTGCGAAGGCTGTAGCCTGGAACCAAACCGCCTGCGGGTCGGCATTGCGAAGCAGGTGTTTGCCGAAGTGGCGGCTGAATCGAGCGCGTGGGGCGCGTCGGCGTCAACGCCGGACGGAGGACGGGTGTGGTCCGCGGCAGTGCTCTCGGAGGGGGCTGCCGGTGTCCGACTCCATTTCGGTGGTTTTCGGCTGCCTGCGAACTCTGAGCTCTACCTTTTCAATAAGAGGGGGGACTCTGTCGGCCCCTACAAGGGCGACGGGCCCAGCGGCACGGGTGAGTTCTGGTCCAACATGATCTCGGGCGACACCGTCTACCTCCAGCTGCGGCGCTTTGGTCCTGCGGGTTCTCAGGAACGGGAGCAGGAATCGTCGGTTGTGCTCCTCGGTGTGGGCCACGTGGGGTCCAGGTTCGGCTCGAGGACGGCCGACACCAAGGCGTTCTGCGACCACAACGCGAGTTGCATCGTCAACATGTCGTGCGTCGAGGCGCCCGCGGCGGTCGACGACGCGCAGGACGCGGTAGCGCACATGCTTTTCGTCGACGAGCCCTACCTCTACGCGTGCTCGGGCGGATTGATCAACAACACCGCCGAAGACGGCACGCCGTATTTCCTGACCGCCAACCACTGTTTGAGCACCAACGTTGTCGCTGCGACCCTGGAGGCCTTCTTCAAGTGGTCCGTGGAATGCGGTGCAACCTGCCCTGAACAGTGGGGGACGCCGATCGACGCCGTGCCGGTGCTCGGTGCGTCGGTGGTGGAAACCAACCCTGTCGGCGATTACACGCTGCTGCGTCTCGACGGCGAAACCGCGCCTCCCGGCACCGCGCTCCTCGGGTGGAACTCGGGGCCGGTCGCGTTTTCTGACGGAACGCCGTTGTACCGGGTCAGTCATCCGGCGGGAGCGCCTCAGGCTTACTCCGAACACCGGGTCGACGCGGACGCCAGGGCGTGCCTCACCTGGCCCCGCGGGTCGAGAATCTACAGCCGCGACGTGGTCGGGGCCACGGAGGGTGGTTCGAGTGGTGCGCCGGTGGTCAACGCAAACGGCCAGGTGGTGGGCCAGCTCTCCGGCGCGTGCGGGCTACTGGCCTGGCTGCCGTGTCTGAGCGGGTGGCACGCAACTGTTGATGGGGCCTTTGCGAGCTATTTCGCGGAGGTCGCCCCATGGCTCGCCCCACCGGGTGGTTGTAACGACGACGTCGATGGGGATGGTTTTATCGCCGTCGAATGCGGCGGAGACGACTGCGACGACGACGAGTTCTTTATCAACCCGGGCGTTGACGAGGATTGCGGCAACGGCATCGACGACAACTGCAACCTGGCGGTGGACGACGAAGATCCCGAATGCGCCATCTGTCTCCCCGCAGGCGCCGCGTGCACCAGGAGCACAGATTGTTGCTCGAGGTGGTGCCGGTGGTTCGGGAGAACCTGCAGGTAGTCGGGGACAGAACCATATGGTGGGCTGTAGGGTGGGCTTGAGCCCACCATCGCGTCCACGAATGTATCGCCTCGTTTGTTCCACCACAACAGTGGGCCAAGGCCCACCCTACGCCGGGCCCAACGATTGTGAGCAAGGTAGGGTGGGCCTGGGCCCACCATCAGAATCGATCGTGTCGGTCTCGCGAACCAGGTCAGCCTTCGCCTGTCGGAGATGCGTTCTGCCAGCTTCGTCGCGTCTGAAGGTGGGCCAAGGCCCACCCTACAAGAAGGCGCTGAGGACTTCGTCCAATGCGGTGAGTGTTTCGTCGACGTCGTGTTTCTGCAGGACCATCGGCGGTTTGATCTTGAGGACGTTGTGGTGCGGACCGTCGGTCGAGAGTAAAAAGCCGCGCCATTTCATCTCGTTGATGATGACTGCGGCCTCGGTGTCGGCCGGTTCGAGGCTCTCGCGATCGCGCACCAGTTCGACACCGATGAAGAGGCCCATACCTCTGACATCGCCGATCAGGGTGTGGCGTTCCTGGAGGGCGCGCAGCCCCGTCAGAAAACGGTTGCCGATCTCGAGTGCGTGCTGTTGGAGGCCCTCGCGCTCGATGACCTCGAGCACCGCGAGACCCACCGCGCACGACACCGGGTTGCCGCCAAAGGTGTTGAAGTACTCCATGCCGGTGTCGAAAGAGGCGGCGATCTCCGGCGTGGTCACAACTGCCGCCATGGGGTGGCCGTTGCCGATCGGTTTGCCGAGAGTGACGATGTCCGGCACCACACCCTGAGTCTCGAACGCCCAGAAGTGGCTTCCCACCCGGCCAAAGCCAACCTGGACCTCGTCGGCGATGGTCACACCGCCGGCGGCTCGGGCGATATTGGAGGCGGCGGTGAGGAAGCCCTCGGCGGGAACGACCTGGCCGCCGCAACCGATCAACGACTCGGCCATGAATGCTCCGAGTCGCTTTTCCCGACCCTCGATCTCCGTGAGCGCCGTTTGTACCTCGTCGGCATAACGGAGACCCGCAAAGGGACCCAGATGGGGACCGCGGTAGGGGTCGGGCATGGGCACCTTGTGGGCGTGAGCTGCGAGCCCTTCGCCACCGGGTCCTTCGCATTTATAGGGCGAGATCTCCACCAGCGAGGGTGAATGCCCGTGGTAGGCGTGGTCGAGGACGATGATCTCCTTCGAACCCGTGTGGGCGCGGGCCAGACGGAGCGCGAGATCGTTGGCCTCGGTTCCTGAACAGACGAAGAAGCACACGTTCAACGGTTCCGGCAGGGTGGCCGAAAGCCGCTGGGCATACTCGGCCAGGTTGTCGTGGAGATAGCGGGTGTTGGTGTTGAGCTCTGCGGTCTGCCGTCCGGCGGCCTCGACGACTCTGGGATGACAGTGGCCCACGTGGCACACATTGTTGACCAGATCGAGGTAGCGGCGACCGCTGTCACCGTAGAGGTATTGGCCGTGTCCGCGAACGATCTTCAATGGGTCCAAATACGCAACGCTGAGGTTGCGGCCCACAAAGCGGCGTCGCAGGGCGAGAATCTCCCTGGCGGTTCGCGCCGGCGCTGTGGCCGGTGCGCAGGCATCCATCAGTCGCTGGATCGAGCGTTCGCGGTCGAGGGTCGAGAGGTGTTCGAGGAGACGCCACACGGGTTGGGCCGAGATCTGGTGGTACTCGTTGTCGGGTTCCAGGTGGCGCCTCTGGGCCGATGTCAGAATCGACGCGCACAAACGGGCGATCACGAGATCAAAGATCAACGTCTGCTCGGTCGTGGTCAAAGGCCGAACCGCGTGGTAGCCGGCGATGATGTGTGCAGCGTCGGCCAGAGGCTCGTCGCGGTCGAGCATGAGATAGGCGCAGGAGATCCCGAGCTCGGCGACAGTGACGGTGTGGAGGATGTCGCCGAAGTCGATCAGACCGGCGAGGGCCGGTTCGCCCCCGGCATCGTTTTTGACCAGCAGGTTGTGGTCGTTAGCGTCGTTGTGGATGACACTGCGATCGAGGCCGACGAGCCTGGGCACGACGTGGGTGCGGAAGCGGTCGAGGTGCCCTTCGACAAGTCCCCGTCTCGAGGCCTCCGAGATGTGCTCCGCACAGGAGTCGAGTTTGGCGGTGCGTTCGATGTCCCAGTTCATCTCCCGATAAGCACCGGGATGGTCGAAACCACGGAGGGCGAGATCGAGGCGACCGAGTGTCCGTCCGACGCTTTCGAGAAAACGCGCCGGGCGCTCGCCGCGGTGGACCAGCGGTGTCCCGTCGAGGTAACTGACCAGTCGGGCCCAACAAATTCCGCCTTCCAACTCCAGGGGCAGGACCCGGTCGCCATCGCGTGTCGCGAGAATCTGAGGCACGAATTCTGCCACCGGAGTTTCGGCGAGATGGGTGAGTGCCTCGACCTGGCACTCGACCATTTGCTGGTGGTCACCCGGTGGTGTCACCTTGAGGACGAGTCGGTCGCCGCGCGCAGTGACGAGAACAAAATTACGATCGATTTCGCCGGCCAGCGCCTGGGCTCGCGATTCGATGCCCCAGTGTTCGCAGGCGACGTCCTCCGCGAACTGGGGAGAAAGGGTATTGCCTTCTGTCACTCGTTCAAATCCTTGCCTCCAGGATCCATTGGATTCTCAGCAGTGCGGGAGGGCGCCGCGACGATGTTCGGGCGTTCATCCCACGACTCGAGCTGTACCATCTGGACGTTGGGATATCGACCCCTGCCCGCCCGGCTGTCAGCAAACCGGGCGAATGTTCATGTTTTCAACACTCGATAGCCATGAAAATTCTATCACCTCGCGGTCCCCCGCGATGCAAGTTGGTCCTTGGTGATCAAGGAACAAAAAAGCGCGCGGCCCCCGGACGCGGACCGCGCGCTCTCAATGCGTTGAGCGTTGCCCCTATTGGTCGATTTCGGTCAGAAGGACCTCGACGGCCGTCTCGAGTTGCTCATCCTGACCGATGGCCTCGAGCGCCGGGTCGTTGTCGATCACGATGTCGGGATCGAGGTGTTTGTTCTCCATGAGATCACCCTCGTTGTCGATGTAGCCGACCATCGGGATGCCAAAGGTCATGCTGCGATCCTGCAGGTTCTCCCACCACACCGAGGTGCAGGTGCCCGGCACCTGCATCCCCACCATCGTGCCGATGCCGAGGGTGGCGTAGGCCGCTGGGAAGCAGTGGGCGTCCGAGTAATTGCCCTCGTTCATCACCACGATCGAAGGTTTGGTCCAGCGGTGACTCGGCTCCGTACCGATGTTCTGACCCCTCGGCGTTGGCCGTGCGTAGGTCTCGCCGGTGAGCAGGATCGTCAAGGCCTCCACCAGATTGCCGCCGTTGTTGAAGCGGGTGTCGAGGACGATGCCCTCCTTCTCGACCGCCTTGCCGAAGATGTCCTCGAAGATCTCGCGGTAGCGCGAATCGCTCATGGAACGGATGTGGGCATAGCCCAGGCGGCCACCCGACAGCCGATCGACCTCGGCGCGGCGCGATCGCACCCAACGCTGGTAGAGGAGCTCGTTTTCGGCACCCTGCGAGATCGGTTTGACGGTCTCCTGCCATTTCTTTCCGGTTTCGGGGTCTGAAAGCGAAAGACGAATGAGGTCGCCGGCCTTGTGGTTGAAGAGGGGGTACCAGTTCTCGCCGGCGGCGATCTCAGTTCCGTTGACGGCTTCAATCACGGTGCCGACCTTGATCTTTGTGTCGGCGTTCTCGAGCGGCCCGCCATCGATGATCTCCGCGATCTTGATGCCCGGGTCGTCATAGACGGGATCGGGGAAGAAGGCGAGGGTCGCCGTGGCATCGGCGGACGGGTCCCGCGGACGGTAGTAGCAACCGAGGTGTGAGGCGTTGAGCTCGCCCTGGAGTTCGGAAATCAGCTCGCAAAAGTCGCGGTTGTTGTCGATCGATGGGAGGAACTTGGCGTATGCCTCCCGGTAGAGGTCCCAATCGACCCCACCCATGTCAACGAGGTAGAATTTCTCACGGGTCTGACGCCAGGCGTGTTCGTAGAGGTACTCGCGTTCGGCCGCCGAGTTGAGTTCCATCTGGGCCTCGACCGACACACCCTTGACCTTGCCGCCTTCGATCTCCACCGATTTGAGCTGTCGGTCGGCGAGGATAAAGGCCTTCTTTCCATCCTCGTCCAGCAGCATGTCGCCGATTCTGTCGGCCCCGAGTTTGGCGAGCAGCTTGACCTCTTTTTTGCGGGGCTCGTACACCCACAGGTCATAGCCCTTTTCAAAACGCGCGAGATAGAGGACCTTTTCGCCATCGGGGGTGATCTGCGCGTCGGCGAGGCGGGCCGAGTGCAGGGTCATGCGGATGGTGCGGTCCTCGATGCCCTCGAGGTCGAACTCAACCGGGTCGGGGAGCTTGATTTCCTCGTCCTTTTTCTCGGGCTCGTCTTTGGCGTCATCCGCCTTGCCCTTCTTGCCCTTTTTCTCGTCGTCTCCATCGTCTTCTTTCTCGTCGGCTTCTTTCTTCTCGTCCTTTTCCTTTTCCTTGAGTTGCTCCAGTTCGGCCTCGGAGAGGTTGAAGCGGTCCCACGCCTCCTGGGTCAGAAAGGTGGCGTAGACATCGAATTTCGACGGCCAGCCGGACTGCTGGCGCTCGCCGTGGCGGTCGCTGAGCCAGAACACCGCTTCGCCCTTGAAGGCCCACCGCGGCACGACGTCTTCGTAGCCACTCCTGGTGATATTGATCAGCTCACCATCGCCGGACGAGGCGATCAGCCCGACCTCGGAGGACCACCTGCTGGGACTCAAATATTCGACCAGAAACCATTTGCCATCGGGGGACCACTCGTACCACTGGTCGCCGTCTGCGTAGGAATAGCTGGCCTCGCCCGGAACGATGACGCGGCTGGTGCCCGACGCGAGGTTGAGAACCTTGAGCGTCGTCCGCTCTTCGAGGTAGGCCACCTCCTTGCCATCAGGCGAGTAGTGGGGCTGGAATGTTTCCAACTCGGTCACGACCACCGGTTTCTCGACGAACGCGGTGGCGTTGAAAAAGTTGGGCTCGTCGTCATCGGTGAGATCGGTGCGGTAGATGTTCCAGCTGCCGTCACGTTCCGACGCGTAGAGGAGGCCGCGGCCCTTGGGGTGGAAGCTGACCGAACGCTCTTGCTCCGGAGTGTTGGTGATGCGGCGGGTGTCGCCGTGCTTGGTCGAAGTGACAAAGACCTCGCCGCGGGCGATGAAGGCGATCTCGCTGCCGTCGGGCGAGAGGCTGAAGTCGGTGATGCCTCGCGCCACATCGGTGAGGACGACGTCGTTGAAACGGCTGTCGGCGGCGACGGTGATATCGAGCCGGCGGCTGGTGTCGGCCCCGGCCGGCCTCACGAAAATGGCGCCGTCATAGCCGTAGCAGAGGTCACCTGTGTCCGAGATGCTGAGAAAGCGAACCGGGTGGGTGTCATGGTCGGTGACCTGCGTCGGCTGGGAAGGATCATCGAGGGCGAGGCTCCAGACGTTGAAGTTGCCGTCGCGCTCCGAAAGGTAGTAGATAGTCTCTTCGCCGGGCGCCCACACCGGCTGGCGGTCGTCGGCGCCGAACCCGGTGAGCTGCGTGTGCCCACCGGTGCCCGCGTCATAGATCCAGACATCGCGGGCGAAGGAGGAATCGTCATGTTTGCGCCAGGGGGTTTCGAGGCCCTTTCGATCGGAGTAGACCATCCGCTCGCCGGCGGAGTCCCACACCGCGTGAAGGGCTGGAGTTGTGAGCACCTGCTTCGGCATGCCACCGGTCACGGCCACCGAGTAGAGCTCAGGCTGGGAGCCCCGCCGCGGATAGCCCACCATGGATTGGGCGTCGAGCCTCCCCGAAGAAAACAGCACGTGGCCGCCGTCGGGGGTGAAGCTCGCTGTGATGTCGGATGCCGAATGAAAGGTCAGCCGCGTCGCCGCGCCGCCGGCGGCGGGCATGACGAAGATGTCGTAGTTTCCGTACCGGTCCGACGCAAACGCGATCTGGGATCCATCGGGAGACCACACGGGCATGAAATCGTGGCCCGCGTGGACTGTGAGTTGGGTGGATCGGCCACCTGAGGCGGGCACGCTCCAGAGATCTCCGCGGAAGCTGAAAACCACGATCCCGCCATCGGGTGAGATGGATGGGTAGCGCAGCCACAGGGCGTCCTCGGCTGCCGCAACCTTTGTTGCCGTCGTCGCGGCCAAAGACAGAATGATCGCACCAAACACCAGGTTTCGACGTCGCATGAATCTCCCCCTCGATCGTTGAAATGAGCGTCGTCCTCGGACGGCGCTACCACAGTGTACGCAAGCAAACTCAAGGGGTTCTTGGTTCAGGTGATGGATGTGGTGGGCTGGTGATGAGCGATCGCGGAAAATGGGGATCGGATTTCGGATTTCGGATCTTCGGCCGATCGGGCAATTCCAGCAATGACGAGATGACCAGGAGTTATTGGAGAAGTCATTTGCGTTTATCTGCGTGATCTGCGGTTTCTCATGGGATAGACGGGTATGATCCTCGTGTGCCCAGAATCTCCAGAATCTCCGAGTACGACCACACCGAAAAACGTTCCCGCTTCTACGCGGCCGCGGTGCCTGCTGCGACGCTTGCCGAGGTCAAGAAGGCGATTACCAAACGCAAAAAGAAGTACCACAAGGCCAGACACCACTGTTGGGCGTGCCGGGTGCGGGACGAGAACGGCCAGGTGGTGGAGCAGGCGAGGGACGACGGCGAGGTTGGTAAACCGGGGATGAAGATGCTCGAACTGCTGCGCCACCACGATCTCGAGGGGCTCCTGGTCGTTTCGAGAATCTTTGGCGGCGTCAAGCTCGGCCCGGGCGGGGTTGGTCGGGCGTTTCGGGATGCGGCCCTGGGGGCATTAGACGGTCTTCCGAAAACCTGCTGATCCAAGATGCCGGATTCCGGAAGAAAACGCAGAGACGCAGAGAGATCCAATTGGCCACACGGCAGGCGGGACGCCTGCCCCACAAGACCTCCAATATTCGGTGAGACGCTTTGTGGGGCAGCCGTCCCGGCTGCCGGGCGGGTGGGCGGCAAATTCGAAATTCGAAATTCGAAATCTCTGGCGGGGCATGCGCCCTGTAAATTTGAGGCACTATGTCAAACACGATACAGATGTCCGACGTACCCACCGGGGGCGGCCGCCGCTTCCCCCTCTACCTCACTCTAGCCGCGGTCTTTGTCACGATCTTCGTGGTCTTTGGTCTGGCACTGATCGGCTTTTTCTATCGCGAGAGCCGTCGCATCGAGATCCTCGGCGCCAACGACCTCGTCGATCGCATGAGCCACAACGTGCAGTTGAGTATCGGCGAGCTCTACCTGCCGGCCCAGAGCCTGGTGGACATCGCCTCCAAATCGGTGCCGCTGGCAAGCGATGGTCTCGACGAGAGGCTGCAGTCGCTGGGAGCATTGACCGAGGCCCTTCGGCTCAACCCGCACATGTCGTCGATCTTTGCCGGGTCCAATGACGGTGATTTTTTTCTCGTGCGATCGGTTGGCGACCGACGTGTGGCAGCACAGACTCTGGAGGCGCCTCGGGAAAGCCGGTATGCGGTGCAGAGCATCGAGCGCGGCGACGACGGTTCGACTGTCGGCAGGCTCTTCTTTTTCGACGACGCCCTCGGCTTGCTCGAGTCGCGGCCCCTGGATTCTGCCGATTTCGACCCTCGAGAGCGCGAGTGGTACCGTCTGGCCATCGGTCGTTCGGACCAGATCACCACCGATTTCTACGTTTTTTTCACGACCGGAGAGGTGGGCCTGACATTTGCGCGAAGGCTTGCCGACGGCGGTGGCGTCGTCGGAGCGGATCTCGCGCTCGCCGATCTGTCGGCGGGTCTCGCCCGACAGCGGCTGACCGAAAGCACCAAGATTGCGGTCTTCGATCCGTCGGGGCGAATCATCGCCCTGTCGACGCCGGAGATAAATGTTCCAGTGCGGGCGGCGAGGTCAGACGAGACCGTCACCATGCCGCGTCTGTCCGAGCTCGACGACCCGGTCTACCTGGCGTTGGCCGAGGTCTTCGACGGCAGCGAACTGGAAGAGCGCCGTGATCTGGAGATCGCCGGCCGTACCTGGTTGGCGTCGGTGAAAGCTGTGCCGACACGTCGGGGATCCGACGTCTTTCTCGCGACATTGATACCGAGGGACGAGCTTCTCGCGGCGGTCGATCGTGTGCGCAACCAGGGCTTGCTGATCTCGTTGGCGCTGCTGGTGGCGGCGGTTGGCGTCGTGCTGTGGGTCTCCGGGAACCTGTCTTCAGCTCTGCGCTCCCTGGCGGTCGAAGCGCGCCAGATTCGGAGGTTCAAGCTCTCACGGCCGGTGGAGGTGAGATCGCGGATCGCCGAGGTAGACGATCTCGCAACCACCATGTCGGTGATGAAGTCCTCGCTGCAGCAGTTCTTCGAGATTTCCCGGGCACTGTCGACCGAAAAGGACTATCGGAAGCTCCTCGAGATGATTCTGAGGGAGGCGCGCAAGGTGGCGCACGCCGACGGCGGAGCGATTCTGATCATGAACGACGACGACACCGCCCTCGAAGTCGCAGTTCTCGAGGATCTGGTTTCGGGAATGCGCTGTGGGGGAACGAGTGGCGTCAAGCCTCCGTTCCCGGCGGTGCCGTTCGACGTCGAGCCCGGGGGCATCCTGCACCCGGATGCCGATGGTGAAACGGCGCGCCGCAGAGAAACCCTGCTCGTTGACGATCTGACAGAAGACCGAAGGTTGGACACCACGGCGATTCGAGAGCGCTACGGGTGGGACGATGCAGCCCGGACATCGATGCTCAACGTCCCTCTGATGGACCAAAAGGGCGAGATCGTCGGCCTGCTCCAGTTGGTCAATGCACGATCGCAGGCGGGCGACGTGGCGGGGTTCGATCCCGAGGTGGTGCCGGCCATCGAGGCCGTCGCTTCCGATGCTGCGGTGGCCCTCGATCTGCGGCGGATGCTGCAGGCGCAGAAAGACCTCCTCGATGCGATCATCCACATGGTGGCGGGCGCAATCGACGCCAAATCGCCCTACACCCACGGTCACTGCCAGCGGGTGCCCGAAATTGCCAGGGCGCTGGCCGAGGCAGCCCACGACACAACCGAGGGGCCGTTTGCGGCATTCTTGCTTTCCGACGATGAGTGGGACGAGCTCCACCTCGCGAGTTGGCTCCACGATTGCGGCAAGTTGACGACGCCGGAATTCGTGGTGGACAAGGCGACCCGGCTCGCGACCATCACCGACCGGCTGCATGAAATTCGGACCCGATTCGAGGTCCTGTGGCGGGATGCCGAAATCGAGTACTTGCGCACGAGAGCCTCAGAGCAGACGGAGGACTTGCGCGCGAGGGAGCGTCTAAAGGAACGTCAGAACGAAATCCGTCGCCAGTTCGAGTTCATTTCCGAGTGCAACTCCGGCGAGACCGAGATGAACGAGGCCCGCATCGAGAAGGTGCGGGAGATCGGCGCCCAGACCTGGCTGCGCCACCTCGACGACCGCATCGGTCTTTCGCACGATGAACTCGAACGAAAACGGCGGACCGCGGATCCCGATCTGCCGGTGGAGGAGCCTCTCCTGGCCGACAAGGTGGAACACCTGGTGTTTCGCGAGGGACCGCCCTTCGGCGACAACCCCCACGGCTTTGAGATGGATGTTCCCGAACACCTGTATAACCACGGCGAGATCTACAACCTGTCGACGCCGCGAGGCACCCTGACCGACGAGGAACGGTTCAAGATCAACGAGCACATCGTCGAGACCATTAACATGCTCGGCCAGCTGCCGCTCCCGAAGGAGCTGCGAAGGGT
>RCNF010002112.1_pt1 | contig 13172 bp, 17 predicted proteins | sample 2041311 | NCBI WGS metagenome assembly RCNF01 (sample SAMN09708228, study PRJNA481090) | Marine sediment metagenome, whole genome shotgun sequencing project. | biome: marine sediment; feature: ocean; material: sediment; isolation source: Sewage treatment plant 2 marine sediment (STP2) ... | reverse complement strand
AATTCAGGGGCCAAGATATTGTATTGCATCAAAGTTCTTGGAGGTTCCCGTAGACGATATGCAAGTATTGGCGACATAATTGTTGTATCTGTTAAAGAAGCCATTCCTAATACAAAGGTTAAAAAAGGAGATGTGGTAAAAGCTGTTGTTGTTCGTACTAAAAAGGAAATCAGGAGACTGGATGGATCATATATAAGGTTTGATGATAATTCTGCTGTTTTAATTTCACAAAACAAGGAACCCATAGGCACCCGCATATTTGGTCCGGTGGCGAGGGAACTGCGAGCCAAAAGGTTTATGAAAATCATTTCGCTGGCCCCTGAGGTATTATAGTCGTCATAATTTCTGCGGGTACTAGGTGAAGTTATTAGTTAACAATAATGAGTAACTAGTTGCAAACGAGCAGTGACTTCAACGAGCTGAAATTTTATAAGTTGAGGAATATTACGGACCTATGGAGAAGCGATTAATGGCTCAAAACAATTGGCATATAAAGAAAGACGACAAGGTAAAAGTTATTGCCGGCAAAGACAAAGGAAAGATCGGCAAGGTGATGAGTATCAAAAGGAAGAGTAATCGGCTTGTTATTGAAAATATTAACATTGTCAAACGGCATACAAGACCAAGTGCCAGTCAAAGACAGGGCGGGATTGTCGAAAGTGAAGCTCCTATCCACTGGTCCAACGTCATATTGATGTGCAGCAAATGCGTAACACCTGTACGTATAAAGATGAAGCGGCTTGATGATGGAAAAAAAGTACGTGTCTGCAGGAAATGCAACGAAATCATAGATTCGTAGCCCTTAAGGTCGAGTGACGGAGGCAGTGAATGTCACAGTTAAAACTTTACTATCATAAAGAAGTTGTCCCCAAGTTGAGAGAGACCTTTAAGTATAAAAACATAATGGAGGTCCCGAAACTTAAGAAGATAGTTTTAAATATGGGCTTGGGTGAAGCGATTCATAATGTCAAACTGCTTGATTCAGCTTCGGAGGAGCTTAAGATTATAGCCGGCCAGCAACCGGTTGTAACCCGTGCGAAAAAATCGATAGCGGCGTTTAAGTTAAGGGAAGGAATGCCGATAGGCTGCATGGTTACCCTTCGCCACAATCGTATGTACGATTATTATTACAAGCTGGTCAATATAGCGTTGCCTCGTGTTCGTGACTTCAGAGGCCTTTCGGGAAAAGCACTTGATGGTCATGGTAATTATTCACTGGGTATCAAAGAACATATTATTTTTCCGGAAATTGATTACGATAAAATTGATAAGATTAAAGGTCTTAATATCTCCATAGTGACGACCGCAAAGACTGATGAAGAGGGGAAAGAACTACTAAAGCTGATGGGGATGCCGTTTAGGAATTGAAGATTGAAGATTTGGAAATGAAGAATGAAGGATAAAGAGGGAGGAAGATTTGGCAAAAAAAGCTCTTAGAATAAAGGCAAAGAGAGAACCCAAATTCGAAGTGAGGCGATACAACCGCTGTCCAATTTGCGGCAGGCCGAGAGGTTTTTTGAGAAAGTTCGGAATTTGTCGTATCTGTTTCCGAAATCTTGCTTTAGCAGGCAAGCTCCCTGGTGTAGCGAAATCAAGCTGGTAATAGTGCAAAACAGGTTTTAAGTGTTAAGTTTTTGGTTTTAAGCGGACTTGAAACTTGGAACCTCATTCATATTTTTAAAACATAAAACTTAAAACGATTTTAATAACGGAGAAAACCATGGCGATGAGTGATCCAATTGCGGACATGTTGACCCGGATCAGAAATGCCTGCAAGGCAAAGTTCAACAGTATTGATATTCCCGGATCAAAGCTAAAAACCGAATTGGCCAGAGTATTAAAGGATGAAGGGTTTATAAGAAATTATAAATTTATTAAAGATAACAAGCAGGGGATATTGCGTGTTTACCTTAAGTATGATGAAGAACAGTCCAACACAATTTTCGGCCTTGAACGAGTCAGTAAACCGAGCAGGCGGCTTTATGTAAAGAGCAAGGATATAAAATCGGTTTTGAACGGTATGGGAATTGCGATTTTGTCAACATCCAAGGGGATAATGACCGATAAAAAGGCCAGGTCTGAAAACTTAGGGGGCGAGATTCTCTGCAATATTTGGTAGGTTTGTCGTTCGTCATTGGTAAATTATTATCAATTCTGATAACCGGTGACGGATGGTCGATGACCGATGACAAAAGGAAGTAAACAATGTCCAGAGTAGGCAAAGCACCGATACCGATACCTGATAATATTAAAATAAAATATAAAGACAGGTTAATTACAGTAGAATCCGAAAAAGGGGTCCTTAAAAGAGCAATCCATCCTGCCGTGGATCTTAAGATAGAAGACGGGATGATAAGGGTGAATGTTGTTGAAAATAGCAGGACCAACCGCGCTTTGTGTGGACTTATGCGAAGCCTTGTGGCCAATATGGTTATCGGCGTGGCTAAAGGGTTTGAAAGGGTTCTGGAGATAAATGGTATCGGCTATCGTGCCATACTTAACGGAAATCGAATTGAATTTAATCTTGGGTACTCACATCCTGTCAATTTTGATCTTCCCGAGGGTGTTTCAGCCACAGTTGACAAGAAAAATGTTATCAGGCTCACTGGTATTGATAAGGAATTGCTGGGGCATACCGCTGCATCAATCAGGAGATTGAGACCTCCGGAACGTTACAAGGGTAAAGGGATAAAGTATGCTGAGGAACGCATTCAGCGTAAGGCCGGAAAGACAGGGGTTAAAGAAGCATAGGGATATTGAAGATGGGGAAGTTGAATTTAAAGAAAAAAGCACGTTTAAAGAGAAAAAAAAGGATAAGAAAACATCTAATTGGCACGCAGCAGCGTCCCAGGTTGAATGTTTTCCGAAGTTCAAAACATATTTACGCTCAGGTCGTTGATGATGAAAATGGACGTACTATAGCGGCTGCATCAAGTTTGGAAAAAGTAGTAAAAGAACAACCTAAATTTGAAAACAAGGTTGCAGTTGCAGATTTCGTAGGGAAACTTTTAGGCGAACGGGCCATTAAAAAAGGTTTAAAAAAGGTTGTCTTTGACCGGGGCGGGTTTCTATACCACGGGCGTGTTAAAGCTGTATCTGATGGTGCCCGTGAAGCAGGTCTGGATTTTTAAACGTTTTGACTAACGGATCTATTTAATGGGCGAAGGAGGCGGATCTTTGTTCAAGCAGGATAAAAGTGAAAATCAGTTAATCGACAAGGTTGTTTACATTAACCGGGTTGCGAAAGTTGTTAAAGGCGGTCGCAGGTTCAGCTTCAGTGCTATTGTTGTTGTCGGTGATGGCGAAGGGAGTGTCGGTTATGGGCTTGGGAAAGCCGGTGAGGTGCCTGAGGCGATTCGTAAAGGAATCGAAAAAGCGAAAAAAAACATGGTCCAGGTATCTTTGGTTGATGGAACAATACCCTATGTGGTTATCGGAAAATATGGAGCGGGACGAGTTCTATTAAAACCAGCTTCCAAGGGTACAGGTCTTATTGCAGGTGGTGCTGTTCGAGCTGTGCTTGAAGCTGTTGGCGTTCAGAATATTCTTACAAAATGTATGGGATCACATAATGCTCATAATGTTGTTAAAGCTACCATTGAAGGGCTTTGCCAGTTGCAGAGTCGTGAACAGGTTGCCAGAAGACGTGGTAAAAGAGTGGAAGATCTTTAGAATTGAAGATTGAGAAATGACAATTGAAGATTATAGATTCAGCATCATTTTGTCTTTACGAAACAAAAATAAATTATTACAACGAGTTGAATTAATACGGTAAAAAAGATTTTCGTTAATCAATCCGATGTCGACAATTGATAGTTAGAAGGAATCATAAATGTCCGGAACATTAAAAGTAACTCTTGTTAAAAGTATGATTGGAAGACCGGAAAAGCACCGCAGGGTACTACGGGGCATGGGACTGACAAAAATTAACAGAACGGTTGAGCTTAAGGATACTGCTTCCATTCGTGGGATGGTCAACGCTGTATCACACCTGGTTGAAGTTAAGGAGAAGATTGATGAAGCTGAATGAGTTGTCACCTCCAAAAGGATCCCGTAGACCCCGGAAACGTATTGGGCGAGGTGTCGGATCTGGTCAAGGCAAAACAGCCGGTAGAGGTTCAAAGGGTTATAACAGCCGCTCTGGCGGTGGAGTAAGGCCCGGTTTTGAGGGTGGGCAAATGCCTCTCCATCGTCGTCTTCCCAAGCGTGGTTTTACAAATATATTCAAAAAGAAGGTAGCAGTGATTAATATCCGTGATCTGTCAAAATTTGAAAAGGGCAGTATTGTGGATGAGGCGGCACTTATTAGGGCCGGTCTTGTTAAAGGGAAAAGAGACGGTATTAAACTGCTTGGCCATGGCGAGATCAAGACACCTCTAACAATAAAAGTAAACATGCTTAGTAAAAATGCCAGGGAGAAGATCATCGAAGCCGGTGGGAATGTAGAGGTTTTATAGTATGGCTGGCGGCGGGTTCGGCAATATTTTCAAAATTCCTGAACTAAAGAAAAGGATTTTTGTCACGTTAGCACTCCTCATTGTCTACCGTGTCGGCGTGCATGTTCCCACACCGGGCATAGATGGTGTGGCACTGGCCACCTTTTTTGCAGGAAAGCAAGGGACTTTGCTCGGTCTTTTTGATATGTTCTCGGGCGGTGCATTAGAACGGCTTTCTGTTTTTGCTCTAGGGATTATGCCCTATATTAGTGCATCGATTATATTCCAGCTTCTGACAGTGACGATACCGCATCTTGAACGGTTGTCAAAAGAAGGTGAGCAAGGACGCAAAAAAATTACCCAGTACACCCGTTACGGCACTATATTGTTGAGTATTATTCAGGGGTTCGGAATCAGTATCGGCCTTGAGAGTATGAGTTCCCCAGGCGGTGCTCCGGTGGTGATCCATCCCGGTTGGGCATTCAGGATCATGACGGTTATGACCCTGACGGCGGGAACAGCGTTTATTATGTGGTTGGGTGAACAGATTACCGAACGTGGCATAGGTAATGGTATTTCGTTGATTATCTATGCCGGTATTGTTGTCCGGATGCCGACTGCAATCGGAAACACGTTTCGTCTTCTTTCAACAGGTGAAATGGGAATATTCCCCGTGATCATTTTGCTTGTAATGATGATACTTGTGGTGGCTTTCATTATCTATATGGAGCAGGGTCAGAGGCGTATACCGGTTCAATATGCTAAAAGGGTTGTCGGCCGCAAGATGTATGGTGGCCAGAGTACCCATCTACCGTTGAAGGTTAATACTTCCGGTGTCATACCGCCGATTTTTGCTTCGTCAATTATAATGTTTCCAGCGACTATAGCCAGTTTTATAGCCATTCCGTGGATGCAGAGTTTGGCTTCGGCGATGAGACCGGGCAATATTGTGTATGAATCGTTATATGTTGGGTTTATATTCTTTTTCTGTTACTTTTATACTGCAGTCACTTTTAATCCTGCTGATGTTGCCGACAATATGAAAAAACAGGGCGGGTATATTCCGGGGATTCGTCCTGGTAAGAGGACGGCGGATCACATTGACAGGGTTTTAACCCGTATTACACTTGGAGGCGCCATATATGTTTCCGCAGTATGTGTACTTCCGTCGGTTTTAATATCAAAGTTTAACGTTCCTTTTTATTTTGGTGGCACTGCACTTTTGATTGTTGTGGGGGTGGCGATCGATACGATTCAGCAAATAGAATCTCACATGCTGACCCGCCACTATGAAGGATTTCTAAAAAAGAAACGGGTATAAAATGAAGTGCCGACGGGGGATACAATAATATGGCAAAGGAAGAGGCGATTAAGGTTGAGGGCACGGTGCTTAAGACACTGCCCAATGCAATGTTTAAGGTAGAACTGGAAAATAAGCACCAGGTGCTTGCACATATTTCTGGAAAAATGCGTATGCATTTTATAAAAATTCTTCCCGGGGATAAAGTTACGGTTGAACTTTCACCCTATGATCTGTCCCGCGGCAGAATAACATACAGATCAAAATAGCTGGATGTTCCATGCTGGATACCGGATGCTATATAAATTAAGTAGTTATCAAGTATCAAGAGTCCGGATCAGGTATTGAATAAAAGGGGTACATTGTATGAAAGTCAGGGCATCAGTTAAGAAGATATGCGCCAAGTGTAAAATAGTTCGCAGAAAAGGGGTTGTCAGGGTTATCTGCGAAAATAAGCGACACAAACAGAGGCAAGGATAAAGGAGGATAAGCTTTGGCCAGAATTGCGGGTGTTGATTTACCGAGGAGTAAGCGGATTGAGGTAGGACTGACATATATTTACGGTATAGGTCTTAGCATGTCAAAACGAATAATCCATAAGCTTAATATTGATCCGAATGTCAAGACAGATGATTTATCAGAATCTGATGTTAATAGAATCCGCAAGGCGATTGACGGAGAATGCAAAGTTGAAGGAGAACTTCGTACAGAAGTTTCTATGAATATCAAGAGATTGATGGATTTGGGCGCTTATCGCGGGCTTCGCCACCGGAAATCACTTCCAGTGAGGGGACAGCGCACAAGTACAAATGCACGCACGCGAAAAGGACCTAAAAGGTCTGCTGTAAAGAAGAGAGGCGGAATTAAAAAGAAGTAAACTAAGGAGAAGGTAGAGGCGTAATACATGGCGAAAAAGAAAATCCGGACTAAAAAAAGAGAAAAGAAGAATATATCGACCGGTGTTGTACATATCCAGTCGACTTTTAACAATACAATCGTTACAATTACAGATCCTGCCGGTAATGTTATTGCCTGGTCTAGTCCTGGTGTTCATGGCTTTAAGGGGTCACGAAAGAGTACGCCATTTGCTGCCCAGCTTGCGGCGGAAGATGCTGCAAAAAAGGCAATGGAGCATGGGATGAAAAATGTTGAGGTGTATGTCAAGGGCCCTGGATCTGGTAGAGAATCAGCCCTTCGATCGTTACAGGCCGCAGGATTCAATATTGTGATGATTAAAGATGTAACACCCATACCGCATAATGGCTGTCGGCCGCCAAAACGACGTAGGGTTTGAATAATTGAAGATTGATTATTGACTATTTAATGTGGTTGCTTTCCTCCATTGTTGTTTGTAAAAATAAAATTGGAGGAGATCCTTAAATATTCAATTTTCAATAGAAAATATACAATTATTTTTGATAAGGGAATCATAATTTTTAGAAAAATTTGCCACAAAAATCACAAAATTTATAAATAAGAAACTAGGGGGGAATACTTGGCACGATACATAGGTTCGGTATGCCGGCTATGCCGGCGCGAAAACTTGAAAATGTTTCTTAAAGGAGATCGTTGTTATTCTGACAAGTGCGCTTTTGATAGACGTAGTTATCCGCCGGGTCAGCACGGTCAGCGCCGTGGAAGAAAAATTTCGGACTACGGGATTCAGCTGAGAGAAAAACAGAAGGTAAAACGAATGTATGGGCTTTCAGAAAAGCAGTTTCATCTGTTTTTCAAGAGAGCAGATAAACAGAGAGGTATAACCGGAACAAATTTACTGGTAATGCTGGAGCGCAGGATTGATAATGTAGTTTATCGTATGGGCTTTGTTAATTCTCGTACTCAAGGTCGCCATTTTGTTGGACACAGTCACTTTCTTGTTAACGGCAGAAAAGTAAATATCTCATCATATCTTATTAAAATAGGCGATGTGGTCGAAGTTCGGGATAAAAGCCGTAAGATTCAGGCAATAACAGATTCCCTCGATGTTGTGGTGCGGAGAGGTGTCCCACAATGGCTTGATTTGGAAAAAGAGAACTTAAAGGGGATTGTAAAAAGTTTCCCCACTCGCGAAGATATAACAACTCCCATTCAGGAGCAACTTATAGTGGAGCTTTATTCCAAGTAAAGTTAGATCCGGGATATGAGGTGTTGAATGTGAGATAATCACACACCCAATATCGCTTTTCACATATCCTTCTGATCATCCTCTGAGAACAAAATTGGAGATATAATGATGTCATCGAATGAGCTCATGTGTATGAACTGGCAAAAGATGATAACGCCGGAAAAGGTTCAGGTAACCAGTAAGCCCTCTTACGGTAAGTTCGTTTGTGAACCTCTTGAAAGGGGATTTGGCATAACAATTGGGAATTCTTTAAGGAGGATTATACTTTCTTCTCTTTACGGGGCCGCTATTGTATCCATAAAGATTGACGACGTTATGCATGAATTCAGTGTTATTCAAGGCGTATACGAAGATATGTCTGAAATCATCCTTAATTTAAAAGAGGTACGCCTTAAGCTTTCCGATCCTGAACCGAAAACAGTACGTATCGATGCAGAAGGGGAAGGTGAAGTTACTGCAGCTGATATCATCAGCGATGACGGAAGATGTGAGGTGATAAATTCTGATCATCATATTGCAACACTATCGGATAAAGCAAAATTGAAGATGACCATGACCGTCAAAACAGGCAAAGGGTATTCTTTATCCGAAGCAAACAAAGACGAAGACGCACCTTTAGGGACAATACCGATAGATGCGGTTTTCTCACCTATTAAACGTGTGACCTATGTGGTGGGAAATGCTCGTGTCGGCCAGAAAACCGACTATGATAAACTTACCTTAGAGGTCTGGACGGACGGGAGTATCTTGCCCGAGGACGCTGTTGCATATGCTGCTAAGATTCTAAAGGAGCAGATGACCAATTTTATTAATTTTGACGAAGATATTGAGCCTGAACCTGAGAAAAAAGTCGAAGAAAAGGAAAAGATCAAATTTAATGAGAATCTTTATAAAAACGTTGAAGAACTTGAACTTTCCGTGCGCAGTGCAAACTGTCTTAAGAATGCCAGTATAGTCAAAATATATCAACTGGTAAGCAAAACCGAGTCAGAGATGCTAAAAACCAAAAACTTTGGAAGAAAATCTTTAAATGAGATTAAAGAAGTCTTAAGTGAAATGGATCTTTCTCTTGGAATGAAGTTGGAAGGATTTGAACCACCTGAGGAAGATATAGAGGAAGGAGAGTAGTTTGTTCCATGAGACATCGAAAAGCCGGTTTAAAATTAAATAGAACGAGTAGTCACAGGACTGCCATGTTCAGGAATATGGTTACCTCTCTTTTTAAACATGAGCGTATCCGTACGACTGATGTCAAAGCAAAGGAATTAAGGCGATGGGCCGATAACTTGATTACGCTGGCAAAACGCGGTGATGTTCATGCAATGCGTCAGGCGCTTTCAATCATAAGGGAAAAGAAAGTGGTTTATAAGCTGTTTGCGGAAGCTGTTGAAAGATACGGCTCCGTGTCCGGAGGTTATACCAGGATTGTTAAACTGGGGAGACGGCCTGGGGATGCAGCACCGATTTCCTTGATAGAGCTGATTTATTCCGAAGAAGGGAAAAAGAAGAAAAAGAAGAAAAAGCAAGCCAAAGTTTCTGTAAAGAAAAAACAGGTTGTCGAAAAGAAAGAAGCTGAAGAAAAGAAAACGGAAGAGAAGAAAGAGACTACATCGGAAGAAGAAGCGGCTGAAGAGAAAAAAGTAATACTCGATAGTAAAGAGGATATGTCTGAAGAAAAAGAAGTAGAGGTAAAAACCGAATCGACTACTAAAGATTTGGATGATAGGTTTGAGGAGCAGGCTGGCGAGGTTGTTGAATCTGAAGAAACTGAATCTGAAGAAACTGAATCTGAAGAAACTGAATCCGAAGAATCTGAATCCGAAGAAACTGAATCCGAAGAATCTGAAGCTAAAAAGGCTGAAGATGACGCCGAAGAACCCGAAGCGAAAGAATAACCTGTTCTTTCAATCTCAAAATCGAAAGGCCCTGTCTGAAAAGACAGGGCCTTTTTTTATGTTGAAATTTGAGTCTGATCCCAGGGGAATAGGCTGCGCATTCCACGGGACAGGCGCATATATTGGCGAACAAGACAGTTTTCGTTCAGGCACTAAATAAACTTTTCCCATTGACACGCAAACCCCTTTCTTCCTATACTCCCGTAATTAAGAGAACTTTTTGTGACTGAACTCTAAATGCAAGGAGGTGAAATATGGTGAAGAAAATTATGTTACGGCTCGGTCTGTTTATGGTGATCCTTCTTTTAACACTGCCGGCTCTTTCAGTGTCAAGTAATGCAGCGGATTTTTCTGCCGATATGGTTAATAAATTGCCCATGGGAGAGATCAATGGAAAAATGTTTTTTAAAGGGGGCAATTTCAGACAGGAAATGATGATGGGAGGACAGAAACATATCACAATTTTTCGAAAAGACAAAGGGCTCGTCTGGGTTTTGATGCCGGCACAAATGATGTATATGGAAATGCAAGCAGGCAGCCGTCAAAATATGGCTCCGGTGGATCTGGATGAAATAGATAAGATGGGGGAAAAGAAATACCTGGGCAAAGAAAAAGTAAACGGGTATATGTGCTCGAAATATCGTTACACTTTACATGATAAATCTTCAGATACTGCAATATATTGGATTTCTAAGAAGCTGAATTTCCCAGTTAAAATGGAAATGGATGGTCAATCAGGGCATATGGTTATGGAATACAAGAACATCAGTGAAAAAACGGTTGCCTCCCTTTTTAATATCCCTGACGGATATCAGAAGATGTCTATGCCGATGATGCCCGGGAAATAGAACCACGGAAAATGAGTTCCTGTGGCCCGGAATAGGGAACATCACTAAGCTGCTCAAACAGCCAGACATATTACATTTTATCATCAGATGGCTCTATAATTTATTGAGAAGTTACGAATAGACGCTGTCCGTGGACTTAATGATGAGATCTGTTTGAGGAGCTTTGAAACCACCGAATTCAGTCCCTTTAGCGCCATAATAAACATTGACGGTCTCGCAAAAGGTCCAACTTCTGCGTTGTGAAAAGCTTTGGACAGAGGATTTAAACGACGGTCAGGTCATTCGAGGCGTTTGTATTGAAAATCCGATACAAGCTTTAAAATAGTTCGATAATAGCAATATGATAAGGACAGACCCTTTGAAAATTATATTGACCAACAACCTTCGTCTTTCCGGTATTCCTTCGGATATCCGGGCCAAACTGATGGAGACTCTTTCATTCCCCAACCCCAAATGGCTGGAAAATGAGAGGATGGGCCGCTGGAACAGGGGCACCCCAAAAGTGCTTAGATTCTATGACAAAACCAGGGGTGGAGGCCTATGGATACCAAGGGGTTATATGCGGCAGTTGTTATTGTTTTGCAGACGTCGTGGTATAAAGTATGAGATTGATGATTGGAGACGGGCTTTGCCACCTGTGGATTTTAATTTCACCGGGCAATTAAAGCCTTTCCAGCAGGAAGCGGTCAAAACCATGCTTTCAAGAGATTTCGGCGTGTTGAATGCTCCCACCGGAAGCGGGAAAACGGTGATGGCGCTGTATATCATTGCCAGGCGAGAGCAACCTGCTCTGATTGTTGTGCATACAAAAGATCTGGCTTATCAATGGATCGAAAGGGCGGGGGAGTTTTTAGGGATTCCGGCTGATACGGTCGGTTTTATCGGCGACGGAAAGAATGTTGTCGGCGAAAAAATTACGGTGGCTCTAGTTCAGTCACTTTATAAATGTGCTGAAGAAGTGTCGCAAAATGTCGGTTTTCTGTTGGTGGATGAATGCCATCGATGTCCAAGCAGGACCTTTACCGAAGCTGTTACCGATTTTGATTCCAAATATATGCTTGGACTGTCGGCAACACCCTGGCGCCGTGACAATCTGTCAAAATTGATATTCTGGCACTTAGGAGATGTGCATCATAAGATCGATCAAAGTCTCCTGGTTGAAAGCGGTGATGTTTTAGCTGCTGAGATTATTATCAGGGAGACCGATTTTAAACCATATTACGATCCGGTTAATGAATACAGCAAAATGATATCTGAACTCACGTCGGACGACAAAAGAAATCGTCTTATCGCATCGGATGTTGTTAAAGAGGTAAAAGATAATAATGGTATCTGTCTGGTTCTTTCAGACAGAAAAAAACACTGTGGAGTTTTACAGGCGCTTTTGCGATACAGGCATAAAATATCATCCGAACTTTTGACGGGTGATCTTAGCGGCAGTGAGCGGCGGGGGGTTCTCGATCGTTTGAATAAAGGAGACGTCAAAGTGTTGCTGGCAACAGGCCAGCTCATAGGAGAGGGGTTTGATCGAAAGGATTTATCTCCTTTGTTTCTGACAACGCCCATAAAATTCAGCGGCAGGGTGCTTCAATACATTGGCAGGGTACTCCGGCCTGCACCGGGCAAAAAGAAAGCCAGGGTTTATGATTATGTGGACATTAAAGTTGATGTTTTAAAGGCTGCTGCCAGGGCAAGGCAAAAGGTTTATGCAGACAAAAAAATGCATAGAGAAAGCTAAAATTCAAGTTTTCTCCGCAAGCACTAAGCGGCATGCCGGGCTTTGAATGCTTTAGACAGCGATGCATCCATTACCGCTTCGTAACCGGTCAACCTTGCAACAACAACAGCGTCTGAGTCGAGGAATGTAAAATCTCCCTTCATTTTATGATCGGTCACTTCTTTGACTTCAAGGATCGCGGTAACACCATCGGAAGGAAACTTGTCTCGATACTGGCGATAACTGGCACTGTAGCTCGGCAGAGAGACAACTCCCCGCTCTTCAAAGCACCATATAATCGCCATTTGACATGCGCAATCGAGAACAAGGGGATCAGCTATCCACCTGCTTCTTAAAGGATCAGCCATCCATTTTGCGGGTAAAGGAGCCGAAGAAATACGTGTAGCGATTGATCGCGGTGAATATCCGATGATTTCCTGTATACCACGAAGTTCGACACCGTGGAAAAGGATTTTTTCGTATATTTCGTCTATGGTTCTGGAATAACCGTTTATGCCCATGTATTCGGATTTATCAAAATAGGGGGGTGCCTCTATCTTGTCGTTTAAAATAGCTGTGGCACTTGAGTGAATCACTTCTATATTATCTTTAAAACCATTCCTGATTTCAACATTCACCTCAAAAATCGAACCTTTTTTTCTGGTTTTGCCGGCCATAAGGCGGATTAGCTTTTTTCCCTGATCGAGCTTGATTCCATGAAAAATACGCATGTCATCCAGGCCGTGAAGGAAAAGACCAGGATTTTCATGCAAAGCCCCGTGTCCGAGCCATTCGGCGATAAGAGCAAAAGGGACCACCGGTTTTCCGTCAAGAATATGGGCGCCGAGGAT
>RCNF010001294.1_pt1 | contig 13173 bp, 9 predicted proteins | sample 2041311 | NCBI WGS metagenome assembly RCNF01 (sample SAMN09708228, study PRJNA481090) | Marine sediment metagenome, whole genome shotgun sequencing project. | biome: marine sediment; feature: ocean; material: sediment; isolation source: Sewage treatment plant 2 marine sediment (STP2) ... | reverse complement strand
GATCCGGCAGTCGCGATGGAACTGAAAGACGTGAAACCGGGGCAGGGGCTTTAGAGCTTCTTTCCGGACCAAAAAACGAAGACCAGATGGGGCCATACCCCGTCAAAGACATAAAAACCGAGGGACGACATGATCGGACTAGAACATTACCTGACAGTGGCGGCGACGCTGTTTGTCATTGGCATCTTCGGGCTTTTCCTGAACCGCAAGAATGTGATCGTCTTGTTGATGAGCATCGAATTGATGCTACTTGCGGTGAATATCAATCTGGTCGCTTTCTCAAGTTTTCTGGGTGATCTGGTCGGGCAGGTGTTTACTCTGTTTGTCCTGACCGTCGCCGCTGCCGAAGCTGCCATCGGGTTGGCCATTCTGGTTTGTTTCTTCCGCAACCGCGGCAGTATCGCGGTTGAAGACGTCAATGTGATGAAGGGCTAAGAGACTTATGGAAACCATCATCCTCTTTGCCCCGCTGGTCGGTAGCCTGATCTGTGGCTTTGGCTGGAAACTCATCGGCGAAACGGCGGCGCTTTGGGTGTCGACGGGTCTGTTGTTCCTGTCCATGCTGCTCAGCTGGATCGTGTTTTTCAGCTTTGACGGCGTGACCGAGCATATCCAGATCATGCGCTGGATCGAAAGTGGTAGCCTTAGCACCGACTGGGCCATTCGTCTGGACCGCCTGACGGCGATCATGCTGATCGTGATCACAACCGTGTCCGCGCTCGTGCATTTGTACAGCTTTGGCTACATGGACAAAGACCCGCAATGGCGCGAGGGCGAAGTCTACAAGCCGCGTTTCTTTGCCTATTTGTCGTTCTTTACCTTTGCGATGCTGATGCTGGTAACGGCCAATAACCTTGTACAGATGTTCTTTGGCTGGGAGGGCGTCGGCGTCGCGTCATATCTGCTGATTGGGTTCTACTATCGCAAGCCAAGCGCCAATGCTGCAGCAATCAAGGCGTTTGTGGTCAACCGGGTTGGCGATTTTGGCTTTGCTTTGGGAATATTTGCGCTGTTTTTCCTTGTCGATAGCATCAACCTTGACGACATCTTTGCGTATTCTCCGACCCTCGCTGAAACCCAGTTGTCGTTTCTGTGGGGCGAATGGAATGCGGCCAATCTGATTGCGGTGCTTCTGTTTATCGGCGCGATGGGCAAGTCGGCGCAGTTGTTCCTGCACACATGGTTGCCAGACGCGATGGAGGGCCCGACCCCGGTGTCGGCCCTGATCCACGCGGCGACCATGGTTACAGCGGGTGTGTTCCTTGTGTGCCGCATGTCGCCGCTGATGGAATTCGCGCCTGAGGCGATGATGTTTGTGACAGTGGTTGGTGCCTCGACCGCGTTCTTTGCTGCCACAGTGGGTCTGGTTCAGACCGATATCAAACGGGTGATTGCCTATTCTACCTGTTCTCAGTTGGGCTACATGTTTGTCGCTGCAGGTGTCGGCATGTATTCCGCCGCGATGTTCCACCTGCTGACCCATGCGTTCTTTAAGGCGCTGTTGTTCCTTGGGGCCGGGTCGGTCATTCACGCCATGCATCACGAGCAGGACATGACCAACTACGGTGGTCTGCGCAAGAAAATCCCTTATACCTATTGGGCGATGATGATCGGCACGCTGGCCATCACCGGCGTTGGCATTCCGCTGACTTATATCGGCTTTGCCGGATTCCTGTCCAAAGACGCGATCATCGAAAGCGCTTATGCTGGTGGGTCCGGCTATGGATTCTGGTTGCTGGTGATTGCCGCTGCGATGACCAGTTTCTACAGCTGGCGACTAATGTTTCTGACGTTCTTTGGGACACCACGTGGGGATAAGCACACCCATGATCATGCGCACGAATCGCCGATGTCTATGCTGGTGCCATTGGGCGTGCTGAGCTTTGGTGCAGTGTTCGCCGGTATGATTTGGCAATCCAGCTTTTTTGGTCCCGTCGATGAGGTCGCAAAGTTTTATGGTATTCCACTGCAAGGTGAAGAACATGCCGAGATGCAGGACGGCGAGGACCGTACTGACGAGACCCAAGCCGAGCATGTGGCAGATGACACGGCAGAGCAGCTTAACGGAGAGGCAAAAGCCGACGACCACGTCGAGGACAACGCCGCTGTCGCGGATGGCGAAGCGCATCATGGGGCATTTGGCGGCCAGCCGGGCGATGGTGGGATATATTTTGGCAAAGACAATACTGTGCTGGAGGATGCCCATGCCGCGCCAAAATGGGTCAAGGTTAGCCCGTTTATCGCAATGGCGGGCGGGTTCCTCATGGCAATGTGGTTTTATATCTGGAACCCCAGCCTGCCGGGCCGTCTGGCCGAAAGCCAACGACCGCTTTACCTGTTCCTCAAGAACAAATGGTATTTTGACGAGCTTTACGAAATCATCTTTGTTGGCATGGCAAAATCCATTGGGCGGCTGTTGTGGAAACGCGGCGATGGCAATGTCATCGATGGCACGCTGAACGGTGTGGCGATGGGTATTATCCCGTTCTTCACCCGCCTCGCGGGCCGGGCCCAGTCTGGATACATCTTCACCTATGCTTTTGCGATGGTCATCGGAATCGCTGTGCTGGTCACGTGGATGTCACTCGGCGGGGGAGCAAATTAATGGATAATCTGCTTTCTATTGTCACGTTCATTCCGGCTGTTTCGGCATTGATCCTTGCCGTTTTCCTGCGCGGCGACGATGAGGCCGCAAACCGCAATGCAAAATGGCTGGCTCTGATTGCGACCAGCGCAACGTTCCTGATCAGCCTTGGAATATTGTCACAGTTCGACCCCGGTAATACTGGATTTCAGTTTGTTGAGCAGGCGGATTGGCTGCTAGGGCTGCAATACAAAATGGGCGTGGACGGCATTTCGGTGCTGTTTGTGATGCTGACAACATTCATCATGCCGCTGACGATCGCGGCATCGTGGAATGTCGAAACTCGCGTCAAGGAATACATGATTGCGTTCCTATTGCTGGAAACGCTGATGCTGGGCGTGTTTATGGCGCTTGATCTGGTGCTGTTCTACTTGTTTTTTGAGGCGGGTCTGATCCCGATGTTCCTGATCATTGGTATCTGGGGCGGAAAAGAACGTATCTACGCGAGCTTTAAGTTCTTTCTCTACACTTTCCTTGGCTCGGTCCTGATGCTGGTTGCGATGGTTGGAATGTTTTCCGATGCGGGCACGACGGATATTGAACAACTGCTGATCCATCAGTTTTCCTTTGCCGACATAGACGTGCTGGGCATTCATGTGGTCGGCGGCTTGCAATCGCTTATGTTCCTGGCGTTCTTTGCGTCATTCGCTGTGAAAATGCCGATGTGGCCGGTGCATACTTGGTTGCCCGATGCGCACGTGCAGGCCCCAACTGCAGGGTCGGTGGTTCTGGCGGCGATCCTGTTGAAAATGGGCGGCTATGGTTTCTTGCGCTTCAGCCTGCCGATGTTCCCGGTCGGCTCTGAGATCTGGACGCCTTTGGTGCTGTGGCTGTCAGCGATTGCGATTGTCTATACGTCACTGGTCGCCCTTGTTCAGGAAGACATGAAAAAGCTGATTGCCTATTCTTCGGTTGCCCATATGGGGTTTGTGACCATGGGGATATTTGCGGCCAATCAGCAGGGTGTCGATGGTGCGATTTTCCAGATGATCAGCCACGGCTTCATCTCCGGCGCGCTTTTCCTATGCGTTGGGGTGATTTATGACCGGATGCACACGCGCGACATTGACGCTTACGGCGGTCTTGTGAACCGGATGCCCGCCTATGCGCTGATTTTCATGCTGTTCACGATGGCCAATGTTGGCCTGCCGGGCACCTCCGGATTTGTTGGCGAATTTCTAACCTTGATGGGGGTCTTCCAGGTCAACACCTGGGTTGCCGCCGTGGCCACCACAGGTGTGATATTTTCAGCGGGTTACGCGCTCTGGCTCTATCGCCGGGTGATGATGGGCGATCTGATCAAAGAAAGCCTGAAAACCATCACCGACATGACCCGTCGCGAGAAAGCGATTTTTGCGCCGCTTGTTGTGATGACCATTCTGCTTGGCGTCTATCCGGCGCTGGTCCTTGATATCACCGGCCCCTCGGTAGAGGCACTGGTTTCCCATTACGACACTGCTCTGGCTGCGGCTGATGCCGCTAGTCAGACCGCGTCGAACTAAAGAGAGAAGGCTGGCCGATGCTTGCTGCTGATCTGAACGTCATTCTGCCAGAGATCATTCTGGCTGTGTTTGCGATGCTGGCCCTGCTGGCGGCGGTCTATTCTTCCAAGGACGATATGGCCCCCACACTGGTCTGGTTGACGGCTGCTGTAATGGCCGGTCTAGCAATCTGGATCGGGATGACGGGGGCGGGCACCAACGTGGCCTTTAACGGCATGTTTGTGGATGACGGGTTTGGTCGTTTTGCAAAGGTCACCCTGCTTTTGTCTGCAGCGGCTGTATTGGTGATGAGCCAGGAATATATGCAGCGCCGGGGTTTGCTGCGCTTTGAGTACCCGTTGCTGGTTGCGCTGAGCGCCGTGGGCATGATGATGATGGTCAGTTCCGGCGATCTGATGGCGCTTTATATGGGGCTGGAACTGCAATCGCTTGCGCTTTACGTGGTGGCGTCTTTGCGCCGGGACTCGATCAAATCCACCGAGGCCGGTCTGAAGTACTTTGTGCTCGGTGCGTTGTCTTCGGGTATCCTGCTCTATGGCGCATCGCTAATCTATGGCTATGCTGGCACAACGTTGTTCAGCGGGATCATACAGACAGCGGTCCATGGCGAAGTGTCACTGGGCCTGCTGTTCGGTCTCGTGTTCCTGATTTCAGGCCTGGCGTTTAAGGTGTCGGCTGTGCCTTTCCACATGTGGACACCGGATGTCTACGAAGGGTCGCCCACGCCGGTGACAGCGTTTTTTGCGACCGCACCAAAAGTTGCCGCGATGGGTCTTTTTGCGCGAGTTTTACATGATGCATTCGGCGCGGCCGTAGCTGACTGGAGCCAGGTGATTGCGCTTCTATCTGTCCTGTCAATGTTCCTCGGGGCCGTCGCTGCTATTGGACAGACCAATATCAAACGGCTGATGGCGTATTCGTCAATTGCGCATATGGGCTATGCGCTGATGGGGCTGGCCGCAGGTACCGTCCTGGGTGTTCAGGCGATGCTGATCTATATGGCGATCTATGTGACAATGAATGTTGGCACATTTGCGTTTATCCTGATGATGCAGAAAGACGGTGCGCCAGTAACGGATATCTCGTCACTGAACATGTACGCCAAGCGCGAGCCGGGCAAAGCGCTTGCTTTGCTGGTCTTGCTGTTTTCACTGGCGGGGGTTCCGCCAATGCTGGGGTTCTTTGGCAAATTTTACGTTCTGCGCGCCGCTTACGAGGCGGACCTGGCATGGCTGGCGATTGCGGGTGTTGTTGCCTCCGTCATTGGCGCGTTTTATTATCTGCGCATCGTGTTCTACATGTATTTCGGCGAAGAGGGTGGCGACGAGCTTGACCAGGGGTCGTCTCCGATTCTGTGGGGATTTCTCATGGCCTCTGCCGCAATCATGGTTCTGGGCATCATAAACATGTTCGGAGTCGAGAGCGCGGCCGCCGCCGCTGCGGCCACGCTTGTCAACTAAAGCAAGCCAGTGGCCCTCGGGATACGGGCTGCACAAACGCGCTGAAGTTGACAGTACTCTGAATGAGGCCGCACGGATTGCGCCCGCACTAAGCATACCCACTTGGATTTTGGCAGACCACCAAACCGCCGCGCGCGGGCGACGTGGGCGGGCGTGGATCAATCCAAAAGGCAATCTGGCAGCAACACTTGCAATGCGTCCCGAGGGTCCGGTAGATCAGATTGCATTGCGATCATTTGTTGCTGCTCTGGCGCTCTATGATGCGTTGGTGGCCGTGACCGGGCGCGCTGAAGGGCTGGCGCTGAAATGGCCCAATGACGTGTTGCTGAATGGCGGGAAACTGGCTGGTATCTTATTGGAAAGTGCTGGACAGGGCGGCACAGCCGCGTATCTCGCCATTGGGATTGGGGTCAATCTGGCGCGCGCACCCGAGGCAGATGAGGTCGAAGAGGGCGCGGTACGTCCGGTCTCTTTGCTGTCCGAAACAGGTATTGCTATTGGGACGGGTGATTTTCTGACTGAACTGGCATCGGCTTTTGCCCTGCAAGAAGATCGTTTTGTGACCTATGGGTTTGATCCTATTCGCACTGCCTGGCTGGACCGCGCGGCGCGATTGGGTGAGGTCATCACCGCCCGCACCGGACACTGCGAGACAACAGGAACCTTTGAAACTGTGGATGGGGCCGGTAGTCTGGTTTTGCGTACGGCAAAGAACCGGGTTTCGATCCCGGCGGCAGAGATCTTTTTCTAAACAAGGGACGGCCCAATGCTTTTGGCTATCGACTGTGGAAATACCAATACCGTGTTTTCAATCTGGGACGGCAAAGCCTTTGTCGGAACCTGGCGTGCCTCGACGGAATGGCAACGCACGGCGGACCAGTATTATGTCTGGCTAATGACGCTGATGCGATTACATGACATCGACGTGCCGATCACGGATATGATTATTTCGTCAACAGTGCCGCGCGTGGTTTTCAACTTGCGGGTTCTGGCAGACAGATACTTTAACACCCGACCGTTTGTTGTGGGCAAGGCGGATTGCCTGTTGCCCGTTGATGTGCGGGTAGATGAAGGTACCCAAGTGGGCCCCGACCGGTTGGTCAATACTGTGGCGGGTTTTGACCTTTATGGCGGCGACCTGATCATGGTTGATTTTGGCACCGCCACAACTTTTGATGTGGTCGACAGCGATGGCGCCTATATTGGCGGTGTCATTGCGCCGGGCGTAAACCTCAGCCTTGAAGCATTGCATCAGGCGGCGGCAGCGTTGCCTCATGTCGATATATCAAAACCGCAAAAAGTCGTCGGTACCAACACGGTGGCCTGTATGCAGTCTGGTGTGTTTTGGGGTTACGTTGGACTGGTCCGTGAGATATGTGCCCGCATTAAGGCGGAACGCGCCCGCGAAATGCGCGTCATCTCAACAGGCGGTCTAGCCCCCCTGTTTCAGCAATCCGAGGCCCTTTTTGACGCCTTTCAGGATGATCTGACCATGCATGGGCTGACCGTTATACACAAGTATAACAAGGATAATTCTTAAAATATGAGCAGTGAACGTTTGATTTACCTTCCCCTGGGCGGGGCGGGTGAAATTGGTATGAACGCCTATGTCTATGGCTATGGCAAACCGGGTAAAGAACGCTTGATTCTGGTCGATCTAGGCGTCACTTTTCCCGATATGGACGGCACACCGGGGGTCGATCTGATCCTGCCGGACATGACATGGCTGAAACAAAATGCCGCCCGGCTAGAGGCAATTTTCATCACCCACGCCCACGAAGACCATGTCGGAGCAGTAGCGCACTACTACGAAGCGCTGGATGCGCCGATCTATGCCCGTGCCTTTACCGCAAACATTGCGCGGCGCAAGATGGATGAACATGGTCATCCTAAAGAGGCGGTGCAGGTTGTTTCGGCATGGCCACAACAGACTGTCGCAGGGCCATTTAAGGTTGGCTTTTTGCCAATCTCGCATTCCATTCCTGAAAGTTCTGGATTGGTCATCGACAGCCCGGATGGGCGTGTGATCCACACTGGTGATTTCAAACTGGATAAGACTCCGATTGTGGGAGAAGCATACGATCCCGACCTTTGGGCCGAAGTTGCCAAACCGGGGGTGAAAGCGCTGGTCTGTGACAGTACCAATGTGTTCTCCCGCGATGCCGGCCGTTCGGAAGTGTCCGTAGGTCCGGAGATCGAGGAACTGGTCAGCGCCGCCAAGGGTATGGTGGTGGCCACAACTTTTGCCTCTAACGTTGCGCGGGTGAAAACGCTGGCCGAGGCCGGTGAGCGGGCAGGGCGGTCCATCGTTCTGCTGGGCCGTGCGATGAACCGCATGATCGAAGCGTCGGTGCAGACCGGGGTATTGACCGGTTTCCCACAGGTCGTCAGCCCCGAGGAAGCCCGTGGAATTCCCCGGGAAAACCTGATGCTGCTGGTCACCGGATCACAGGGTGAGCGGCGTGCAGCAAGTGCGCAGCTTGCCCGCGGCAAATATCAAGGCATCGAGATGCAGGAAGGTGATCTGTTTCTGTTCTCGTCAAAAACGATTCCTGGCAACGAACGGGGCGTGATCCGCATTATCAATGCTTTTTCTGAAAAAGGTGTTGATGTGGTTGATGAAAGCGCCGGCGGACATTATCACGTGTCCGGTCACGCCAACCGTCCCGATCTCGAGGCGATGCATGACCTGATCAAGCCGCAGATGCTGATCCCGATGCACGGCGAACACCGGCATTTGCGCGAACATGTCAAAATCGCCGCGGCCAAAGGTCTGCAAGGCGTTGTTGCGGTTAACGGCATGATGATTGACCTGAGCGGCAATGCCCCCACTGTGGCCGAATATATCGAGACTGGTCGCACCTATCTGGACGGCACTGTGCAGGTTGGCGCGCTTGATGGCGTGGTCCGCGACCGTATTCGGATGGCACTGAACGGGCACGTGTTGGTCACGGTGATCGTGGATGATGATGGCGAGCCGCTGGGGGATCCGTGGTGTGAACTCATGGGGCTTGCCGAAACCGGGCGCAGCCGTGCACCTTTGGTGGATGTATTGGAAGAGGACCTGAGCCAGTTTCTGAATCGCGCCAAGCCCAAAACGCTGGCTGATGATGCTAAGCTGGAAGAAGAGTTGCGCCGGATCGTTCGCAACACAAGCCAGAACGAAATTGGCAAGAAACCTGAAGTCACGATTGTGATCAGTCGGCTGAGCTGACGATTGAAACCTGCAACGCTGCGCCTCACAAAGAGGCTGGCAGCGTTGCAGTCAAATTCTTAGGAAGAACCGCTTTCTGTGCGCTCTTCAAAACTCATCGAGATGAAGCCCGGCAAGTCGCTGCCCAGACCGACAGGGGTACTGTTGTCGCGATCTGATCCACGGCCCCGACCACCCCGGCTGCGCGGCGGATGTTTTGGTTCTTCGGCCGCTGCAACTGGTTCAGCCGAAACAGCGGGTGTGGCCTCGACTTCTGAAACCGACGGGGCCGCGGGGCTGGCGACATCAGCTTTTGCCGGTCTGCGGCTGCGGCTCCGTTTTTTCGGTTCCGGCGCCGTGGTGTCTTGAGGAGTTTCGGTCACGGCAGCAGGGGCCGTATCACCGCGCGGGTCCGCTAGGCGCGGAATTTCTTTTTGGACCAAACGTTCGATATCGCCAAGGTTGCGCTCATCGCGCGGAATGCAGATCATCACTGCTTTGCCATCGCGTCCGGCCCGGCCGGTGCGGCCAATGCGGTGAACGTAGTCTTCGGCATGGCTGGGGACGTCGAAATTGAACACATGGCTGACGGCTGGAACGTCAAGGCCACGTGCGGCCACATCCGATGCTACCAGAAAACGCAAGGTGCCAGCGCGAAAGCCGTCCAGCGTGCGTGTTCGTTGCGACTGATCCAGATCACCATGGATCGGGGCCGCGTCATAGCCATATTTTGCAAGTGACTTGGCGACAATGTCGACGTCAACTTTGCGGTTACAAAAGATTATTGCATTGGTGCACTTATCACCTTCGGCATCAATCAATGTACGCAGCATATCGCGTTTTTCTTTTGCTTCCCGATCCTTGCGGCTGCCTTTGAACATCAGAACACCTTGTTCGATGTTCTCGGCCGTGGTCGCTTGGCGTGCCACTTCGATACGTTCTGGCGCGCTGAGGAAGGTGTTGGTAATCCGTTCAATTTCAGGCGCCATCGTGGCCGAGAAGAACAGAGTCTGGCGGGTAAACGGCGTCAGACTGAAAATGCGTTCGATATCAGGGATGAACCCCATGTCGAGCATCCGGTCAGCCTCGTCCACCACCATGATCTGAACACCAGTCAGCAGCAGCTTGCCGCGTTCAAAATGATCCAGCAAACGACCGGGGGTAGCAATCAGAACATCAACGCCGCGATCAATCAGCAGATCCTGCTCCTTGAACGAGACGCCACCAATCAGAAGAGCTTTGGTCAGTTTCAGGTATTTGGTGTAGGTATCAAAATTTTCCGCCACCTGTGCCGCCAGTTCACGTGTCGGGCACAGAACCAGCGAGCGGGGCATGCGCGCGCGCGCGCGGCCACGGGCCAGAAGCGTGATCATCGGCAACACAAACCCGGCGGTCTTGCCGGTGCCGGTCTGGGCGATGCCCAAAACGTCACGGCCTTCCAGCGCGGGGGGAATCGCTCCGGCTTGAATGGGGGTCGGGGTTTCATACCCGGCTTCGACGACGGCCTTTAAAACCTTAGGATTCAGGTTCAGATCAGAGAATTTAGTCATGTGTATCCGCATATTGCGGACACTGATTTGGCCCGCGCATCTGTTTGGAACCGGACCCGTACGGCCCTGTGGTTATTCACATTTCTGGTTCCCTGCGCAGCGCTTAACAAAAAGGTGGAGCGGGGTCAAACATATGCGGCACGCTCGGCTGAATTTTGATCGTGCGCAATCAGCCCATCAGGTGCGCGGAAAGTGCGCAAATCTTTTGCTGTCAAGATCCAGATCACAAAGGCGCAACAGGTCCTGCGCCTCCAGTCGCGCACGCAGATTCGGGCTGTCGGCGGCGACCTCGTCAAAAAAGGCGCGCAAGGCGACTTGCCCCCCCGCCGCTTCCAACGCGTTTAACAACTCGTGCAGGGTCATCCCGCTGGCATGAGCCGGTGTCAGATCAGCGCGGTAAGCACCTTTGCTCAGGCGATAGCGATAGGCTGTGATCCACGCGTTCCAGCTTGTTGCATGGCAATGGCACAGCTCGATCTGCGGCAATAGTGCCTCGCCGGGGTTCATCAGATCACCTTGAAACACGTTGTGAATTCGGAACGAGATGTTGGGCAATCCGGTACGCACAAACAGTTTTCCGGCAACATGGCTTAGAAAGCCGCCTTTGAGATAGGTGCCGTAGGTGGGGTAGAGGTGCTCAACCAAACCAGCGCGTCCGGGGCCATTGGGGATGTACCCTTTGAAGGCGTGGGTGCCGTCGGCCAGTAATTCAATCGGGTGCAGACGGGCGCACAAAGTTTCAGCTGGCAGGTCTGTCAGAATATCCCCGATATCCATGGCAGACCAGAGAAACTCATCAACATCAATATGGGCCAGCCAGTCCACTTCGGCCTTGCGGCGGTAGGCATGCGTGGCATTGCGGGTCTGGCGCACCTGATGTTTCACCGGGCGTTTGCCACCCTGTTTTTGCCAATAGGCATCATCGCAGGTTGTGACGCGAATTTTGGCATGGGCCTTCAGGGCATCGTAGGTGTCTGGCGCCGGTTCATCGAGATAGATGTAAAGCCGGTGTGCGCCCTGATCGAGATGGTAGGCGGCAAAGTTCAGCACGTCGATATGTGCGGCCTTGATCGTCGCGACGATGCCCCATTTCGTCATTTGGTGCCCTCCCTAGGCCATCATGGCTTTGGTCGCGGTCAGCTTAATGTCGGGATAATCCCGCTCAACCCGGTCGATATCCCACTGCAACCGGGTGAGGTAGACCGTATCACCGTCGTTATCATGGGCGATGTGTTGTTTGTTCGCTTGGGTAAATTTATCAATGGCTTGCGTGGTGCCGCTCACCCAGCGCGCGCTGGTGAACTGGCTTTGATCAAAGCGCACAGGCAGGCCGTATTCCAACTCGATCCGGCTGGCGAGAACTTCGAATTGCAGCTGTCCGACAACGCCGACAATGAACCCCGAGCCAAAGGCCGGTTTGAACACTTTGGCAGCACCTTCTTCTGAAAACTGCATCAGCGCCTTTTCCAGATGTTTTGATTTCAGCGGATCGCCCGCGCGGCAGGTTTGCAGCAATTCCGGCGCGAACGAGGGGATGCCGGTGACGCGCAGGCTTTCACCCTCGGTCAGCGTATCCCCGATGCGCAACTGCCCATGGTTGGGAATGCCGATGATATCGCCCGCCCAAGCCTCTTCCGCAAGTTCACGGTCAGACGCTAGAAACATCACCGGGTTGCTAATCGCCATGATCTTTTTGGACCGCACATGAGTCAGCTTCATGCCGCGCTTGAAATGGCCTGACGCCATGCGAACAAAGGCCACGCGATCTCGGTGCTTGGGGTCCATATTGGCCTGCACCTTGAAGACAAATCCCGAAACCTTTGTTTCTTCGGGCAAAATATTGCGAGGTTCAGCCGATTGTATCTGGGGTTGTGGGCCAAATCTAGCAATGCCGTCCATAAGCTCGCGCACGCCAAAAGAGTTGATGGCCGAGCCGAACCAGATTGGAGTCAGCGTTCCATCCAGCAGCGCTTGCGGGTCCAGCGGCGGCATCAGTTCGCGCACCATCTCCAGATCTTCAACCAGTTTGTCATATAATTCGGCCGGCACATGTTCTGCCAGTTTTGGGTCATCCAGACCATTGATTTCGATGGTTTCGGCCACCCGGTTGCGATCAGCGCGATCCATGAGCTCCAGCCGGTCGCGCAGCAGGTCATAACAGCCGATGAAATCGCGTCCCAGACCGATTGGCCAACTGGCCGGGGTCACGTCAATCGCCAGATTTTCCTGTATCTCGTCGATGATCTCAAAGACGTCCCGGCTTTCGCGGTCCATTTTGTTACAGAACGTCAGGATTGGCAGATCCCGCAGGCGGCAAACTTCAAACAGTTTCTGGGTCTGGCTTTCAACACCTTTTGCGCCGTCAATCACCATCACAGCCGCGTCTACTGCCGTGAGCGTGCGATAGGTGTCTTCCGAAAAGTCAGAGTGGCCGGGAGTATCCACCAGATTGAACCGGAACTCTTTGAAATCAAATGACATGGCAGAGGCAGAAACCGAAATGCCCCGGTCTTTCTCCATCTGCATAAAGTCTGATCGAGTGCGACGCGCCTCGCCTTTGGCGCGGACTTGTCCGGCCATCTGAATGGCCCCGCCGAACAGCAGAAATTTTTCCGTCAACGTGGTTTTCCCGGCATCCGGATGCGAGATGATCGCAAAGGTCCGGCGACGGGCGATTTCGGGCGGCAATTCGGGGCGGTTTGAGGGCATATCGAGCATATCCGCGCGTATAGGCAGGGAACGGGGCGAGCGCAAGAAAATCGGACCCGAGGTGGGCATGGCTGAACGACACGGGCCCAGATGGATCAAGGCAGGGCGTTGCTGT
>RCNF010003053.1_pt1 | contig 13177 bp, 7 predicted proteins | sample 2041311 | NCBI WGS metagenome assembly RCNF01 (sample SAMN09708228, study PRJNA481090) | Marine sediment metagenome, whole genome shotgun sequencing project. | biome: marine sediment; feature: ocean; material: sediment; isolation source: Sewage treatment plant 2 marine sediment (STP2) ... | reverse complement strand
TTCAATATAATCCACCTCAGGTTTTTTCATTCTTTCCATAAATTGTCGAGCATAAGAAGATAGGGATTCAATATATCTTCTCTGACCTTCTGCATAAATCGTATCAAAGGCTAAAGAAGATTTACCTGAACCGCTTAACCCGGTAATTACAATTAATTTGTTTCTGGGTATCTCCAAATTAATGTTCTTCAAGTTATGTTCTCGCGCACCTTTAATTATTATCTTAGTCTGAACCACTTATTTTCTCTCCTTTAAATTAGCGTATAGCGTGCAGCGTTTAGCGTTTAGTATCATAAAGAAAATACTTGTTATGTATTTTTAATTTTTGGGTGTCGAGCTTATTCGAACTAAACATATTTTGTAAATCAAAGCCATACTCATTTCCAATCAATATTTGTTAGATAGCTGAACGTTTATATAGTTAATTAGTTAACTGGTTTGTACTGATTTATTAACTAACTAACCAGGCAACTAACTAATTCTTAACGAGATACGGATTTATTCTGATTTCTGAATTCTAACTTCTTCTTTCCTAACTCTACGCTCCACGCTGTACGCTGTACGCTAGTTATTTATTTCCCGAATAAAGTTTTCTCTTTTTTTAATCTTCTTATTTCATCTCTCAACAAGGTCGCTCTTTCAAAATCTAAATTTTTTGCTGCTTGCTTCATCTCCTTCTCTAAAGATTTTATCAATAACCATAAATTGTTCTTATTTAAGTATTTTTCATGTTCTTCATTAACAGTAGAAAAATCATCGAAATTATTTATATTATTAATAATAGCAAATTCTTCTACCGGCTTAGTTATGGTTTTGGGAATTATTTCGTATTGACGATTATATTCTAATTGTATTTTCCTTCTTCGGTTAGTTTCTTTCACTGCCCTTCTTATCGACCCAGTAATATTTTCGCAATATAAAATAACTGTGCCGTTTATGTTTCTTGCTGCTCTCCCCATAGTCTGAATTAAAGAGGTTTCTGACCTTAAAAAACCTTCTTTATCTGCATCCAAAATAGCTACTAAAGATACTTCCGGGAGGTCCAATCCTTCTCTTAAAAGATTAACTCCTACTAATACATTAAATTTACCTAATCTTAAATCCTTTAAGATGTTAATCCTTTCTAAAGTTTTAATCTCTGAGTGAAGATATTTTGCTTTTATATTAATTTCATCCAAATACTCAGCTACATCTTCAGCCATTCTCTTAGTTAAAGTAGTCACCAATACTCTCTCTTTTTTTTCCGTCCTTTTTTTTATTTCTGCTATTAAGCTATCAATCTGATTCTTAGCTGGTTTTAAAATTATCTTCGGGTCAACTAATCCGGTGGGTCTGATAATCTGTTCAACAATTTGCTTACTTTTTTCTAATTCATATTTAGCTGGAGTTGCTGAAACAAAGACAACTTTCTCCATATAATTTTCTATTTCTTTAAAATACAGTGGTCTATTATCGTAGGCGGAAGGTAAACGAAAACCATATTCTACCAAACTATTCTTTCGAGATTTATCACCCGCAAACATACCTCTTAATTGTGGAATGGTAACGTGGGATTCGTCAATAAACATCATAAAATCAGAAGGAAAATAATCTAACAAAGTTGACGGAGGTTCTCCTGGTTTTCTTCCGCTAATATGGCGAGAATAGTTCTCAATCCCACTGCAATATCCCACTTCTTTTAACATTTCTAAATCATATTTAGTTCTTTGCCCTAATCTTTGAGCCTCTAAGAGGTTTCCCTCTTTTTTAAAATAGTTTAATCTCTCTTTTAATTCTTCTTCAATAGATACAGTTGCTCTTTCTAATTTATCTTTAGTAGTAACAAAGTGTTTTGCGGGATAAACTATTAATTTATCTCTTCTCTTTTTAACTTTTCCGGTTAGGGGGTCTATCTCGGAAATTGCTTCTACCTGATCACCCCACAACTCTACACGAAAGGCATATTCCAAATAGGAAGGAAATATTTCAATTACATCTCCTCTAACTCTAAAACAGCCTCGATGAAAATCGATATCATTCCTCTCATAATGTATATTTATAAGCCTTTCTAAAATATTATCTCTTTTGCAAATTTCGTTCTTACTAATTTTTAATACCAGTTCTTGATAATCTTTGGGTGAACCTAATCCGTATATACAAGATACACTGGCAACAATAATCACATCTCTTCTTTCCAAAAGAGAACTGGTAGCAGAGAGTCTTAAACGGTCAATCTCTTCGTTTATGGAAGAATCTTTCTCTATATAAGTATCTGTACGGGCAATATAAGCCTCCGGTTGATAATAATCATAATAACTTACGAAATATTCCACTGCGTTATTAGGAAAAAATCTTCTAAACTCACTACACAATTGAGCAGCCAAGGTTTTATTGTGAGAGATCACCAGGGTAGGCAATTGAATTTTTTGAATTACATTTGCCATAGTAAAAGTCTTCCCCGAACCAGTTACTCCCAGTAAAGTTTGATCTTTATAACCTTTCCGTATACCTTCTACTAATTTTTTTATAGCTTGGGGTTGGTCACCCTGAGGAGGATAATCGGATACCAAATTAAATTTTTCAGTCATTTACAACACCTTTTTTAAAACTGCAATTATAATTTTATTATATTTTAAAACTTACATTCATCCTTAAATAATTATACACTTTTTATATAGTATATAGTTAAAAAAATAAAGAACTACCCGGATAAGAGTGTATCGCGTATCTCGGACAAGAACAGTAATAAGTAATGTGTAATAAGAGTAATTTGTAGGGGCACGATGCATCGTGCCCACAGGCAAAAGCAGTAATATAAAAAGGCACAATTCATTTGCAAACCATCTCACTAATCGGTGAATTGGTCAATTGGCAAATTGGTCAATCTACAAATAAATCTACGATTTTTGAATTGTTAACATCTACTAAGCCTTTATTGGTTATTTTAAGATGGGGAGCCACTTCTAAAGATAGGAAAGCAATACTCATAAAAGGATTGTCTACTGTAACTCCTAAATTTTTGGCAGTTTTATAGATGGAGTCCAAATTTTCTTTCACTTCTAACAAAGTCCTATCTGACATCAAACCAGCAATAGGCAAAGGTAATGAATCTATTATTTTTTCATCCACGGATATTGCCAACCCACCTCCCATCTTAGAAATAGCTGCTCCGACATTTAACATATCTTTATCGTTAGTACCTACGATTATAATATTATGGGAATCATGGGCTACAGACGAACCCAATGCGCCTTTTTTCAGGCCAATACCTTTAACTAAACCTATACTTACTTTTTCTGAAGCATGATGTCTCTCTACTACGGCAATTTTTAAAATGTCACGCTTAGTATCAGAAACTACAAAGCCATCTTCGATTTTAGGAATCTCAATATTTTCTTCAGTGATAATTTGACCTGGAGTAATTTTTATCACTCTACATTTATTACCTTTTACTGGGATACTAAAATCTTCGGGATAAAGCCACTTAATATTAATTGACCCTCTAATAGGTACTTCCAATGGTTTAGGACTTAGCTCTAATAACTCTCCACTTTCAGCAACTAATTTACCATTATTAAAAACTTTAAGGATGTTAAAATCTCTGAAATTATCAAAAACAACCAAATCAGCTACATAGCCAGGAGCAATTGCACCTAAGTTTCTCAGTCTAAAATATTCTGCAGTATTCAGGGTGGCCATCCTAATAGCAGTAACGGGGTCTATCCCTTTTTTTATAGAAGTTTTTATAATATAATTAATATGCCCCTCTTCAATTAAATCTTTAGGGTGACGATCGTCACAACAAAAGAAACATCTCCGGGAATTATCAGTATTTATAAGTGGTAAAAGATCGATTAAATTTCGAGTAACTGATCCTTCTCTCAACATAATATACATACCTAATCTCAATTTTTCTTTAGCCTCTTCTACTGTAGTACACTCGTGATCAGACCTTATTTGAGCAGAAACATAAGCACAAAGATCCTTACCGGACAAATTAGGAGCATGCCCGTCAATGCATTTTTTTGAAGATACTACTATTTTATCTAGAACCTCAGGAATTTGGTTTAAAACTCCCGGAAAATTCATCATCTCTCCCAACCCTAAAACCCATTTTTCCTCTAAAAGAGGAAATAAATCATTTACGCTAAGGTTTGCTCCGGAAGTTCCTAAAGATGAAGCAGGAACACAAGAAGGAAGCATCATAAATATATTTAAGGGGTTATATTTACTGGATTCCAACATATATCTGATACCTTCTAAGCCCAATACATTGGCAATTTCGTGAGGATCAATGATTACTGAAGTTGTCCCCATTGGTACTACAGTCTTGGCAAATTCTGAAATTTTTACCATAGAGCTCTCTAAGTGAATATGTCCATCCATAAATCCGGGAGACAAGTAACAACCGGAGATATCTATTTCCTTAACAGCACTATATCCTTCCCCTAATCCTACAATTGTATCCTTATAAATTGCAACATCGGAAGTATATGTTTCTCCGGAAAAAACATTTATTATCTTCCCGTTTTTTAATAATAGATCTGCTTTTTCCTCTCCTCGAGCAACTTTAATAATTTCAGCAAGACTCATAATTATCACCCCTTTTTTAGCGTATAGCGTACAGCGTTTAGCGTATAGTATTAAATCATTTTATATAATATGCTACCCATTTTCTTTTAATAAATTTTTAATGTCATTTCTTGTCTCTTTATGTCATCTCCACTTTCCATTATGTCATTCCCGTGAAAACAGGAATCCATCTTATTTTTCTTATTTTTCACCCTTAGATTCCCGCTTTCGCGGGAATGACAAGGGGGGTTAGTTTTATTCCGGCCTTTACATTTTGTCTTCTTCTTTCTTAACTATACGCTATACGCTATTCTCTAATTTTAAGTTTTGAACTTTGGTTTTGTGCTTTTCACTTTTAGTTTTTCGCTAATTCTGCTCACACTTCCTGCCTACACCTCTACGCTCTACGCTAGTTCTGCGATACAAGTTTTTTCCATATCTTTTCAACTTGTTCCTTCGTTTTATCCAAAAAACTACTATTATCTATCACGTAGTCAGAAATTTTAGCTTTTTCTTCCATAGGCATTTGAGACCTTACTCTCTGTAAGGCTTCATCTTTGGATAAATTATTTCTTTTAATTAATCTCTTTATTTGTTCATCTTTATCTATATACACTACTATTATTTTATCCATAAATCTATCTATCTTAGCTTCATAGATTAAGGCAGCATCTACAATTAATACTTTTTCCTGGTTATGTGTTTTATTTTTTACTGAATCTATCTCTTTTTTAATCATTTTTGTTATTTCAGGATGAGTAATCTTATTTAATTTTTTCAGGAGAGACTGATTTGCAAAAACTATTTTACCCAATTTTTCTCTATCAATGGTCATGTCGTTTTGTATAATATCTTTCCCAAATATTTTAACAATTTTCTTCCAGGCAGGTTTGTTTGGCAAAATCACACTATGACCAAGTTTATCAGCATCAATAATTTTAGCTCCTAAATCTTTAAACATTGATGCTACAGTGCTCTTGCCGCCTACAATTCCACCCGTAAGACCTACAATCAACGTCATAATTCCTCCCAAATTAGTCGTTAGTATATAGCTAGCGTATAGTATAATATTATAGTATCCAGTATCGAGTAAAGATTCCGTAATTTTTTAGCTTTTTAGCGTAAATTAACCCTATTCTGAATTCTAATTACCGAATTCTAAATTTCTTACTATATACTATTACTAATTTAGTTTCTGAATTCTGCCTTCTTTGCGAGATACGATTCACGAGATACTATCTTATTCTGACTTCTGGCTCCTGAATTCTGGCTTCCTCTTTTCAAACTACACGCTATACGCTGTACGCTATACGCTAATTTCGCTATACGCTACTTTAACTCTGCCCAATTACTACCCGTCTTCAAATTAACTTTTATGGGAACAGAAAGTTCTAAACTATTTTCCATAATGTCCTTTATAATATCTTTGGCTTTTACCAACTCTGGCTGGTAAATCTCAAATATCAATTCATCATGTATTTGAAGTAGCAATCTGCTTGCAAATCGTTCTCTTTTAAAAGATTCACTTATCTTAATCATGGCTAATTTTATTAAATCAGCTGCGCTTCCTTGGATTGGGGCATTAATAGCAATTCTTTCATTAAATTCACGGATATTTTTATCCTTACTGTTTATGCCTTCTAAATATCTCCTTCGGTTTAATAGAGTTATTACATAGCCTTTCTTTCGGGCCTCCTCTTTTTCTCTCTCAATATATTTTTTTACACCTTGATATCTATAAAAATAATTATTAATATATTTTTCGGCCTCTTCTCTTCCTATCCCTAAATTGCGTGCTAACCCGTAACTACTCATTCCATAAATAATACCAAAATTAATTACCTTGGCCATCCTTCTCATCTGCTTGCTAATTATGTTTTGATCAATGCCGAATATTTCCGAGGCAGTATGAGCATGAATATCTTCATCATCTTTAAAAGCATTAAGCAAACTTTCATCCCGAGAGAGATGGGCTAAAATACGCAGCTCTATCTGAGAATAATCTGCAGATAGCAGCACAAATCCTTCCTCTGCAATAAAAGCCTTTCTAATTTCTCTTCCCATTTCGGTTCTAATGGGAATATTTTGAAGATTAGGCTCACTGCTGCTTAACCTTCCGGTCGAGGTGACAGTCTGATGAAAAGAGGTATGTATCCTCCTAGTTTTGCTATTTACCAATAAGGGTAATTTATCAATATAGGTATTTTTCAGTTTATCTAATTCTCTATATTCTAGAATAAAAGATACAACCTTGTGCTGGGGAGCTAAAATATTAAGTACCTCCGCATTAGTGGAATAGCCGGTTTTCGTCTTTTTTATTACTGGCAGTTTTAATCTTTCAAAAAGTACAACACTTAACTGTTTAGGAGAATTAATGTTAAATTCTGTTCCAGATAAATTATAGATAGTTTTTTTCAACTCTCCAAGACGGGAATCAACTTGTCGTGATACCTTTTTTAAAAAAGCAATATTAACTTTGATACCATTAATTTCCATTTCTCCTAATACTTTTACCAAAGGCATCTCTATCTTTTTAAATAAAGAAATTAATTTTTTTTCTTCCATTTTTTCTTCTAAAATATCTTTTAATTTCAAAATATTTTGAGCATTTTCACAAGCATCTTCTATGCTTGTGCTCATGATAGCCATTTTTTTAATTTCTTTATCCTCGTTTTTAAAATATTTTAAGTATTCCCAAAATAAATTTCTTAAATTATAATTCTCACTTGAAGGATTTAACAAATAGGCAGCAATCATAGTATCAAAATTATTTCCTTCTAATTCTATTTTATGCCTACGAAGTAACACAAAATTAAACTTTAGGTGATGGCAAATCTTGCTAATCCCTTTATTTTCAAAACATGGACGCAACTTACTTAAAACCAATTCGAGAGAAAGGCATTTAGAATTTTCTAGTAAATTTAAAGAAAATAACGGAATATAATAATTTTTATTATCTTTGAAACTGAGTGCAATTCCTAAAATATTTGATGAAATAGTATTGTCTGAAGAGGTTACTAAATAGTAAGAAAAATATTTCCTTTCAGTAATCTTAGCACCCAATCCCTCTAGTTTTTCTTCGGTATCAATCAAATTGAATTTTAACTTGGTCTCTTCATGATTAATTTCAGGAGCAATCTTTTTTAATAGATTTTTAAATTCTAATTTTTTAAATATTTTCCATAATTCTTCGTAATTTGGCAATTTAACTTTAAAAGAATCAAAATCATATTCTATGGGAACTTCTCTCACAATAGTAGCCAACATTTTACTCATTTTAATCTGGTCTTCGTATTTCTTGATCTGTTCTCTCAAAGATTTTTTAGAAATTTTGTCGGTATTATTTAAAATATTTTCTATGCTGCCAAATTCTTTAATTAAAGTCAGAGCGGTCTTTTCTCCTATACCCGGAACACCAGGAATATTATCAGAAACATCTCCCTTTAAGGCTAAAATATCTACTATTTTCTCAGAACCTACTCCGAATTTTTTCTTTATACCTTCTTCGTCATAAATTTTAACCTCGGTTACTCCCTTGACAGTAATCATTATCTTAGTATGGGGAGAGACAAGCTGAAAAGCATCTTTATCACCGGTAACAATAATGGTATTACAATTTCTTTTTTCTGCTTCTTTCGCCAGAGTACCAATAACATCATCTGCTTCATAACCTTCTTTCGAACAAGTGGCGATATTATAATTATTTATAATTTCTCTAACTAGAGGGATTTGGCAAATTAGTTCATCTGGCATTTTCTTACGATGAGCTTTGTATTCTTTAAATTTCTTATGTCGAAAAGTTGGAACAGGTGTATCAAAGGTTATTACCATATAGTTTGGTTTTTCTTCTTCTAATAACCTAATTAATATCATAGTAAACCCGTAAACTGCGTTGATTATCTGGCCATAAGTAGTAGTTAATTGAGGTAAAGCATAAAAAGCACGATAGAGCAATCCTTGTCCGTCAACTAAGATAAATTTTTTCCCGTTATCCATAACTTTCTTCTTTCATTTTATTTTTTCTTGACAATAAATATCACTTAACCTATAATTTTTAAACAGAGATGCACATATGCCGAAGTGGCGAAATTGGTAGACGCACTGGACTCAAAATCCAGCGGGCCTTGCGGCTCGTGTCGGTTCGACTCCGACCTTCGGCACCACTTTGTTTAGTCGTTAGTGAATAGTCGTTAGTGTAAATTCAAGACTGAGATTACTTCATCACTTTAATCCTCGCAATGACATTTCTTTTTTTTATTTTGACTTCTGAATTCTGTTTTCTGGCTTCTATTCTCTTCACGATATACGAGATACGAACTAGTATCATCTAATAAATCATCATCATAAATCAGGGTTTGACCGATCAAATCAACTGCTTCTTGAGTTTCGCATTTGGGAACTAATATTTCTACATTTCCGTCCAATTCATCTTTCCTCACTTGTAACTGGTTTAAAATGGTTTCAATTCCATTTTCTTTTAGTATTTTTTCTAAATTTTTGGCAAATAAAATATCTTTGGCAATATAAATAACTTTCCACATTTTAAATGAACCTTCTAACATTTATATTCATTATTCTTTAACGTTTTTCTGTCCATATTTTATCATCTCCTAAAATACCACAAATTCCTTCCATAAATTTATCATCTATATTAACTGAATATTTTTTATCTATGGCATGTAATATAGTTTTATCCTTATCCTTAAAATGAAGTACTACTTGACTTTTTCCCGGATATTCGTAAAACAATTCCTTTAACTTTCTTAAAAGATCAGGTTCATTTTTTTTAGTGTTAATCTCGAGGTGAAGTTCTTCAGCAAAATTATGATTCTTCTCTTTTGTTTTAGAAGCAGGTTTTTTATTTTCTATGTATTTTTCTAAAAAAGTTATTTTCTCAGCAATAATTTTTATCTTTCCTTCTGTCACGTCAAGCCGTCCTTCTGCTATGACAATCTCATCTTTTTTTATAATTTCTTTACATTTTTCGAAAACTTTAGGAAATGCTATTATTTCTACTGTACCCTCTAAATCTTCTAAAGTAATAAATGCCATGAGATTTCCATTTTTGGTACTCTTTCTTTTAAAATTATTAATCACTCCGGCCAAAATTACTCTACTTTTATCTGGATGGTTAGCTAGTTCGATTGAGGTAGAAGTAATAATTTTCTTTAATTTTTCCTTATAATCATTTAATGGGTGATAGGAAATATATAATCCTAACATTTCCTTTTCCATAGCTAAAAGTTCATTTTTAGAAAATTCTGATATATCCGGTAATCTATCCTGGTAATTACCGCTATTTTTATCTGTGATATTTTTTTCAAAAAGATCAAAAATCGAAGTCTGTCCATTTCTCTTAGATTTTTGATATTCCTGCCCGTTTTTTAATGATACATCTAAAACCGCCAGCAATTGGGACCTTTTTGCGCCAATAGAATCGAAGCCGCCACACTTTATCAAACTTTCAATTACCCTCTTATTTACTACTCTTAAATCAACTCTCTGGCAAAAATCAAGGAAGGAAGTAAATTTAGAATTTCTTTTGCGTTCTTCAATAATGCTTTTTATAGCTTTCTCACCAACATTTTTCACAGCAGCTAACCCAAAACGAATAGCTTTTCCATCTACTACGGTAAAATTTACTAAACTCTGATTTATATCGGGAGGTAGTATTTCAATATTCATATTACGACATTCTTTTATATATAAAGCTACCTTATCGTTGTTTCCCATAATACTGGTGAGTAAAGAAGCCATATATTCTACGGTATAATGAGTTTTTAAATAGGCAGTTTGGTAGGAGATAAAGGCATAGGATACGCTATGGGATTTATTAAAACCATATCCGGCAAAATAAGCAATCAAATCAAATATATCAGCAGCTGTATTTTTTTTTATATTATTTTTTTGAGCACCTTTTATAAAAAGTTCCCGTTGTTTTTCCATCACTCCTTTCTGTTTTTTCCCCATAGCTTTTCGCAGTATATCTGCCTGTCCCAAAGTAAATCCTGCCAATTCACTGGCAATTTTCATAACCTGTTCCTGATAAACGATTACTCCGTAAGTTTCCTTTAATATGGATTCTAATCGAGGATGCGCATATTTTATTTCTATAATTCCCTTCTTCCTATTAATGAAATCCTCGATCATACCGCTCCCCAAAGGTCCTGGTCTATACAATGCCAGTAAAGCAGTAATGTCTTCTATATTTTCAGGCTTTAACCTTTTAACTAAATCTCTCATCCCCTCGCTCTCTAATTGGAAAATACCAACACAATTTCCTTTAGATAACATTTTGTACACTTTTTTACCATCCAAAGGAATCTTGTTTATATCAACCTTTTCTCCCCGAGTATGTTTTATTATTTTTAAAGCATTGCTTATTACAGTTAAAGTGCGGAGTCCCAAAAAATCCATTTTCAACAATCCCAGTTCTTCTAATTCAGCCATAGCGTACTGGGTACATATTTCTCCCTCAGCGGTCTTTTGTAGAGGAACATAATCAGTCAGTGGTTTTCGAGAAAGAACTATGCCAGCAGCATGAGTAGAAGCATGTCGAGCTAAACCTTCTAAAGAAGAAGCAGTCTCAATCAACTTTTTTATATCCTCATCTCTTTTCATTAACTCTTTAATTCGGCTTTCCATTTTTAAAGCCTTTTCGATAGTAATGTTGGGTTCCCAGGGGATCATTTTAGCGATAGTATCCACTTGAGCATAGGGAATTCCCAAAGCCCTGCCCACATCTCTAACAGCAGCTCTGGCCGCCATGGTACCGAAAGTAATTATCTGGGCTACTTTATCATTACCATATTTTTCAGAAACATACTCAATTACTTCTTCTCTTCGTTCATAACAAAAATCAATATCAAAATCTGGCATACTGATTCTTTCGGGATTCAAAAATCTCTCAAACAGCAAACCGTATGCCATAGGGTCAATGTTGGTAATATTTAGACAATAGGCAACTAAGCTTCCTGCGGCAGAACCCCGGCCAGGTCCCACCATAATTCCTTTTTCTTTAGCGTATCTTACAAAATCCCATACAATCAAAAAATAAGGTTCAAATTCCATCTTTTTAATAACTGAAAGTTCGTATTCTAATCTTTCCTCTAAGTGTTTTGTAATTTCAGGATATCTCTCGTTAAGCCCTTTGTAACAAAGCTCTTTTAAATAAGTGCTAATGTTATGCTCAGGAGGAACTTCAAATTCTGGTAACTGAGCGTGCCTAAAATCAATTTCTAAATTACATTTTTCAGCAATGCGGATAGTGTTTTCGAGGGCTTGAGGAACTTTTGAAAAATTTTCATTCATCTCTTCGGGAGAATTAAAATAAAATGCATCGGTTGAAAATTTTAAACGTTTAGGGTCACTTAAATTAGTGGCTGTTTGGATACAAAGTAAAATTTCGTGTACCCGAGCATCTTCCTTATTTGTATAATGGATATCATTGGTCGCGACAAGAGGAATAGAAAGTTCTTGACTTATCTCAATGAGACTTTCATTCACAATTTCCTGTTCGGGAATACCATTTTTTTGTAATTCTAAATAAAAATTACCTTCTCCGAAAATATCTAAGAAATCAAGGGCTACTTCCTTGGCTTTTTTGATATCTTTCTGTAAAATGCATTGGGCAATTTCTCCCTTTAAACAAGCTGAAAGAGCAATTAATCCATTGCTATGTTCTCTTAATATTTCTTTATCAATTCTTGGCTTATAATAAAAACCTTCTAGGTAAGATAAAGTAACTAGCTTTATTAAATTTTTATAGCCTTCATTATTTTTAACTAGTAGTATTAAATGATGAGGAGTTTCTTTTCTTTGTGAGGATTTATCAAGCCTGCTTTGATGGGCAACATACATTTCACAGCCAATAATGGGTTTTACTCCCTGTCGAATAGCCTCTTTGTAGAATTGTATAGCTCCATACATAACCCCGTGATCGGTAATAGCCAGGGCGGGCATCTTATACTTTTTAGCTTTAGCGACTAATTCTGATATTCGGCAGGCTCCATCTAAAAGACTGTATTCGGTATGAGTATGTAAATGAACGAAATTTGAGTGCCGCACGATAAAAACCCCCAGCTTTAATCAGTATCGAGTATTGAGTATTGAGTCAAGAAAGAAAAAGAAAAGATAGTAAAGATAGTATCGAGTATCGAGAAAATAATTAAGGTAAAGAATACTTTATATAAATTTGGATTATAATTTTTGTATTAATTTTACTATCATTCGACAAATATATTTTATTTTTTCAATAAGCTCTGTTTCACTATTATCATTGGTATAATCCAATTCATTTGCAATTATTATTTGTGTTTCTAATTCAGCACAACTTCCTAATGCTATATATAAAAACTGTTTATATTCTTTATTATGATATCTTCTAAATCCTTCAGCAATATTTGATGGTATGGAAACTGCTGAACGTCTCATTTGAGAAGTTAATCCATATAACTCTTCCTTTGGGAATTATCGCCGGCCATCTCATGATACATGGAACTCGCTGGCCACCCTCAAAACTAACTCCTTTTCCCTCTTTTAATCCTCCTGTGGATCCGGCATGATTACCAAAATTGAGCCATGGCCCGTTATCGCTAGCAAATATAACAAGGGTATTCTCGGTAAG
>RCNF010001291.1_pt1 | contig 13185 bp, 14 predicted proteins | sample 2041311 | NCBI WGS metagenome assembly RCNF01 (sample SAMN09708228, study PRJNA481090) | Marine sediment metagenome, whole genome shotgun sequencing project. | biome: marine sediment; feature: ocean; material: sediment; isolation source: Sewage treatment plant 2 marine sediment (STP2) ... | reverse complement strand
GAACAGGCGGTGGAAGAACGGCTTGTGCAACTGAGGGAGAACAATGCCAACGCGCCCGCGCCGCCGCAGCTGTCCGTGGTGTCCCCGCAACCAATGATCGGGGGAGGGGGCTGCCCCGGTTCAAGGGCGCAGATGCACCAGCCGGCCTCGCCAGGTCCGTCTGCGGTTTCTGAAGGGCCGTCATCTCAGCTCCGCCACTGGCCTGTTCAACTCCACCTGGTGCCGCCAACGGCACCGTTCTTTCAAGGCCAGGATGTTTTGCTGGCAGCCGACTGTGTCGCGTTTGCGGTTGGAGATTTTCATCAGCGGTTTCTCGCCGGGTCATCCCTCGCCATCGCCTGTCCCAAGCTGGACAGTAACCAGGAAATTTATCTGCAGAAACTGGTGGCAATGATCGATGAGGCGCAAATCCGCAGCCTCAAGGTGATGGTCATGGAGGTGCCGTGCTGTGGCGGGCTGGTGCGGCTGGTCGAGGAGGCTCTGCGAAGGGCAAAACGCGATCTTCCGATAGAGTGCCTCGTGGTTGGCACTCAGGGCCACATTCTCGGCGAGTACCAGATCGCCGGCTGATACAATCGGATCATCGATCGGTCACCGGCCGCCTGTGGTGACCGGTTCACCGAGAGGTCCCGAGGAGACCAGCATGACGCGTCATTCCCGCGCTGTCGCCCTGGCGGCAGGGTTTTTATTTTCGGGGTTCGCCTTTATTCACTCTGCCGCAGCCCAGGACCCCGAGCCCTCGTTCCGGGTTGAAGAGACTGAATTGGACCTCGGAACAATCGTCGCGGGGACCGTCGCGACGGCGACCTTTGTGTTCCACAACGACGGACCGGACGACATCCACATCATCCGCGCCAAACCTTCTTGAGGCTGCACCCTGGCCGAGTACGACTCGGTCATCCCGGCAGGTGGGTCGGGCAAGCTGGTAGCAAACATGCGTACGGCGCCCCTTCAGGAACGACGGATCACGAAGTCGATCGCAGTTCGAACCGATGCCAAAGACGTCCTCAACCTCAATCTCCGATTCAGCGTCGAGGTTCGTGCACCTATCGTATTCAAGCCCAACAATCGACTCGTCATCTCTACGGTGGAGGGGAAAGAGGCCCGCAAGCGGGTGCTCCTTCGGCGCACCGATGGTGAAGCTCTCCAAATCCTCAGCGCCGACACCGGCGATCCGACGCTGTCGGTCGTCACTGAGCCTGTGGTCAAAAAGGAGAGAACCAACGAGTACGAGGCGGCTCCGGGGGATGTGTGGCTTGAGTTGGTCCTGCCGGCGGACTCGCCGACCGGCTCACGAACCGGAAAGCTTCGGCTTTCGACCAACGATCCCGTCGCCGCGTCGTTCGAAGTTCCGTTCGCTATGAGAGTCAGAACGCTCATCGAGTATCGACCCGACGGCGTGCGGTTGTGGCCGACCCCGAGCCGGAGCGGGGACGGATACTCGGGCTTTGTGACTCTGAACCGGAACGGAGAAGGAAGCTTCACGATCACTGGAATCGAGGTCTCGCATCCCGAGGTCTTTTCCGCCGCCGTAGTGGCGTCGAAGGCCGCTCGGCGGCAGACGGTTCGGGTGGAGTTGGCGGAGGGTCTCGGGCCGGAGGCGATCAACGGTACGATCGAGGGCTGGATCGAGATCAGCACCGACGATCCTATTCGCTCGAAGCTCGAAGTGCCGGTGGTGGTGGCTTCAACGCGCGAAGGTACGCGCCGCCCGTTTCCAACTCAGAGCCGTAAGTAATCTTTAAGCTATCAGCCCTCAGCCGTCAGCCTTCAGCACGGAGGAAGCGGATTGTGGGCGGGCGGAGGAGCTGATCGCTGATGGCTGAAAGCTGACTGCTAGCCCTTCACCGGTGCAGATGTCACAAACTGCCATACCGGATCGCCATCCACCGCATGCAGGGCGGACGCTTCAATCTCCCTCCGGTGTGATGCCAGCAGCTCACCGAGCGAACACCCCGAGGCTGCAGTCTCAAGGGCTGCGTAGGCTGAACAATCGCCACGGCTGAGATAGGCCTGCCAGAGGGATTCCCGATAAGCGGGCCGGTCGATACGGAGATTGCCGACGCCTGCGGTTCCGTTCACGACGAGCTGGAGCCGTCGTCGCGCCTCTTTGCGCGTCAACATTGGCTGCCGGGCGTAGGGCGTGTATGGCTTTGGCACAAGAACGTTGAATCCGGCGTGGAGGGTGCCGACCTGACCACGCTCGCGGCCCCGGCCGACCATCAATCCCTGGACCTGGCGTAGGAGATCAGCAATTCCGGCCACATCTTCATCCGTCTCTCCCGGGAGGCCGATTATGAAATACATCTTGAGGCTATCGATTCCGCACCGGAGGGCCGTGTCGGCCGCTTCCAGGATGGCGGCGTTGGTAATCGGTTTGTTGAGGCGGCGACGGAGCTCGTCGGTTCCGGTCTCGGGAGCGATCGTCACCGAGCGGGCACCCGAGTCGGCAAGAGGACGCAGGACCTCTTCGCGCATCGCCGGAATCCGGAGCGAGGAGAGAGCGACCTCGAGATCACGTCTGCGACATTCTTCGAGAATCTCAGCAAGCTGCGGGTGGTCACCAACCGCAGTGGCGACGAAGCCGACCCGATCGGTCATCCGCGCGATCCGTTCAACTTTCTCGAGGATGGCATCGGTGGGGTAGCAGCGGAGACGGCCGTAGTTGTAGCTCACCCAACAATATCTGCATTTTTCGGGACACCCGCGGGACATCTCGACCAACCCGCGGTCGCGGTACTCGGTGTTTGGCGTGATGACATGGGAGGCGGGGACCATCGTCGGGTCGGCCATGTGAGCGTCCCGTTTTTCGATCCGGCGTCGTTTCCCGTTGGGCCGTTGGTCGGCTCCGAGGTGGTGGGCTGGAACGAAGTAGCCGTCACGATCCGCGAGCTCGAGCAACAATCTCTCGCGATCTGAATTCTCTCGGACCAGGGCGAGAAGCGGAGGCCACAGCAGCTCAGCCGATCCGAGGACGAAAACATCGACCACGGGCGCCAACGGCAAGGGATTGATCGACGCAACGGCGCCTCCCAGAATCAGGAGCGGATGACGATGAGTGCGTTGGTTGCGGAGCCGCGGAATACCGGCGGCGTCGAGGGTGACCAGCAGGTTGACCGCATCGAGTTCGAAGGAACAGCTCCAGGCAAGCACGTCGAGGTCGCCGATGGCGCTTCCGGTCTCGATAGTGCGGCCGGTGTTGGTCTTAGGGTCGGCAAAAAAACGCTCAACGCCGATGTCTTCACACGACGCCGCAAGCTCCACCGCCCATTGAAAAGCCAACGAGGACATCCCGACCGCGTATGTATTCGGGTAGCCGACACCGACTCGGAGACCGCCGGCCGTGGGCACATTGAGGACACGTTGCTCGGCCTCCAGAAGTTGACGATTCATGTTCTGCACTGCAAGAGGATAGTGCACGCTGTACAATGTCGCCTCGCAGATCGTGGAAAAGGACCTCGACTTTGGCCAACATCCCCCCGGAAGACCGAAAATCCAGACTCATTATTGCGATCGACGGACCCGCCGGCGCCGGCAAATCGACAGTCGCTTCGCATCTTGCGAGTCGTCTCGGAATCCCGTTTCTGGATACCGGCGCGATGTACCGTGCGGTCGGGCTGCTGGCAATACAGGATGGGCTCGAGCCACCGCTTGACGAACTTGGGTCAACCCGCGTCGTAGACCTCATGGACCGACACCGAATCGAGGTCGAGGCAGCAGATGGGGGTACGACGATCCTGGTCGATGGGCGCGATGTGGGAGCGGATATCCGGAGCCCCGAGTGCTCCCTGATGGCGTCGGCGGTGTCGGCGCTTGCCGAGGTTCGGAAGGCTCTCGTGCCCCTTCAGCGCGAGCTAGGACTGCAAAAAGGTGGGGTTATGGAGGGGCGTGACATAGGCACGGTGGTTTTCCCGGACGCCGATCTCAAGGTCTTTCTCACTGCGAGTGTTGATGAGCGTGCGCGCCGCCGCCACGATGACCTCCGTGAACGCGAAGTTGACACGAGCCTCGAGGAGGTTCGGGAACAACAACAGCAACGTGACCTCCAGGACACCTCGCGGGCCGAATCGCCGCTGCAGGTGGCGCGCGGATCGGTGGTCGTCGACACCACCGGGCTGACCCTTGACGAAGTGGTGGAGCGGTTGTTCGAGGAGGTCGCGCGAATCCACTGATTAACTGGCTTGACTCAACGGGTTAGAACCCGTAAGGTCATCAAATTACGGAGGCTAGGTTCATATGGGATGGATCTAGCGAGGAGGAAACGGTCTTGAGTATGGACGCGGATATCAACGGTGAGCAGGAACAGGGGAACGGGATGGACGAGCTTTCCATGGAGCAACTCATGGAGTCCTCCCTACAGTCCCTCAAGGAAGGCGAGGTCGTTCATGGCACGGTCGTCGCCGTGGACAGCGACGAGGTGCTGGTAGATATCGGATACAAGTGCGAAGGCAGCGTTCCGGTAGCTGAGTTTACCGACCCGGTGACCAACGAGGTCGAGGTCAAGGTAAACGATGAGGTTGAGGTATATGTCGAGCGCCTCGACGAATCGGAGGGCCGTGTACGGCTGTCCCGCGACCGCGCTGCCAAGCTCAAAACTTGGCGTGCGATCGAAGACGCGTACAAGTCTGGGACACCGGTCAAGGGCCAGGTGCTCGATCGTGTCAAGGGAGGGTTGTCAGTGGACATCGGAGTCCGCGCATTCCTACCTGGATCTCTGGTCGATTTGCTGCCGAACCGCCGCCTCGAGGACTACCTCGAGCAGGAGGTCGAAGCACGCATCATCTCCTTCGACCGCCGCCGGTCAAATGTTGTGTTGTCTCGCAAGGCGATCCTTGAAGAAGCGCAGGGCGAGATCAAAGAGAAGACCATGGAAACCCTCGAGGAGGGTGGATTGGTCAACGGCGTTGTCAAGAATCTCACCGATTACGGCGTTTTCGTTGACCTCGGTGGTCTCGACGGCTTGCTTCACATCACCGACATTTCGTGGGGGCGTGTGGGCCATCCATCCGAGTACTTCAAGGTCGGTGACGAGGTCGATGTGGTCGTCCTGCGCTTCGACCGGGAACGCGAGCGCGTCTCCCTGGGTTATAAGCAGCGATTCGAGGACCCATGGATTCTGGTGCCCGAGAAGTATCCGGTCGGCAAGCGCGTTGACGGTAAGGTCGTGAGCATCGTCGACTACGGCGCATTTGTCGTCCTCGAAGAGGGTGTCGAAGGGCTGATTCACGTCAGCGAAATGTCTTGGACAAAGAAAGTCAAGAATCCACGGTCGATCCTCGAGGTTGGCGAGGAGGTTGGGGTCGTCGTCTCCGAGGTCGATCCTGAAAAAAGGCGCCTGTCGCTGTCGTTGCGTGCTACCGAGCCCAATCCGTGGGAGCAGGTCGCCGAGACCTACAGTGTCGGAGCGACGATCAAGGGAACGGTTCGAAACCTCACAGATTTCGGGGCCTTTGTAGAAATCGTGCCCGGTGTTGACGGCCTGGTTCATATTTCGGACATGTCATGGACGCGCCGCATCAACCACCCGAGTGAGGTCGTTCAGAAAGGCGACGATGTGGAGGCGGTCATCACCTCCGTCGATTCCTACAACCAACGAATTTCGCTCTCCATGAAGGAGCTACTGCCCAACGAGTGGGAGGAGTACGCAAACTCCCACGGCGTCGGAGATGTATCGACGGGCAAGGTTACGAATGTGACGGATTTTGGTGTCTTCGTCGAGCTCGCACCTGGAGTTGAAGGCCTGTGTCACATTTCCGAAATTGACCGTGACGAGGGACTTTCGCTCGCGGAAATGTTTGCCGCCGGACAGGCGGTCCGTTGCCGAATCCTTCGAGTCGACTGGCACGAAAGCCGGATCGGTCTTTCCATGCACTCGATCGAACAAGAAGGTGCCGAAGGCGAGGTGACCGTCGAGGCCGTCGAAAGTGCGGCAACCGACACTGCCATGGCTGCGGCGCTGCGCGCTGGCGGAGTCGTCGAAGAAGACACCGCCACTGATGATGAGCCGGCGGCTGACGACGCGACCCAGGAAGATGCCACCTCAGAGGTTCTGGAGGCCGCGGCGGAAGAGGAAGCACCAACTGAAGACGCACCGGTTGAAGAGCCGGTAGAGGCCGCGACAGAAGAAGACGTCACGGTTGAAGAGGAAGTAGAGACTGCCGCGGAAACCGTCGCAGAGGATGAGGGAACGGCCTCCGAGGAAGAGGCTTCAATCGAAGTCGAAGCAGTCGCTGACGACGGCGATGCCGACCAGGGGGTGCCCGAGGAAGAGGCTGAAGCAACAGCCGCGGCTGAGGGCGATGACGAGGAAAAGAAAGACTGAGGGCAGTCTTGCGGACTGCGGAGAAGCAAGGAGCACCGCGACATGACGATGACCAAAGCTGATCTTGTGGAGGCGGTGGCTGACGCCGCCGACGTCCCCCGGAAACAGGCGGACGAGGTCGTTCAGGTGATATTGGAGAGCGTTATCACGGCCCTTCGGCGCAACGAAAAAGTTGAGCTTCGAGGATTCGGCTCCTTCCGAATCCGCCAGCGCGGCGAGCGAACAGGCCGGAACCCCAAAACCGGCGAACAGGTACATGTTCCGCCGAAAAAGATCCCATACTTCAAACCGGGGAAACATCTCAGGGAAGAACTGCTGCAGCAGTGAACGGCGGTGGTCGAGACTCTCTTCGCACCGTGGCGGCTCGAATACGTGTCGACAGCCGACAAGCGTGATCGCAGTCTTTGCATCTTCTGCGATGCGTTCGCATCGGCGGACGATCGTGCAACCCTGACTCTCCGTCGGGATCGACAGTCGTTCTCGCTTCTCAATCTCTATCCGTACACAACGGGTCATGCGATGGTGGCTCCGATCCAACACTGCAGTGATTTGTCTGATATTGACGAGGAAACTCTGACCGAGATGATGCGGACGGCGCAGGACCTCATGGCAGCGATGCGGGTGATTTACCAACCGCACGGTTTCAATGTCGGCTTCAACGTCGGCGAAGCCGCTGGTGCGGGGATCGAGGAGCATCTTCACCTGCATGTGGTGCCTCGCTGGCGTGGAGACAACAACATGATGACGGTCGTCGGTGGGACTCGTGTCATACCGGAGGACCTCGGTCGCACCTTCGAGCGGATGACGGCGGTTTTGAAAGGCACAGAGGAACAGCGCGTATGACCACAGGAGACTCGAAATCGCAGAAGAAAAAGCCGGCAGAATCGGTCAAAGATCGACCTTCTGAAAGGCACGGTAGGGCATCGGTTCCGCTTTTATTTGGCTCATGGCTCCTCCCAGGTTTCGGGCACTGGAGGCTCGGCAAGAAGAGGCGGGCCGTGGTCTTTGCAGTTGTCATCTTTTGTGCGTTCATTACCGGAGTATTTCTTCATGGTGAGGTCGGAACTCCGAAGCCCGAGAGTCCTTTCTCATGGCTGGCTGCATTTGCGTGTCTCGGCAATGGAGTTCTGGCGATTGGACGGCTGGTGTGGCTGAATGGTCTCGGTGGCCTGCTGGGTGGCTTTCCATTCGGTCTCCAAGGCGGAGGGAGCCCGTCGGCGGCCGGTTTCGCGTACGGAAACACATTCCTCTATACGGCTGGACTCATGAACCTTCTAGCGGTGCTCGACGTCTCGGATATCGCCCGCGGGGAGAAGGACTGAGATGGATCACCTTCTCCTCATGGTTTGGCACGCTTTGCTGGTTGCAGTGTTTTTCGCCTTTCTCTGGAGATCGACTGCCGTCGGGCGACGAAACCTGTTTTTGAAGACCTTCCTCATGATGGTGGTCGGGGCCGCCGCATTGGGGTGGCTGATGTTCCCGTTCCCCTGATGGCGATTCGGTTTCGCAGATTTGTGATCGCCGCAAATCTGGTGTACGCAGCCGTTTTGTTGTTTCTTGGAGTCGCTCCTGACCTCCCGAATGTTGCCGTGGAAATTCCAGATTTTGCTGCCCACGGAATCGCCTATGCCGCTCACACCGCCCTCATGTTCGCCTTGCTCCTACCGTCGATTGGAAGGGGAAGAGCCGCGATCTTCGCCCTTGCCGGGGCGGTTCTATACGGCGCTCTTGTCGAGGCGCTGCAGCTCTTGCAGCCTGCGCGTACGGTGGAATTTCGAGACCTCATCGCCAACTCGGTCGGCGCCGGGGCGGCGGCGATGATTCTCTACTTCGTGACTGGCCGACGAGCTACGGGTGGCTGTGAATGAGTAAGAGAGACCTGATGGTGGTTGCTGGGGAGGTCTCGGGAGACATCCACGCTGGCAACATGCTCGCCGAACTCCAACATACCAACCCGGAAATCCGTGCCTTCGGAGTTGGAGGGGAACGGCTGACGGCCTCAGGGCTCGACCTGGTGGCTTCGACCGACGAACTTGCCCATATGGGTCTGGTAGAGGTGTTGCGCGAACTGCCTCGAATCCGCCAGGTCATGCGTGGTCTGGTGGCAGAGGCAGAGCGACGCCGACCGGTGGTTGCGGTATTGGTGGATTCTCCAGATTTCAACCTTCGACTCGCAGCTCGTCTCCGGAGGTTTGGCATTCCAGTCGTTCTTTATGTTTCGCCGCAACTTTGGGCGTGGCGGCGCGATCGGGTTCGGACGGTGCGAAGGCTGGCGCGCGAAGTGCTCTGCATTCTCCCGTTCGAGGTGCCGTTCTATGAGGCTCATGACGTCCACGCGCGTTATGTTGGACATCCTTTGGTCGACGAAATCGATCGCGTTGGCCTCCTCGATCGGACCACGACACCGGAACGGGGATGGCTCGGTATGCTTCCGGGCTCACGTGCGATGGAGGTCCGCCATCTCCTCCCGGTGATGCTCCAGACTCTGCGAATGATCCCTGATACGGAGATCAAATCGGCGGTGTTGGTCGAGGCTCCTGGAATGGAAGCCGAGATCGATGCCGTTCTCGCCGTCTCAGCCACCGATCCTCGGCTTCGCCGGGTCCGTGGCGAGGTGCGACGGCGAGAGCTGTCAAGATGTGAGCTGGCCTGGACGGCGTCTGGGACTGCCACCTTGGAGTGCGCCCTCGTCGACGTGCCGATGGTCGTTGGATATCGGCTCCAACCGGTCTCCTATGCGCTGGCAAAGCTATTGGTCAGGGTGCCAAACGTTGCGCTCGTCAATCTAATCGTGGGCAGAACCGTGGTTCCGGAGCTACTCCAAAAGATGTGGTGCCCGGAACGGCTGGCGGCAGTCACCTCAGAAATCGTCAATGGCGGTGCGGAGAATCAAAAGGTGGGTTTGGCGGAAGCTCGCGCGCAGCTCGGAAGCCCGGGAGCCTCACGCCAGGCAGCGGAGGCGATCGCGGAGTATTTCGGGTAGGTCGTATCCGACGATGCACTACAGATCCCTCGCTATCGCAATCGCTATCTTATCGGTATCGAAATTATGGGGTTCTACTGAGACCATCGGTAGCGATCCCGATTGCGATAGCGACCGGCCGTGAAATGGAAACCGGGGTAGAATCCCGAACCTGGAGTGGAGGTCTGATGGCGGAAGCGCAGAAAAAGGGGCCGAAGGAAATGGATCAACCACCCGTGCGGGTGGGAATGATCAGCCTCGGCTGCGCAAAAAACCTGGTCGATGGCGAAACCATGCTCGGGCATCTCGAGCGGGCAGGCGTGGAGCTGACGGCAGATGCCACTCGAGCCGACGTGGTTCTGGTCAACACATGCGGCTTCATCGACGACGCCAAACGCGAATCCATCGACTCCATCCTCGAGGTCGTCGAAGCAAAACAGAAGGGCGAAGTTCGCAGGCTCGTGGTTACCGGGTGTATGGCCCAGGCATATGCCGAGGAACTCCGGCGCGAGATTCCTGAGATCGACGCATTCATAGGATTGGATGAACTCGAGCGGATCACCGAGGCGGTCCGCGGCGAGCTCTCGAACCACATCCCCGACCAGCGCGGCGCCCTCAGGGTTTACGACCACAACAATCCGCGGGTGCTCTCCACCGGCAGCTACGCTTACCTCAAGGTTGCCGAGGGTTGTAACAACCCGTGTTCCTTCTGTCATATCCCGGAGATGCGCGGAGCATTTCGATCGCGGACGATCGAGGATCTGGTGAGCGAAGCGCGTGCGCTCGAGGAGCGCGGTGTCAAAGAGCTGGTACTGATCGCTCAGGACACAACCCGCTACGGTGAAGACCGTGGTCTCGTGAACGGCCTCCGGTCGTTGATAGAAAACCTCCTGGCATCGACAGACGTGCCGTGGATTCGATTCCTCTACGCCTACCCGGCGACCCTCGACGAGGGATTGTTCGATCTCATGGCCGCCGAGAATCGATTCCTCTCATACCTCGACATTCCACTGCAGCACGCCAGCCGGTCGGTTCTCAAAGCGATGAAACGGGGTGGTGATGCGCGCTCCTATCGAGCGATGATCGACCGCGCCCGCGCCGTGGTGCCTGAACTGACTCTTCGCACAACCTTCATCGTCGGTTTTCCTGGAGAGGGTGAGGAGGAGTTCGCTGAGCTGATGGATTTTGTGCGCGACGTGAAGTTCGACCACCTCGGCGCATTTTCCTATTCCTGGCAAGAGGAGAATCCAGGCGCCGACCTTGGCGATCCAGTCACTCAGGAGAAGAAGGGCCAAAGACACCAACTCCTGATGGAGGCGCAGCAGGAAATCGCTCTCGGTCATAACAACACCCTGATCGGCAGGACCTTGCCGGCTCTCGTTGCCGGGCCGCTGCCTGAGATGGAGCTGCTTCTCGAGGCGAGGCTGCAAAGACAGGCGCCCGAGATTGACGGCCGCCTGTTGATCAATGATGGCACTGCATTCCCGGGTTCTCTGGTCGAGGTGGAAATCACCGACGCCCATGAATACGACATCGTAGGTCGACTGGTCCGAGTCCTAACACCGGGTGAGGCGTCCGCTGTGCGCCTGCCAGTGATGGGCTGAGGCTCTCGAATGGAAGTGCTTCGCGATCCACTTGGCAATGACGATCCGCCTCGCGGTGGGGTCCTCAGCATAGGTAATTTCGATGGGGTGCATCGCGGTCATCAAGCTGTCCTGTCACACGTAGTCGAGCGTGCCCACGCCCTTGGCGCAGGCGCGTTAGCTATGACTTTTGATCCCCATCCAATCAAGCTTTTGCGTCCGGCGGATGCGCCACGCCTCCTGACGACACTCGATCAGCGTCTCGCCCTCATCGCCCGCACAGGCATCGAGAGCTGCCTCTTGGTTCCCTTCACTCACCGAGTAGCAAGAATGACGGCGGAGGACTTCGTTCGTGACGTACTCGTGCAACGCCTTGCGGTCCAGGAGGTGTATATCGGCAAGAACTTCAGGTTCGGCGCCGATCGCGGCGGCGACGTCGAGTTGCTGACGAGGTTGGGGGACGAACTTGGCTTCCAGGCCGCCTCTTCTCCGATTGTCGAGCACGGAGGTGGTGTGGTGTCGTCGACCAGAGTTCGACTGGCGGTGGCCGATGGTGAGGTGGAGGAGGCGGGAGGGCTTCTCGCCAGGACAGTGTTCATTGATGGACGAGTACTGGAGGGCAAACGGCTTGGGCGGACCCTGGGGTTTCCAACTCTCAACATCGAGGTTGAGAACGAGCTTCAGCCGGACCGTGGTGTTTATGTAACGGCTGTTCACATTCCGTCGTTCAATCGGACGTTCCCGGCCGTCACCAACATCGGTGTGCGGCCCACGATTTACCAGAACTCGCTGACAACCGTCGAGAGCCACCTTATGGATTTCACCGCCGACGTCTATCGTGAACGGGTGCGCCTTTTCTTCCTGCAAAGGCTGCGCGAAGAGCGGACATTTGATTCCACGCCACAGTTGATGGCCCAGATTCGACTCGACGTCGAAGCCTCACGAAAGTACTTCGAGGAACATTCTGTCGAAAATTTACCCATGGTCCTGATGTGAGCCTTGCAACCGCTCTGGTTTTGCTTGCGGCGCTCACTGTGTCAGCCGCAATTCTGCTGATCGTGGTGGCTGTCGTGTGGTGGGTTGATCGCTACGATCGCGAGCCCCTGCACCTGGTGGTCATGGTCTTCCTGTGGGGGGCGTCCGCGGCACCACTGGTTTCGGTGACCGTGTTCAGCGTGATCGATCGATTGCTGAGCGGTGTCGAAGAATCCTCGACGGTGGCCTTGATCAGCCTCGGCCTCGTGACGCCGATCGTCGAGGAGCTTTCGAAGGCCGTGGCCGTAGTGCTGGTCGTAATTTTTTCGAGCAAATTCGACAATCCTACCGACGGCGTAGTCTACGGCACCGCAGTCGGTCTTGGATTTGCCGTTTCGGAGAATGTAATTTACGGCGTCTCCGCTGGTCTCCATATGCACAGCGCCGCCGGAATCCTGGTCCTGGTTGGCGGCAGAACTCTGCTCTCGGCCGGTGTTCACGCGGTGAGCAGCGCCACATTCGGTGGGTTCCTGGGACACGCGGTGATGAGCGGAAAATCGCCGGCGAAATTCATCTGGGCGGCGACCGGTTTGCTGGTCGCAATCGTCCTTCACGGGTCGTGGAACCTTTCGCTGGTGTGGTTCGGCCCGGTGGGGGAGACTGGCTCCCCGCGCCTCTGGTTGGCGGCCCTGCCGGTTCTCTACCTGATGTACGTTGTTTCATTGGCCCTCGTCCTTCACTCTGAGCACCTCATCCTCAAGAGGCAGCTTGGAGAAGAGGTGGAACTCGGTTTGATTCCTTCCTGGGTTCTCGATGTGATTCCTTTCTATCGGCGGCGAATCCGCGCCAACTGGTGGCCATCGAGAGACGAGCGCACCGTGATCGCGCGCCTTCTGACAAGGGTTGCCTTTCGCAAACATGCCCTTCGAAACCTGCCTCCAGGAGAAGCGGCCATCGCCTCTCTCGAAGTCGTGAAGTTGCGTCAGCGGCTGCGGAAAATCCTCGATCCGAAAGATCCCGAACCTACATAGCTATCAGCTAGCTATCAGCTTCAAAACGGTTGATCTCTCACGTAGAGTTGTCAACGGCTTTTTTGGAAGTCACACAGCCTCGACTCCCTGCGATGAGCTGAAAGCTGACGGCTGATAGCTTTCGACGCTCGTTCCTTTCGTATTGTCAAAACTATGTTTCAATTTTTTGCTTCAGCGGTTTTGGACGGTACGATGAGGTATGGGCAGGCAGGATATTGCCGCACTTGATTCAGACGGGCTTATGGACCTTGTTCGGGGACGCAAGCTTGATGAGATCGAGGTTGTTCAGGTCTTGCGATCGCCGTTCTGCAC
>RCNF010001290.1_pt1 | contig 13186 bp, 9 predicted proteins | sample 2041311 | NCBI WGS metagenome assembly RCNF01 (sample SAMN09708228, study PRJNA481090) | Marine sediment metagenome, whole genome shotgun sequencing project. | biome: marine sediment; feature: ocean; material: sediment; isolation source: Sewage treatment plant 2 marine sediment (STP2) ... | reverse complement strand
GTAATACTTTCATCACCTCTACGCTGGTCTGTGGATCCAAGTTTCCCGTAGGTTCATCAGCTAAAATAAGTTCCGGGTCATTCAAAAGTGCCCTAGCAATGGCGACACGCTGTTGTTCGCCACCCGAAATTTCATGCGGATACTTAAAGCCTTTCGTCTTCATACCCACTTTTTCCAGTACGGTCTCTACTTGGGTATCCATTTTCGCCTTGTCTTTCCAACCCGTAGCTTTTAGCACGAACAACATGTTTTGATTGATGTTCCTGTCCGGCAACAATTTAAAATCTTGAAAAACAATCCCCAATTTTCTTCTAAGAAAGGGGATGTCATTTTCTTTTAGGGTCTTTAGATTGAAATCTACGATACTGCCTTCGCCCTGTTTTAATGGCAGGTCGCCATAGAGCGTTTTCATAAAGCTACTTTTGCCACTTCCGGTCTTACCGATAAGGTATACAAATTCTCCTTTGGTTACATGAATGTTTACCTCGTTCAAAACAAGACTTTCCTTTTGAAATATAGCAGCATCCTTTAGCTCTAAAACAGTGTTTTCCATAGTGTAAATGTTGATATAAAAGTAATAAGTTCCTAACGATATTAATGAACTGTTTTCTAAATTCTTTTCCTTTGCTGTTTATTATACATACTTAGGTACGCTATTTGCCGTTATCCCTAATAACACGAAAGTGCCACTAAATAGTTAGAGAACGCTATGCTTAAAAAATTCCTAGTTTACATTCCTGTACTTACAGGATTTCTCTGGTCATCCAACGCTCAGGAAACCAAGATTTATACCCAAAAACAGAAAAATTTTCAAGATGCGCTTGCCTTGTATAATAATGAGCAATATCAGGCAGCGCAGACTATTTTTCAAAAAGTAAACTCAACTACTGATAATGAGGAGGTTGCTGCCAATAGTGCTTACTACGCTGCCAATGCTGCTGTGCGATTGAATCAGCAGGGTGCAGATCGTTTAATGGAGGATTTTGTGGAAAAATATCCAACATCCACCAAACGGAATTCCGCTTTTGCAGATGTGGCCGAGTATTATTTTGAAACGGGTAAATATCCATACGCTCTTAAGTGGTATAATAAGGTAGACCAAAGTGCTTTGTCTAGAGCTGAAATGGATAAGTTTAATTTTAATTATGGCTATTCCCTGTTCTCATCGCGAAAGACGGAAGATGCAGAACGCTACTTGTCTAAGGTCTCCAATTCCGCCGTCTATGGCTCTCAGGCCAAGTATTATTTAGGGTATATTTCCTATCAGGAAGATGACTATGAAACAGCGAATGAGCGTTTTGATCAGATTACGGACCAAGACTTACTGGAGAAAAAGCTAAGTTACTATCAGGCTGATATGAACTTTAAACTTGGTAAGTTCGAAGAGGCTATCGCGCTAGCAAAAAAGCAGTTACCAAAATCGGATCGTAAGGAGGTCTCGGAACTTAATAAAATCATAGGGGAAAGCTATTTCAACCTAAAACAATACAGCAATGCAATCCCTTATCTTGAGGCCTATAAGGGTAAAGGAGGTAAATGGAGTAATACGGATTTCTATTTATTGGGGTATTGCTACTACAAGCAAGAGGACTACAGCAATGCCATACAGCAGTTTAATAAAATCATTGGGGGTACCAATAGTGTTTCACAAAATGCATATTATCATTTAGCGGAATGTTATTTGAAGTTGGATAAAAAACAGGAAGCGTTAAACGCCTTTAGGAATGCATCGCAGATGGATTTTAAACCAGAAATCCAAAAGGATGCCTTCTTGAACTATGCGCGTTTAAGTTATGAGGTTGGGAATGCCTACGAGCCAGTTCCTCAGGTCATCACCAATTATTTGGATACGTATCCAAATGATGAGCACCAAGAGGAAATGCAGACCCTTTTGGTAGATTCTTTTATTACTTCCAAGAATTTTGCAGGAGCCATGGAGCTTTTAGAAAAGAATAAAGGCTACGCTACGAAGGCTACCTATCAAAAAGTGGCGTATTACAGAGGTATAGAGCTTTTTATGGAAACTGATTATGCAGGAGCTTCCGAGACACTAGAAAAATCACTTAAAAATGCTGAAGATTTAACGTTTAAAGCACGGGCGGACTATTGGAAAGCAGAGGCAGATTATCTGTTGAACCGTTTTGATGCCGCCGCAGCGGGATTTTTATCCGTCAAGCAAAATACATCTTCAGGGCTTCAAACCAATTTAACAGATGTCGATTACAGTTTGGCTTATGCCTATTTTAAACAGAAGAATTACGACAAGGCTATAAGTTATTTTGCTGCGTTTACCGCGAAAGGAAGTAGTGATGTAGCGAAACTGAACGATGCTTATTTACGTTTAGGGGATAGTTATTTTGCAACCAGTAAATACTGGCCGGCTATTGAAACGTATAACAAAGCTTTGGCGCTCAGTGGTCCTGAAAAGGACTATGCTTCGTATCAAAAGGCTATGAGTTACGGTTTTGTAGGCAAGGGAGATACCAAAATCGAAAGTCTCGAAAACTTTGTTTCGGAATACTCGAAGTCAAGCCTTAGGGACGATGCGCTCTATGAACTGGGGAATTCTTATATAAGTAATGGACAAGAAAGCGAGGGCTTACAGGCCTATAATCGATTGATACGTGATTTTAGGGCAAGCAGTTTGGTACCCCAGGCCTTAATGCGACAAGGGTTGGTGTATTATAATGGCAATAGGAATGAAGATGCCTTGGCCAAGTTTAAGACCGTAGTTCGGGATTTTCCTAAAAGTCAAGAAGCAATACAGGCTGTTGCCACAGCAAAATTGGTATATGTTGATTTAGGTCAGGTAAACGAGTACGCGGCATGGGTAGAAAATCTGGATTTTGTAGATATTACAGATACAGAACTGGACAATGCAAATTTTGAATCGGCGCAAAAACAGAACAGGGACGGTAACACAGACGCGGCTATCCGTGGGTACAAAAATTATATTGAACAATTTCCCAATGGGCTGCACGCCATAGATGCTAATTTCAGTTTGGCCGTATTATATTTTGGTAAAGGGGATAAAGAAGCAGCCTTGCCCTATTACACATATGTGGCGGATAGAAATACAAGTGAATATGCAGAGCAGGCCTTGACTAGGGTTTGCGAGGTGTACATTGGTAAGCAGGATTATAAAACTGCCTTACCGTATTTATTAAAACTAGAGATTCGGGCAAATATTCAGCAGAACAGAACCTTCGCCCAAAGCAACTTAATGAAAGGCTTCTACGAGCAACGGAACTATGATAAGACCTTGGAATATGCCGAGAAGGTACTGGCAACCCCGAGCATAGATGATCGTATTAAGAGCGATGCTCAGATTATGATTGCCCGATCCGCCATAGCGACCAATGATGAGGGGAAGGCAAAATCTGCATATGCAAAGGTGCTAAAGATAGCTTCTGGAGCAACAGCGGCCGAGGCCTTGTATTACGAAGCCTATTTTAAAAATAAGGAAGGCGATGCCGAATCCTCTAATATTGCGGTTCAGAAATTGGCTAAGGATTATGCGACCTATAAAGAATGGGGAGGTAAAGGACTGGTGCTGATGGCAAAGAATTTTTATGCCTTGGACGATGCGTATCAAGCGACGTATATTCTGGAGAGCGTCATTGCTAATTTTGCCCAGTATCCAGAAATCGTTGCCAATGCAAAAGGAGAGCTCGCCATTATCAAATCCAAAGAAGCACAACGAAATTCCTCGGTAAACCCAAATCAAGATTAATGTACCAAAGTAATAGAACACGTATGTACAAAAGTATAATAGTAGTGGGTGTATTGTTCGTGGGCATGCACTGCGCAACAGCCCAAGAGAATGATAAGAAGGAAGATATAGGAACGGAGACTGTTACGGTAACCAAGGCCTATACGCCTACGGTTTCAGATGCCTTTAAAATAAAGTCCCTACCTAATCTTAATGACTCTATCGTATTACAAAAAAAGAAAATTAAGTATAGTATTTTCTCCGTGCCAGTAGCATCTACATTTACACCATCAAAAGGAACGGCATCTCGGGTAGAACGAACGCCGCCGCCGGTACTTTTTAACTCCTATGCGTCTTTAGGAGTTGGTAATTTTGGCAATGTAAATGCCGATTTTTATACGAATAGGACCTTAAGCAGGGATGAAGACTTGGTTATTGGACTGAACCACCACTCCACCCAAGGTGGTATTAAAGGGGTGCAATTAAACGACAGGTTTAGCAATTCTAGTGTTGATGCAGCGTTTAAAAAACGTGATCGGGATTACAATTGGGGTGCGGATTTAGGAGTGCAACATCGGTATTACAACTGGTACGGTTTACCGGAAGGCATTTTTGATGATACCACCATAGCCGCTATAGACGAAGGCCAGAATTATTTTATGGGAGAAGTTTCGGGACATTTTAATTTAGAGGATTCTTTCTTTAAAGGTGTAGATGCAAAATTTCGCAGGTTCTGGGATTCTGTCGAGTCCGGCGAGAACCGAGCGATAGTTAATGCAGCGTTTGAGTTTCCCTTAAACGAGGAGCTATTTACTGTTGATTTAAATGCCGATTATGTGGGTGGGAGTTTTGAAAACACCAATTTAAGTAACACCGTAAACGAAGGAGGTATAAACTATGGTCAGCTACAAGCGGGGATACGACCTAGTTTGCAGATGCTTAGGGATGATTTGTCTCTTAACCTAGGTGTGAATTTAGTGTATGGTATGGATTTGGAAAATAGTGAAGGCAATTTTTATATCTATCCAGCAATAACCGCTTCCTACCGCTTATTAGAAGAAACCGTCATCGCCTATGGTGGAGTGGTAGGGGAGTTACGTCAAAATTCTTTTCATGGATTTGTGGAAGACAATCCTTTTGTTTCTCCCACCTTAGATATAGCACCGACAGACAGTCAATACAACGCCTACGTTGGTGTAAAAGGCCAGTTATTACCCAATTTAAGTTATAATCTAAAGGGGTCTTATAGTGCGGAAAACAATAGACCCTTGTTTCGATTAAATCCACAGAATCTGTTTAGGAATGATGATAGAGGTTATTATTTTGGTAATTCTTTTGATGTATTCTATGACGATATAAAGACCATTGGTATTTTTGGCGAATTGAATGTGGATGTGAACCGAAATTTTATTTTAGGTGTCAATGCTCAGATAAATGAGTATACCACCGAAACCGATAATCCTGCTTGGAACTTACCGAATTTAGAAGCTTCCTTGTTCATGGATTACCAGATTGGGGAGCAATGGTTTGCAGGTGTTAATTTATTTTATGTAGGCGAGCGTGAAGATTTTTCCAGTGTAGCGGTTGCCAATGTACCACCCTCTGAATTTCCTGTGACACGTATAACTTTAGACGGATTTTTTGATGCTAACGCACATGTAGGATATCGTGTAAACGACCAGTTGTCTCTATTCGTAAAGGCATCTAATATAGCTAACAACAACTACCAGCGCTGGGCAAATTTTCAAGTTCAAGGGCTCCAGGTTTTGGGTGGTGCTACCTATAAGTTCGATTTTTAAAAGGTTTTAAAATGAACATACTAAATCCCTACTCCTGCAAAGGAGTAGGGATTTTCTTATTTTAGGGGTGTACAACAAACATCCATGAGCTGTCGCGACCCTCTCTTTGTTCTTTTTTCTATGCTCTTTATGGTATGCATTCATTATGCTGATGCCCAAAATCTAGTAAAAAACCCCAGTTTTGAACGTTTCGTCAACTGCCCCCAAAAATTAGGAAATCTACACGATGACGTGTTAGATTGGGTAACACCCACCAAAGGGTCTACAGATTATTTTAATGGCTGTAGCCTAGCAATGGGAACTCCAAAAAATTTTAACGGTGAGCAACCTGCCAATTTTGGGGTCGGGTATGTAGGGCTTTACTTTTACGCACCAGAAGATTATAGGGAGTATATACAGGCTCCCCTAAGTCAAAAACTGATAAAGGAGGAGACGTATACGGTTTCTTTTTATGTAAGCTTAGCGGAGCGCTCGGATTTTGCTATTAAAGAATTTGGGATACAGTTCACGGAAAACCCTGTCATGGTAGCTACGCGAAAAACCTTATCAAGAATGCACCTTTCCAAAATCTCTGGGGACGTCACCAATTATTTCGAGATAAAATATTCTGATTTCTATTCTGATAAAAAAGATTGGGTGAAGGTAGAAAAGGAATTTGTGGCAAAAGGCACGGAGAACTATATCATTATTGGTAATTTTAAAAATAATGCACGCACCCAAAAATTTAGAACCAAGCGGAATGTCACAAAGGGCTCGTATTACTATGTTGATATGGTATCCGTAGTGCCGCTAAATCCAAAGATTCATTATGGAATAGATGATCTTACCGATGGAAAATCTTTTCAGCTGGATAGCATCCATACATTCAAAAATTTGCTGTTTCTCTTTGACACCTTCCAGTTGTTACCCAAGTCGAAAACAGAGTTGGATGAAATAGAAGTCTATTTGTCTCTTCGCAAAAATCTAAAGATTCAAATATCTGGACATACGGATGTTATAGGTAATAGCGTATACAACAAACAGCTATCGGAAAATAGAGCCAAAGCCGTAGCTGATTACTTGATAGAGAAGGGAATTGATAGTACACGGATATCCTATCACGGATTTGGTAGTGAAAAACCGGTGATGCAAAACGCCACAAGTACCGGTCGCCAAAGTAACAGGCGGGTGGAATTTCGGATTATGGACTAGGGTATGGCTATTTTGAAATACTATTATCACAGACTAAGCCAGTATAACAAACGCTAATCTCAATCAAAGATTTACTTTTGCAGGGAAATTAAAGCATGTCTACCAAACGAAATCTCCTGAGTATTAATCCTGCTAAAAGCCCATTTTTTTATGGCTATGTTATTTTGGCCATTGCCACTGTGGGTGTTTTCTTTAGTATACCAGGGCAAACCATAGGGGTTTCTGTTTTTACGGATCCGGTAAAGGATGCCTTGGGTCTTTCTAGAAATCAGTTTAGTAATGCATATATGATTGGAACTATTGCAAGTTCTCTTTTGATTGGGCGTGCAGGGGTTTGGTTCGATCTTTTTGGGGCTAGGAAAGTTGCCTCTTTGGCAGCCTTGGGTCTGGCATTGACCTTGTTCCTTTGTTCTTGGTCAGCCTCCATTAGTAGTCTGGTAAAGGAAATGCTAGAACAAGATACCTGGGTCATCCCGTTTATTTTAATGACTGTTTTGTTTTTTATGCTGCGTTTTTCCGGCCAAGGAATTTTGACCATGGCATCACGTAACGTAATAATGATTTGGTTCGATAAGAACCGTGGAAAAGTAAATGCTGTTAGCAGCGTGGCCGTTTCCTTGGGTTTTTCTTCCTCACCTTTGTGGGTGAGCGTATTGATTGATTCTAATGGATGGGAAGATGCGTGGCGTTATTTGGGTGCTGCCGTATTTCTGTTCAGTATACTGGCATTTCTCTTGTATAAAGACGCGCCAGAGGTTTACGGACTTGTTCCAGATGGTGATAAAATTATTGAAACGGAAGGTTCACAGCCAAAAGCTGTTAAAAAGCAGTATACTTTAAAGGAAGCCAAGACCACACGTGCTTTTTGGATGTACGGACTAGCATTGGCCTTCAATAGTTTTTTTATTACAGGACTTACCTTTCATATCGTTTCTGTTTTTGAAAACGAAGGGTTTGCGAAAGCCGACGCCATCAGTATATTTTTACCAGCCTCTATTGTGGCCGTGACTATATCTACCATTTTTAATTTTCTAAGTGATTATATTGCACTGCAGCTTTATCTATACCTCTTACTTTTTGGTGGTGTACTTTCTTCTTTAGGGTTTTTGTTACTTTCTACTTCCGTAGGCGTTCCGTTTTTAATTGCTGGTTTTGGTATTATGGGCGGATTTTTTGCTGTACTAAATGCCGTGGCATGGCCGCGTTTTTATGGAAGGACATACTTAGGGAGTATTACCGGAAAAGTAATGAGTTTTTTGATTTTGGCCAGTGCCTTGGCGCCGAGTATATTTAGCCTAAGTCTGTCTACTTTTGGCTCGTATCATCTGGTTGGTTATTTGGGACTTGTATTTTTGGTATTCCTCCTTATTGCTTCGGTAAAGGCGAAAAATCCGCAGTAAATTAGCGCTAATTTATACTTGTTCTATTACTTTTTTTGAACTAAAAAACAATTACCTAAAATTCACTCTATTTTTTAATAATCAGAATATTCAGTAGGATAGAGCAGCATAATGTCCGCTTTCTTCATATTGTTCTTGTAATAGTCATCTTCTTTTAAGGCTGTCCATTTATCAGAAGAAAAGAACCCTTTCCATAATTCGTCCCGTTTGGCCATACTTGAAAATGTAGTCATATACATGAGATTGGGCATGGCATCGCCAGAAATTACTTCGGCATAGAAAACTGCATTAAAACCTAGGCTATTAAAAAGTGCCACTTCGCCGCCTTGATTAAACATGTGTACTTTGTTTTTATAAGTTACCTCCGTGGGCGATTCATAACTTCTAAGTTCATACACTCTTTTTGCTCGTGGCTCTTCCATTTTTACGGGTATCATTTTAGGCATATCAGTAAACGCCCGCATAAGTACAGAGTTGATGCGTTCATACGGTGCTTTGTCGTAGGCTGCTTGTAAATACGTTTCGCCATCGGCTAGATGCGCTTTATCCTTTAGTAAAAAGTCTTCCAGTGCTTCAAACTGAAGCAAAGATGTAAAGGGGATGAAAACGTATATTTTATCTGCCTTAACAAAGGTATCATTGTGTAGTTTAAAGACACCAACACTATTGATTCCATACCTTTTTATGGCAGGCAAAAATGCTTTTTCAAGATAGGTGTCTACCAGCTGCTCTTGCATTTCGTTTTGTACCGTGTAAGTTTTAAGCTGGTAGTACTCTTTTTTATTCTGAGCATGTATGTTTACACTAATAATTAGTAGAAGCAATAGTAATGGGGTTGTTCTAATCCAAGAAAATAACATAGTAGATTTTTGTGTTACTGTTTTTATATGTTAAAGTTACTAAATACTTGTATACGAATCGATTATTGGAAAACTAGAGTGGGTAATTTCCTATAAAGGCTTAAAACATCCTACCTTTACAAAAAGTAATACGATGGATAAGAATTTAGCTGTATTGATAGATGGAGATAATATACCTTCTGCATATGTAAAAGAAATGATGGAAGAGATTGCTAAATACGGTAATCCAACCATTAAACGTATTTATGGAGATTGGACTAATCCTCGTTTAGGTAAATGGAAGAATGTGCTACTTGAAAATGCAATTACACCCATTCAGCAATACGGTTATACACAAGGGAAGAATGCTACCGATTCTGCTATGATTATCGATGCTATGGATGTCTTGTATTCTGGTAAGGTAGACGGTTTTTGTATTGTAAGTAGTGATAGTGATTTTACTCGTTTAGCAACTAGGCTTCGTGAGGCGGGAATGCAGGTATACGGTATAGGAGAGCGGAAGACCCCAAACCCATTCATTGTGGCTTGTGATAAATTTATTTATATAGAGATATTAAAGGCCCAAGGGGAAGAGGAAGCAACTAATCCTGATAAATCCAAACCAAAGACAGATAATAAGGTAGATAAAATTACACCTAAAGCATTACGCTTTATGTCTAATACCATCGATGATGTTGCAGATGATGACGGATGGGCATTTTTGGGTGATGTTGGGAGTTTGTTGCAGAAAAAACAACCTAATTTTGACGCTAGAAACTATGGTTTTCAAAAACTAACACCGCTTATTAATAGCATACCACATTTTGAAATAGAACGAAGAGAAGATTCAAAAGGCAGGAAGAAGCTTATTTATGTTCGTATTAAAGAGAAAAAGAATACCCGTTCTTCAAAATCTTGATTTTGCTGCAGTAGAGGGTGCTTTTAAATAAAAAAGGTGATGCTTTATCAAAATCCATCAGTTCCTATGAAATTACTAACGCTAACGGAATAATTTTAAGAATTTTACGTTGTAAGGTCATATCTAATACACATTTAAAATGATGAGACGATTTCAGTTTTTAGCCGGACTCTTAGTTTTTACTTTAACATCAAGTTACGGAGTATTTGCTACACCAAGTAATTTTGTGTCAATAACGGAGTCCATACTTACGGTTGTTGATAAAGGAGTTGTTGGTGTTTGGGATTATGAAGTAGAAGGAACGGAGGATGCATATAGAAAAGGAGTCTTGTTTGTTCGTATGGAGAACGGAGCGCCCATTGTTGAGGTGCATTTAGGTAACGGAGTTCTAAACGGGCAAGATGTGCAACTAAAAGGCAATACTTTAAAATTTATTGTAAACATAGAGGGTACGGAGCGTGTACTTGTAGTTTTGAATGCCGCAGCCGATACAATCCAAGGCCAAGCATCTTCCAGCCAAGGTAGTTTTACCATTAAAGGGATTAGGAAGTTACCGCCACAGTAAAAACCCTAAATAATATTGAATAAAAAAACCTAAGCATAGCTTAGGTTTTTTTATTCAATATTATTTTAATTTACCACATTATCGGCACGGCTACCCTAACAGTATCCCAGCCCATAACCATGTGGGCGCCACCATCTACATCCTTAAAGGCTATAGAAAATTCTTCAAGGGAATCACCTGAACTAGTGCTTCCCATCACACGAACCACGTCCGAGGCTTCCTTGTAAAAATAAGAGCCCCATTGGTTTAATTGGTTGTGCAGTATTACCGTCCATTCCTTTTCGCCAGGTATGGTAAGTAATGCATACGTACCAGCTTTAACTTCTTTTCCTCCAAAAGTAACATCTTTGTAGAATGTAATTTCTGGAGCTTCGTTGGCGCCTGTTCTCCAAACTTCGCCTGCTGGTGCAAGCTCCGATAAAGAACGACCGTTTAGTTGTGGTCTTCCGTAAGAGATGCGTACTACTTTCTCAGAGATTTTATAATCGCTTGGGTAGGAAGCCATGTCGGATGGACTTTTATCCATTCCTGGGAATTTTTGGGCGTTGGAGTTTGTTGTAAAAACCAAGGCAAATACAGATAGAGCAAGGGTAACTAATTTTTTCATCATTAAAGTTTATTTTTAAACTGGTCCAAAGCTAAGTAGTTCGTAAATTAAATTTGCTTAAAATGTCGTTAATTTTTTTCAATACTTACATATAGATTTAATATGTGCAAAATTTTAGTATTCAAGTTGTAAATTATATTTATAAATTGAATTATTGTGTGATAATGAAATCATATAATTAGTTTTAGTTTGATAATTGAAACAATAAAATGATATTTGTGTTCAAATTGATATAATAGTAAAGATTATGTGTGGAATAGTGTGTGCATTTGAGGTTAAGGAAAGTACCGAGGTACTACGACCTAAGTTGTTGGAGATGTCAAAAAAAATCCGTCATAGAGGTCCAGATTGGAGTGGTATATATAGTAATGATAAAGCAGTTTTAGCTCATGAAAGATTGGCTATCGTAGACCCTGCCTCTGGAAAACAACCGCTACTTAGTACCGATGGTAAATTAGTGCTAGCCGCCAACGGAGAAATTTATAATCATAGGGAATTAAGAAAGCAGTTTGTAGGGAAGTACGATTTTCAGACAGAATCTGATTGTGAAGTCATCTTAGCCCTGTACCAGGAAAAGGGAGTTGATTTCTTGGATGATATGAACGGTATTTTTGGTTTCACCATCTATGATGCAGAGAAGGATGAATATTTTATAGCACGGGATCACATGGGAATTATTCCCTTGTATATGGGATGGGACCAAAATGGAACCTTTTATGTGGCTTCAGAATTAAAGGCATTGGAAGGTACTTGTACCAGAATTGAACTTTTTCCTCCGGGGCATTACTTGCATAGTTCGGACGGAGCGCTTAAAAGATGGTATTCTAGAGATTGGATGGAGTATGACGCCGTTAAGGAAAACGAGACCAGTATCCAAGAAATTAAAGAAGCGCTAGAAGCTGCCGTACATAGGCAATTGATGTCCGATGTGCCCTATGGAGTATTGCTTTCTGGTGGATTGGATTCTTCCGTAATCTCTGCTGTTGCAAAGAAATACGCGCAAAAACGGATAGAATCAGACGACACGACCGATGCTTGGTGGCCACAATTGCATTCTTTTTCGGTGGGACTTGAAGGCTCTCCGGATTTGGCTGCTGCTCGTACCGTAGCCGACCATATTGGTACGGTGCATCACGAGATAAAATTCACGATTCAAGAAGGCTTGGATGCTATAAAGGATGTGATTTATAACCTAGAGACCTATGATATTACAACTATTAGAGCTTCTACACCGATGTACTTAATGGCTAGGGTCATTAAATCGATGGGGATAAAAATGGTGCTTTCTGGTGAGGGCGCAGATGAGTTATTTGGCGGTTATCTATATTTTCATAAGGCACCAAGTCCAAAAGACTTCCACGAAGAAACGGTTCGCAAACTAGATAAGTTGCATATGTACGATTGCCTTAGGGCGAACAAGTCATTAGCGGCTTGGGGAATAGAAGGTCGTGTGCCGTTTTTGGATAAGGAGTTTATGGATGTTGCCATGCGCATCAATCCACAGGATAAAATGATCAATGGCGAACGTATGGAAAAATGGGTCGTAAGAAAAGCCTTTGAAGACATGTTGCCACATAGCGTTGCGTGGAGGCAGAAAGAACAATTTTCTGATGGTGTTGGGTATAGTTGGATAGATACACTCAAAGAAGTGGTAAATACTGAAGTAACGGATGAGCAATTGGCAAACGCTAAATTCAGATTTCCATTGCAAACACCTACCAGTAAGGAAGAGTTTTACTATAGGTCTATATTTGAAATGCATTTCCCTTCAGATGCTGCAGCTCTTTGCGTACCCCAAGAACCATCTGTGGCTTGTAGTACAAAGATTGCCTTGGAATGGGACGAGGCGTTTAAAAACATGAACGACCCTTCTGGTAGGGCAGTAGCCAACGTACATGACGATGCTTATAAAAAGTAAGGGTCATTATGAATCTGTTTGCTATGCTTAAGGAATAACTCAGTTTTGTTTTTTTTAATTAGTCTTTAAAGGGGCGCCATGAATTTGGTGCCCCTTTTCTAGTTTTAAATGAAATTGGAATGTTACTTCCTTTAAGGTTTAAAATGCTGTATTAATTGAATATATTTAGGGCTATTCTAAAATCTAAGAAAAATGAGAGGAGCGGTAGCAACTAGTATAAAATCTTTTTTGTTTGT
>RCNF010002227.1_pt1 | contig 13187 bp, 11 predicted proteins | sample 2041311 | NCBI WGS metagenome assembly RCNF01 (sample SAMN09708228, study PRJNA481090) | Marine sediment metagenome, whole genome shotgun sequencing project. | biome: marine sediment; feature: ocean; material: sediment; isolation source: Sewage treatment plant 2 marine sediment (STP2) ... | reverse complement strand
GCGACCGGAAAAACATTGATACGATTAAGCAGTTCCTGCTGGCCGATGACACGATGAATTCCTGATATCAACGCGCTTGCGAGAATATCGCCATCAATATGTTTTCCGTCGCTGCTAGTCACGCGGTAACAGGAACAACTGCCCTTGATGCTCTAATAAGACGCCATCCGGTGTTATCTCCGCAACTTGAGGTCCTTCCTTGAGCTGTGACCCTTCGTGCAATTTCACCATATTGATGAAGACAAATCGGTCTTCGGGTTCGGAGTTGTAAACGTGGATATCGAGGTGCAGCTCGGGCAAGTTGCTCGTCCCACTGGCACGCACCTCATGAATCGATGGATACAGTTCGGCAGCGGGGATGGCGGACGGGTCCTGCGAAATCAACACAGGTCTTACGAAAGTGGATGTCTCCGTGTCCGGCTGTTCTACGCTGGCCTCCCTCGTCTGCTGTTCCGGGGGGTCGAGCTGGGCGGCAGTGACTTTCTCTTCAAAGCTCGGCGCAGAGTCAGTTTCCGCAACTGGCAAGTTGCTTGGCTCCTCCCGAGCAGGAATCGCAGTTGGTGTCGCGACGGTATCCGGTTCGAGCAACAAAACGACTAATACAGTGAGATTGATCGCGAGCAAGATTCCGACGACCCAAAGCCAGCGGGGAACGGACGGTGCTTCAGGGCTCGTAGGCACGCCGGTAAACTCGGCACTGCCTTGTTGCTGCCTGTCGGTTTCCGATTTTTTAAGAGCGTCGAGAATAAAAGACATGCATTAAACCCCTGCAGGTCTTGGAGTTGTCAGCCGCGGCGAGCCGTCAGATTCAAGCAATGAGTTGATAATGATCAGAGTTTGCTGCCCGACCAGGCCATCAACCGCAAGGCGATGATCGTGCTGGAACTCCCGCACGATAACTTGCAGATTAGTGTCGTATACATCGCTGTCGATAATGTCACTGATATAGCGTTCGTCAATATCGGCCAGGCTTTGTCGCAGCCACAAGACCTCGGCGATCCGGGTGACAGCGACACAGGCACACCGAAGGGGGGTCGCCAGAGCAAACTGAATTCACCGAACCAAAACGCCGTAATCTCACTTACCGGATGAGTAACTGCAACGCCACCGATCGAAAGCTCTGCACCGTCGTCATGAATGGCGGTCAGGACAATCTCGTGCGAGTCGCCATCGTTGTCGATGATGGTGAGGATCGCGGGACGATTTAATTGTCGCAAACCGTTCCAGGAACCGCGCTGACTAAGACAAGCCAGACCGGCAGCGGCGGCCTGCGAGCAGCCAGTCTGCGAGCCGCTGGTGTACTCCAGTCCCCAAAGCTCGAAGAGCGATGCGAAGGCAAAGTCTCGTGTTGTTAACTCGCCGGAGAGGGCGAGTTCTTCGGACAGTGACGCGAGTGGTGCTTCGGGCGCCGCGACAGAGTTGTTGCTGTCCTCTACGGGCGGCGGTTCAGTCGACACGGTAACCGGCGTCTCAATGACCGGCGTCTGCAAAGCGGCAGGATCTTCTATCGTGCTGACCGACCCTGATTCCTGTGTAACGGACCATATGCTGGCGATGACAACCGCGATGCCCACCAGCCCCAACGACATTGCCATGCGGGTAATGGTCGGTGATCGATCAATCTCTCCCGCAACTTCGGCGGCCGCACGTTTGATCAGCCGTTTAGTAATGATGCGGGATTCCTGGCTGTAAGCACCCAGTAACGCCCGGTCGCAAATGACATTGATCAGCCTTGGCACGCCTTGCGAGAGACGAAACACTTCCTTCTTGGCGGCGTTATCGATTACCTCTCCCAGTGCTCCAGCGACACGCAGTCGGTGCTCAACGTATTGCGCTGATTCTTCACGAGTCAGTGGCTCAAGGTGGTAACGGCCAGTAATGCGTTGCGCCAATTGTCGGAGATCGTTGCGATTGAGGAGTTCGCGTAACTCGGGTTGTCCTATCAGAATTATTTGCAGCAACTTCTGCTTAGCGGTTTCGAGATTGGTCAGCATCCGGACCTGTTCGAGTACTGCTGGTGCAAGATTTTGTGCTTCGTCGACGACGAGGATGGTTCGTCTTCCGGCGGCGTGTGCACTCAGAAGATGCTGGTTGAGCGCATCCGTTAGCGCCTTAATGCCATGTTTATGCTCGGGTACCGCTATGCCCAGTTCTTCGCAGATCGTTAACAGGAATTCTTGCACGGTAATTTGAGGGTTCAATACGACCGCGACATCGGCGTTATCGGGCATCTGGTTCAGCAACAAAGTTCGAACCAGCGTGGTTTTTCCGGTGCCAACCTCGCCAGTCAGCTGCACGAATCCACCGCTCTCGGTAACACCATAGACAAGGTGCGCGAGCGCCTCGCCATGCCGTTCACTCATAAACAGGTAACGCGGATCCGGCGTTATCGAAAACGGTTTTTCATTGAGGCCGAAAAAGTTGGTGTACATCGCTTTGATTCTACCCTATTGGTCGAGGGTCTTCGCTCGGCCAACGGACAGCGATCCGAATTTCTCGCGAATTTCGTCGACTGTTTCATCGATGACAGATGTGTTTTCAGAAACATCCCTGGCGAAAAGGTCGGGCTGCTCGGCGGGAACAAGTTTGCTGCCACCAACGCCGAGCAGCCGAACTCTGGCGCCCGGATTACTGGCGAGCCAGGTATTCAACAGCTCACGCGCAACGGCATAAATCTGGTCCGTGCCGCTTGCCGGAGGTTTGATACTGCGCTGCCGCGTATAGGTAGTGAAGTCAGCACGACGAATCTTGATTTGCACCGTAGCAGCGGCGAGTGACGATTTGCGCAGGCGCGCGGCCGTGCGATCAGCCAGCCGCAACAGTTCACGATTCATTTCATCTGGCTTTGACAGGTCCTGATCATAGGTTTCCTCAGCGCTGATCGATTTCTCCTCACGACTGTGCACGACAGGACGGTTGTCGATACCCGCAGCTCGATCCGTGGTTACCTTCGTAAATCGACCGAAGATGGGCTCGAGATCACGATCCGTTGCACAGCGCAGGTCGCGCACGGTCGCCACATGAATTCCGATCAGGCGTTTCAGTGTCTCCCGCCCGATGCCGGGAATGACCTGCACGGGCAGCGGGTCGAGTTTTTCTTCGTAGAGGTCAGGCGTGACTATTGTCAGGCCGTCCGGTTTATCGAGGTCAGATGCGATTTTCGCGACCAGCTTGTTTTGCGCCACGCCAACTGATGCAGTCAACTTCGTTTCATTCAGTATGCGTTGCTTGATGTTGCTTGCAATTATCTCGGGTGAACCGAACAGCTTGACACTCGCTGTCACATCCAGAAATGCCTCATCAAGGGAGAGCCCCTCCACAAGCGGTGTGAACTCATGAAAGATTGCGAAAATCTGCCTGGAGGCTTCTTTATAGCGAGACATCCTCGGCTGCACGCGCACCAGATGATCGCAGCGCCGGATCGCTTCAGCCATAGGCATGGCGGAACGAATTCCAAACTTGCGAGCTTCGTAGCTGGCGGCCGCCACCACACCACGGTTGGTGCCGCCGCCGACAACTACCGGCAGGCCTTTAAGGTCAGGGTTATCCCGCTGCTCGACGGACGCGTAAAAGGCATCCATATCAACATGCAGAATGCTGCGTGTTGACGGGTGCATGGGATTATTGGCCGCGCTCGACGATATAGCGTGCTAGCCACGCCAGCGGCGCCGCCGACGCACCGAATCGTGACAGGTCATCCAGCGCCTCTGCGACTAATTCATCGCAGCGGGCCCGCGATGCGTCGACACCGAACAAAGCCGGGTAAGTCGCCTTGTTCAAAGACGCATCAGAGCCTGCTGGCTTGCCAATGACCTCGGTGTCCCCTTCTACGTCGAGGATGTCATCCTTGATCTGAAATGCGATGCCGATGTTGCGTCCAAAATGGTCCAGTGCGGCGGCATTCTCGGCGGGGAGGTCGTCGCTCAAAAGGCAGGCCGAGACGATGGATGCGTGAATCAATGCGCCGGTCTTCAGGGCGTACATGTGCTCAAGTTCATCTGCGGATAGTCTCGTGCCTTCGGCTGCAAGGTCGATCGATTGACCCCCGGTCATACCAATTGACCCACAGGCAGCGGTAATCAAGCGGACGAGCTCTATCGCGGCACCATCGGGTGCTCCGGCGACGTTCGCCAGCACCAGGAATGCAAGCGGTTGTAGCGCATCTGCCGCGAGGATCGCAGTCGCTTCGTCGTACTGCTTGTGAACAGTCGGTTTGCCGCGTCGCAGATCGTCGTCATCCATGGCTGGCAGGTCATCGTGAACCAGGGAAAATGCATGGATCAACTCAATTGCGACAGCCGGTGTGTCGAGCAGCTCGGGTTCAACGGAGAGGCATTCGCCTGCCGCGTAGACCAGCAGTGGTCGTACTCGCTTACCACCATTCAGTACCGAGTAGCGCATCGCATCGTGCAAGCGCTGCGGGTTGCTGGTCGCCAGCGGCAATGCCGCATCCAGCCGCGCATCAACACGGGCTGTGTAGGTAGCAATGCGATCTTTGAATGCGTGAGGCAAGGCCAAACACCTGGAATCGGGCCGTGTAGCGTACACGGAATTCAAGCAATGTGCGCGGCCCCTACTGGGCTATAATTCGCGTCCTTTACTGGCTCGAAAGATCAGGAATCAAGCACATGCAGGCGACGGCAATCGCACAGCCGAACATTGCGCTCATCAAGTACTGGGGTAAACGTGACGTCGCACGGAATTTGCCGGCGGTCGGCTCTATTTCGATCACATTGAGCGAGCTGTATACCGAAATCAGTGTTGCATTGAGCCCCGACCTGCGGAGCGACGAATTGTTCGTAAATGGTGAGGAGAGCCAGCCGTTGCTACCGCGGATCAGCCGTTGTCTGGATAACGTCATCGGCGCGCAGCGTTTACGTGCGAGAATCACAAGCCAAAGCAACTTCCCGATAGCCGCGGGGCTGGCGTCTTCCGCGTCTGCATTCGCCGCAACAACTGTGGCTGCCGCCGGTGCAGCGAACCTGTCATACGGAACTGAGGAGTTGGCGCGACTCGCCGGGCAGGCATCCGGATCAGCGGCGAGATCGCTGTACGGTGGATTCGCCGAGCTTAAAAACTCAGGGGACACCATAAACCTGGCAACACTGAGCGAGCCAGGCTCCTGGCCATTGCAGGTCGTTGTCGCGATTACTGAAACCGGACCGAAGCCGACCGGCTCTACGGCGGCGATGGAGATATCCCGCGAGACCTCACCTTTTTACAGCAGCTGGATCGAGCAGCAGGACCAGGATCTGGAAATTGCGCGGACCGCCATCCTGCAACGGGACTTCGCACAACTTGCGACTGTTGCTGAACACAACTGCCTGAAGATGCATTCGGTCATGTGGGCATCTCGCCCGCCGATGGTCTATTGGAATTCGGCAACGATGCGTTGCATGCAAACAGTGCGGAGACTGCAAGCGGAAGGGTGCAGGGTGTTCTTCACCATCGATGCGGGCCCGCAAGTTAAGGCGGTGTGTTTACCGGAGGATGCCGAGGCTGTGAGAAAAGCACTTACGGAGACACCCGGTGTGCAGGAAATAATGTTGAGTGGTCTGGGTCCCGCAGCTCGACTGGTCGACAAAACGTGATCAACAACGGAACAGCCAGCGCGCCGGGCAAGGTCGTGTTGAGCGGCGAGTACGCCGTACTTGATGGCGCGCCAGCAATTTGCATGGCAGTTAATCGACACGCGCATGTGGTGATTGCTGATATCGATTCCGATTGCAGCGAAGTCAGGGCTCCAGGATTCACGGACACCGTCGGGCGATTCAAAATGATCGATGGCGGCATCCAGTGGGAGGACGGGCAAGCATCTCTTCGGGTCGTAGATGCGGTCTTAAACGCCGTAGGTATTGAACAAACCGGTGCAAAGAGCATTGATCTGAATACCAGCGAGTTCGTTGATCCCGCAACACAGCGGAAAATCGGCATTGGTTCCAGTGCTGCCATTACCGTTGCACTTTGCGCTGCTACGGTCAGTTCGGCTGATCCCGCTGTGCTGATAACACTCGCGCAGCGGGCACATGCGAGCCTGCAGGAAGGGGCCGGCAGCGGAGTGGATATCGCGAGTAGCCTGTCAGGCGGACTGATCGAATACCGCATGCAGGATGCATCAGTTACCGCACTGAAGTGGCCTGAAGGGTTGTATTACCGTTTGCTGTGGAGCGGCGTTGCCGCCAGTACACGCGAGAAGCTGTCGAAACTGGCCGCGAGTGTCAGTAAACCATCTCGGGCAGGTCTGGTCGCTGCGTCCGAAAGTTTGGCACTGGCCTGGCGGAGTAACGATACCCACAGAGTTATTGCAGGATATCGGGACTACTCTCAGCAGCTGCTTAAGTTCAGTGTCGACCACGACCTCGGAATCTTCGACGCTGGTCACGCAGAGCTCTGGCAAGCGGCGAACGCTGCTGGCCTCACCTACAAACCCTGTGGTGCGGGCGGTGGTGATATCGGTATCTTGCTGGGGACGGATGAGGCGGAACTGGACGCGTTTGCAGGCAAGTACTCGACAAATTGCTCAGTGCTCGACTGTGAGATGAGCCCGACGGGCGTTAGGATTGACGTATGAGTAATTCGCGAGTCTCGGGGCTGTACAAGCTCAGCGTTTCCGAACGTATAGATCAACTTGAAAATCTGGGTTGGCTGGCATCTGACGCTGCCCGCGATTTGCGTGCAGGACGCCAGGTGATCTCGGCGATTGCGGCAGACAAGATAATTGAGAACGTCATTGGCGTGTTCGGACTGCCATTGGCGATCGCGCCAAACTTTATCGTCAACGAACGTGAGTACATTGTGCCGCTGGTTGTCGAAGAGCCGTCCATAGTTGCCGCGCTCAGTAGTGCCGCTGCCTTGGCGCGGGTTACTGGCGGATTTTCAGCGACACTCAGCGAGTCTTTGCTGGCAGGGCAAATTCACATTGTCGGCGTTGCAGATGTCGATGCGGCGATATCCTTGTTGCGTGATGCTGTAGGTGAACTTGTCAGCGCCGCCAACGATGTTCATCCGCGCCTGCTGGCGCGCGGTGGCGGTGTCCGTGACATTGAGTTTCGGGCGTTGCGGCTTGAGGATGGATCGCCACTTATCGCTACCCACGTTCTGGTAGATACATGTGATGCCATGGGCGCGAACCTTACGAATACGATTTGCGAATCGATCGCCCCCAGAGTCGCGGAAATTTGCGGCGGCGACATTGCACTCAGAATCCTCTCAAATCTGGCTGACAGATCAGTATGTAGAGCGACAGTTCGCTACACAGCTGATGATCTTGTGAACGACTCGATGACCGGCGAAACAGTCCGGGATCGAATCGTGCTGGCCAGTGATATCGCGATGGTTGATCCTCACCGAGCTGTGACACACAACAAGGGTGTCATGAATGGTATCGACGCGCTTGCGATTGCGACCGGTAACGACTGGCGGGCGATCGAGGCAGGTGCACACGCTTTTGCTGTTCGAAATGGTGAATACTCTTCGCTAACCCGGTGGTCGGTTGCTGGCAATGGTGACTTGGAGGGCCAAATCGCACTACCACTAAAACCGGGCATCGTCGGCGGAACGCTGTCATCAAATCCTGCCGCGGCATTGGGCCTTGCGATTACTGGTGTGCCGTCAGCGGCGGAGTTGGCGAAGTTGATGGCCGCAGTGGGCCTGGCACAGAACTTTGCCGCGCTGCGGGCGTTGGCGACCAAGGGCATTCAGGAAGGACACATGCGACTGCATGCGCGCAGTATTGCGACGGCAGCCGGCACTCCGGACGACCGACTCGATGAGGTTGTCGCCAGGCTGGTCGCCAGCGGCGACGTAAAACACTGGAAGGCAGCGGAAATTCTCAGTGAGATGGACGAACCCATTACTGATGAGCAGGCTGTCGTGGCAACGGCAGCAGGCAAAGTTATTTTGTTCGGCGAGCACGCAGTCGTTTATGGACGGCATGCACTTGCTGTTCCGATTGTCGACGCTGTGCGAGCAGCCGTAACACGAAGCGACGAAAGCACGACACTCGTGGTGAAAGACTGGGGGCTCCATAGCGTGGTTGATCGCAGTAGCACGGAGGGTATCGACGCTGCTGTAAATCTGATCTTGAGAGAACTTGGTATCGGCGATGCGAATTTCGGTATCAACGTTACCTCCAGCCTGCCGCGTGGTATGGGTCTGGGGTCATCGGCGGCAATCGCAGTGGCGATTATTCGTGCCATTGCGCAGTGTGCCGGCATGGAAGTGACTGACGAGCGAGTTAACGAGATCGCATATGCATGTGAAAAACTCGCTCATGGTACGCCGTCTGGAATCGACAACACGCTGTCCTGTTATAGCGAGCCCATGTTGTTTCGGAATTCGGGTTCGCTTGAGATTCAGACGCTCCAGCTTGAGGAATTTCCGCCACTCGTCATCGGCCTTAGTCACGCAGCAGGACCGACGCACGAACAGGTGGCGGGAGTCAGGTCACGATTCGATCAGAACCCAAAACACTATGACCTGTTGTTCGATCAGATCGATGAGATCAGCCGGTCAGGCGCCAAAGCGCTACTGGCTCGGCGGTACGATGAGCTGGGCCGGTTGATGAATGTCTGCCATGGGCTGTTGAATGCGATCGAAGTATCAACGCCCGATCTTGAGAATATGGTTGCGATCGCCCGCCAGAGTGGCGCGATCGGCGCCAAGCTGACCGGCGCAGGTGGCGGCGGCTCAATAGTTGCGCTCTGCCCGGGGGCGGAAGACGAAGTGCGAGCCGCGTTGCATCAGGCGGGCTATAAGACATTGCCATCCGGCACGTCCAAAGGAGATTCCGTTGAGTGATCTTCACCGAATCGTTTCATCGGAGAGCGAGGAGCTCATACTGGTTGATGCAGACGATAATGAAATCGGCTATCGATCAAAGGCGGATTGTCATGATGGGGGCGGTATTTTGCACCGCGCCTTTTCGCTGTTCTTATTCAACGCAGATGGCGAATTGTTGTTACAGCAGCGAGCCGCGGAGAAGCGTCTGTGGCCCGGGTTCTGGTCAAACAGCTGTTGCAGCCATCCGCGGCGTGGTGAATCTTTGCAGACCGCTACGATGCGGCGCCTGGACGACGAACTCAATATCGCGGCGGAACTCGAGTTCGTTTATCACTTTTGCTATCAGGCCGAATTCGATAAGGCTGGCTCGGAGAACGAACTGTGTCATGTGTTTCTCGGCAAAATAGACGGCGAGCCGCAGCCGAATGACAGTGAGATCGCGAGCATTCGTTTTATTTTCGCGGACGACCTAAGCGCCGAACTCGCCGCACAGCCACAGCGGTTCACACCCTGGTTCATCAAGGAGTGGCGAGCGTTGAGAGAGACTTACGCCGGGCAGCTGGCCCGTTACGCGATATAGCGGTAGTACTCGATTCCCAGATCGGCGAAGTGACGGTCGTCACTAACTCCAACGTGGTCAATAACGAATTCATTCCGGGCGACGTAATCCAGGCCATCTACGCGTCGCCCATCGTGCAGCGCCTCGTACTGTTGACGGTCAAGATCAATCGTTAATTCCATTGCGTCCGCGAAGTTAATTTTCGCAACGGCTTCGCGCCAGTTTTCTGCCATGAAAAACGGAATTACCTCGGCGGCGTCACCGCTGCCGTAACCCAATGTCAACACTTCTTCACCCGCTGACAGTGAGTCTTCCTCCAGGGCCTGCTCAAATCCTGCCGCCATCCAGGCAGGCAGCGCCGCGGTATACAGATTGCCGAGGTCGAGCATCGTATCGCTGCCGAGTCGTAGCTTGTCGAGGATCTCATAGCGGTAATGACGTGAGGCCCGGAACGTTCTGAGAACGGCCATTGCCAAGGGGTAAGCCTCGAATTGCAGGCGTTCGGGCTCTGCAAGATTTGAAACGTCAGGTTTGCTGACCATTTCAGCGAGTACTGCGTCGACATCGACACCCGCTTCGTAACAATAGGACGCGAGTTCAGCGCGATCTTCGGCATTGCCTTGTGCGAGTGCGAACAAGTAGGAGATAGCCCAACCGGTCTCCGGCATACGGCGATAAGGCCGATGCAGAAACAATGTACGCAGCGAGCGCAGGTGCTCAATAGAGTTGATATCGCGTTTCTCGTACATGTCATTCAGAGCATGCAGAGTTTCGTCGATGTAGCAGGTCGTCGAATACTTGCCATTAAATACCGGAAAATCCTGGACCTGATGCGACTCGCTACGATCCTGGCCGCAGAAGCGCAGCATCGGCTTGCGAAAGTCCATGATGCGGTAGTCAGACGCTGAGCCAGATGCAATCAGATCAACGACTGCGAGCTGCGGGTCTTCTTCGAGCAGCATCGCAACTGCGCCAGCGCCCTGCGTGGGTTCACCAGAGCTACCGCGCGCGTATTCAGCGATGTCGGCGCAAACGACTATAGCCTGACTGCCGGCGCCGTCGAGAGCGAGGTGGCGGATAGCGCCTTTCATTCCGTAGACACCACCGAGGCAGGCGTGCTTGAACTCCGGAACTTCACAACTGCGGGAGATCGGTGCTTTGCCACGCGCCACAAGTGCCTGGTCGACCATGCCTTTTACGATGATCGCGCCAGCGGAATTGTCAGTGCTCGACTCAGTGCCGAGACCGAGGAACTTCACACGGCCGGGGTCGATGTCATACTGGTCGATCAGACGGATAACGGCATTGGCCGCCATCGTGTAAACACTGTGATTTGGCCCGCGAACGCGGAAACTGCGCCCCACAATCTCACGAATTTTCGGCCACTGATTATCTGTCCAGTCGCACCAATCCTCCAACCACACGCGATACGGTGGTATGTAGGCCGCAAGACCGCTGATGCCGATAAGTTTATTGTGTTTGGATTGATTCATGAGTGATGTCTGCTTAGCCCGGCGATTCTAGTGTCCCCGGTCGTTTTGCTCAACTATTTATTCAACTGTTATCGTGATCCGTTCGGATACCAGTGGTGGATTATGCGGAATATGCAGGTGATCGCCGAGCAACATCTGCAGAGTGTGTTCTCCCGGCGGCAGCGTAATTTCGGTGCTGCTGCTGCCATCCCCGAAGTGTACGTGGTGTTCATCAGCCGGAATTGGCAACCCAAGGTCCGGCAAACCGGTATCGATCAGCAAATGGTGGTGCCCGGAATGGGGCTGGTTGTCACCGGCTTTGACGACATCCATACCTGAGATACCGAATTCGACGCCAATTGGATTGGATACGGTTGCGCCGTCTGCGGGCGTTATGAAAAAGACGCTGGCGCCATCGGCCGAGGCCGTACGTGGTATGGCAGCGGGTTCAGCGGCTGCTTCGGTGGCAGTTGCAGGCTCTGTGTGTGCCTGCATCAGTCGGAGAAGCGGCTGGTTCATCAGCGGCTTTCTGGCCACACGCGGCCAACAACAGGAAAGTAGCGCTCAAAACTAGAATTCGAAAGGTCATAGTCTGTTCCTTGTTATTTTCAGGCTGATAGCACGGCGAAGAGTATGGCACTTAGCATCGTGAGCAGGGCGCCTGTCAAATAAGCAACCACTAGTATCAGGTACTTCATTATAGTTACAAGATGCCCCTGCCCGTAGACGTGGCGCATTGCCTTGTACAGGTATATCGGTATGTAGAACGATGCTATCACCAGAACCAACTGACTGGCGCTGTCGATTGCGCCATCTTCAGGCCCCAGCAAGCCTGTAGTACGGGCAAACAGAATCTGCATAATCAGCATCAGAAAGAAAAATGCGTGAAAGTGCACGAAGAACAGCAAGTGTTCGACGAAATAACGTCGCGACAGCGGATACAGGACCTTTAGGACCAATGCCATCAGTGGCAACAGCACGATAAGGGCGATGGGAATGTTATCGAGCATCGCATCGGCAAGGTTCTCGATGCCTCGAACCTTGTTACGCTCGCAAATTTCCTTCACACGTTCATCGGGGAATCGCTTCGTAAGCCACTCGGGCATGTCCTCATCATCTGAAATAGAGGCGTTCTCACAGTCGCCGAAGATGCCAGCCTTATCAGGATCGGTTCCAATATTGATGTTGATCTCATCATCGTCATCAATGATCTCCGCGATGATTTCATCAGAGAGCTTGCCTTCGGCCTCCAGCTCCCGCAGTGATTCGACGGCCGCCTGGCGTTGTTCATCAATTTGCCTGGCTGCAGCCTGATTGTCCGCTTCTGCTTGCGCAACTTCCTCGGCTGTTGGTTTCGGCTCCGGGTCGAAGAACAGACTCAGGTCTTTCTGTGGATCGAAGAACGCCACCACGAAAAAAATAACACTGAGAACCAGGTAGGTTCGAAAGGGCGGCATGTAGCGGGCTCGCCGGCCCTCGAGATAATCTCTCGTCAATCGACCCGGCTTGATCAGCAGTGGCACCAGGGTGCGCCACAGTCGCGAATCGAGTTCCAGTAAATCACCAAAAGCTTCTTGCAGCAGCTGCCAGATGCTGATCAATCGATTCCGTGACCGTTGGCCACAATGGCCGCAGTACTGTCCTCGCAGTCGAGCATGGCAATTCCGGCAGACCGGGCTTTCTTCGGGCGACAGCTCATAGGATTGGTCGGCGCGCAGAATGCGGCTGTCAATCGATACCTGGTCACCGAATTTTTCTGCAGCCTCGGCATCGAGGTCGGAAATGTAGCCATCCAGTAATTCATCGAGCGAATTGTCGTCGCGGGCCTGGAATTGAAAGGTGCGGCCGGTTTGACCCTCGGGATAGTCAGCAGGGCCGGACTCAAAGACTCGAGCGCTATCGATGCTGTCCTGACGCAGCGAGGCCTGAACGGTTTCCTCCAGCCAATGTTCGACATCAGCAAGGACCTCGTCAGCAATGACGAAGTTCATTTCGTATAGCGGGCCAGCGTTATTCGTCATTAGCTACCGTCGCGCGCTCAGGCTTTCTTGCTTTTCTTGGCGGCCTTTTTCGCTACCTTCTTGTTTGACTTTTTCTTGGCGGTACTTTTTCTGGTAACCGTCTTTTTCCTGACAGGGTTACCCGGCGCTTTCTTATCGGCGGGCACGGTTTTCTCAGCCGGGTTGCGGCTCAGCTCTTCCGGCGCAAAGTCATCGACGTCGAGCAGAGCAAGAACCTTCTCATGATAGGCACGCATGTTACGGGCTTCGGCTTTGCTGATGATCTGAGCTTTCTCTGCTTCCGGAATCTGGTCGCCGAGGTAATCTGATGACAGCAGACCTTCCTTGCGAGCTGTCCGCAGGCGCCGCTCTATC
>RCNF010001289.1_pt1 | contig 13195 bp, 12 predicted proteins | sample 2041311 | NCBI WGS metagenome assembly RCNF01 (sample SAMN09708228, study PRJNA481090) | Marine sediment metagenome, whole genome shotgun sequencing project. | biome: marine sediment; feature: ocean; material: sediment; isolation source: Sewage treatment plant 2 marine sediment (STP2) ... | reverse complement strand
CATATCGATACAGCGTATCGGGTCAATGTATTACAAGAATGTATTCGTATATCTAAATCCGATGCAATTATTTGTTTTTTAGAACCCAATCAAAAAGGAATTCAAAGGATTAGGGAAAAATATCCTTCACATTCTGATGCGGCTGATCCGTATGAATATGTCCAAGGACTTAATTTGGCATCACAGAAAACGGAGGGGGCTTTTTTTGATGCGTTTATTTTTCAAAAACAGTGAAACCTAAAACCTCAATTGAGGTGAAGGATATACCCTAACTTTGCACGCCATCATATCATGGTAAGCGGAAAACCGAACCGCTGATCTCGGTTATATCAAAATACAAAATGAATTTATTATTGTTTTTGAGTATCTTTTTTATTTTTTCTGGATTGGTATCCTTTTATATCACCCGGCGCCTTTTGGGAATGACATCTCTCAGTCGACTCCGGAAATTTGCCGTGTCTACGGGGATCGTCGTCATTTTATTTACGTATTTGGGGACGTCCATTGGAATATTGTTTGACAACTGATTGGGATTAAGTTATAGAAATTCTATGCCAAGAAAAGCCCGTATAGATGCCCCTGGTGCTTTACATCATATAATCGTAAGGGGAATCGAACGTCGAAAGATATTTTATGATGACAACGACCGTGATAATTTTTTAGACCGGCTTGGATTTATTTTGACCGATACCAAAACCCCTTGTTTTGCATGGGCTTTAATACCGAACCACTTGCATTTATTATTGCGAACCGGAGTCACACCGATAGCTACTGTGATGCGACGGCTGCTGACCGGATACGCGGTCAGTTTCAACCGTCGTCATCGACGTCATGGCCAGCTATTTCAGCATCGTTATAAATCAATTTTGTGTCAGGAAGATCCGTATTTACTGGAGTTGGTGCGCTACATTCACCTAAATCCGCTAAGAGCCAGGCTTGTATCAGATTTAAAGAAATTAGATAAGCACCCGTATTGTGGTCATAGCGTGGTAGTGGGCAAAAGGAAGCATGACTGGCAGGATAGTGAATACATCCTCAAATTTTTTAGCAGCAAACATTCAATTGCCCGTCGACGTTACCGGGCGTATGTCAAGAAGGGTATTGCAGATGGGCGAAGACCTGAATTGGTGGGAGGTGGTTTAATTCGCAGTGCTGGTGGTTGGTCAGTTGTCAAAGCGTTGCGAACGAGTGCCGCTCGAATGAAGGGTGATGAGCGTATTTTAGGTGATGGAAATTTTGTTGAAAAGGTATTAAAAGAGGCAGGGGAAAGTTTGGAACGTAAGTACAAGCTTGAGGCAAAGGGGTACGATTTTGACTGGTTGGTTCGGCACGTGGCTGTGCTGTTGGATATTGAGCCAAATGATGTTTTAGTGCGCGGCAAATATAAACAAACTGTGAAAGCACGCAGTTTACTATGCTACTGGGGGACGCGGGAGTTAGGTATGACGACCATAGAATTGGCCCAAAAACTAAATTTAGCTCAGCCCACTATAAGCCAATCAGCTATGCGAGGGCGGAAAATAGCCTTGGAGGAAGGGTTAAAACTATTAGAACAACTCAACCAATAATCCAATGGACGTCCCCAAAAGTCCTTGCGCTAACTGCGGGGTTTGTTGGTTATGCCGCTAAAAAATATAACTGAAATAAAAGAACAGTAATCTGACGGAGATCGGTATGCAACAGGTAGCATTGAACATCATGTTTCATCGGCACAGACCGGATAGTGAGCATCGAAAACGGAGTGTTCAAAGTCGAACACATTGGTGAGGACGGCAGTGTCAAAGCCATCGGGCAGAAAAGCATGAGGGAGGTGAACGGTCAGTATTTCCGCTCTTATGATGAGGCATATCGCTATATGCAGGACAGAAAGTTCTGAGATGGCTCTCTGAACCTGTGTCCCTGCCTGTGACAAGCGGGCAGGGCGATCATGACCAGTCGGCTCCTTTGCCAACCTCTTAACTGCGATGTTAATCCCCAAGCAAAAAAGGAATCGGGAGCAAATGCAACGAAACATTGAAAGATTAACCACGGAATTAATCGGATTGCCGAAGAGAGAGCGTCTGGAAATAGTCAGATTTCTTCTTTTCCTTGATAACCGGTCTTCGGATTTCGATGATGCTGATTCCGCATGGGAAAAAGAAATCACGGACAGGATTCGTGCCGTTGATGAGGGAACAGCGGTCGGGTATTGATTATGACGAGGCAATGCAAAAAATTGAAAAGCGTTTTATACAATGAAAAAGATAATAATCCAAGTGAATGCATTGCATGGTAAACATTGTAAAAAATTCGTTGCACTGAGGCAGGTTGCAAAGAAAAAATAAAAAAAGTATAAATATGGTACAATATTAAAACTGCATCTGAGGTAATAGGAGATAAAATGTCTGTGGAAAACAATTCGGCATATAAAATGGATTATGCATCCATAAAAGATACTTATGCGTGTCCTTGCGATGAATCAAAAATGTATGATAAATTTTTAATGCCTGTAAAATCAAAAGGAATGTGGGTCTGGTTTGACGGCCAGGAAGAACCTTATCTTGATTTAGTTCTCAATTACAGTTCTGTGAATTTCGGACATTGTTATCCGCCCATTGTGAAAATTGTTAAAGAAGTAGTAGAAAGGGTGGATCAGATCCATTCATTTCATTCAAAAGACAAACTTGAATTAAGTGAATATCTTTCAAAAAAAGTAAGCACGGATGAAAATTACAAGGTATATTTTAACATAGGCGGTTCCGCGGCTGTTTCTGATGCTATCCGGTTATGTCGTTATACTACCGGAAAAAAATATATGATCTCGTTTGACGGCTCATTTCACGGAGTGAGTCATACGGCTGCTTCTGTGACAGATGACAGATTGGTGGCAAAAGAACAATTTGGTATTCCCATATCCGATCACACATTTTCTGTTCCGTTTCCAAGCAGACATAATGATGTGACAGTCAGTGACTGTCTGGGAAGGATTGAAAAGCTGATTTCAGATAATGATGTTGCCGGAATTATCGTTGAACCGATACAGGGAGCCGGGGGATTTATCATTCCAAAAGATTCTTTTCTTTCAGAATTAAGCAATCTTTGCAGACGGTGTGAGGTAAGATTGATAATAGATGAAATACAGGTAGGTTTCGGACGGGCAGGCTCCTTTTTTGTTTATCAGCAATACGGAGTGGAAAATCCGGACATAGTTCTTTTGTCAAAATCAATAGCCGGCGGCTATTTTCCTGTCAGTGCCGTCATAGCACGTTCCGACCTTTTTGCCAATGTACCCCTCAGAGGCACTGCTTTTCAAACTACTTTTAACAACAGTTCCCTGGGATTGGGAATAGCTAACCAGTTAATGAAATTGGTGGAGAAGGAGAAGATTTTTGACGGCATATTGGGAAAAGGGCAGATTTTTATGGAAAAACTGAGCTTTTTGAGTGAAAGTCCTTATGTCGCCAATTTGAGAGGGCTGGGGTTGGCGATTGCCTTTGATATTATTGATCCGTTATCCGGATTGCCATCGGACAGATCAGCAAAAATATTTGTGTCTCAATGTTTGGAAGAGCATGTGATAAGTTATGCCTGCGGTGTCAATTTTAACAGTGTTAAAATTATACCGTCATTAGTGGTTACCAATGAAGAAACAGATATTATAGCTGACAGGCTTGGCAAATGTCTGCAAAGATTTCATGACCGTATGAAATAGAAAGGTTACGGCCATTATGAAACTGCTGTATATTGGTGTTTGCAGGGAGAACCTTGAGAAATATTATCCGTCTTACATCAAGGGTGAATTCTTAAAGGATACATTCACGGATGCTGAATTGGCGGATGCTGTCACACTTAAAAATATTGATGTCTTAATGGTTGATGTTTTTAATACAACATTCACAGCATCCTTGTTGCAACAACTGAAAGGGCGTATAAAATTAATCAATTTTCTGTATCAGTCCATTGATTCTCTGATAGACTTGAAAGAAGCTGAGAATTGCGGCATAGAAGTCAGAAAACTGCCTGATGACATTTACTGTGATGAAGTTGCCGAGTTTGCGGTTGCCCAGTTATTATGTGCCTGTAAGGGCACAATCCAATTCGACAAATCTGTTAAAAACGGAGAATGGAATCAGGCAATAAACACAAACTTTTCATTGCGGGGCAAAACTCTCGGGGTTGTGGGCTTCGGGAATATTGGCAAACGTATAGTGAGGCTGTGTGAAAACTGGGGAATGAATATTTTGGTGACACGAAAACGTATGAATAAAAATCAGTGTGTTCCCAATGTGACTTTTGTTGATTTTTCTGATCTGATTGAGAACAGCAATTATATAATTTTTGCTCTTCCCATTAATAAAGACACTTTTCAGATGTTTAATGAGAATCATACGGAAAAGTTGAATGAAAATTCAATAATAGTCAATATTTCACGAGGAGACATTGTGGATGAGAACGCCATATATGAATCTTTGAGGTCGGGGAGATTATATAAATATTGTACAGATGTTTTTTCACAGGAGCCGGTAAATAAGGATCACGTCCTGCTGAACAGTGACAAAACAATATTATCTCCTCATGTGGCGTGGGCAACTGAGGATACTATGGAAAAGGCATATAGCGTGTGGTTTAACCAAACAGCCATTTAATAAAGCTGTGATTATAACGCCTTTCGGGGAGCAGGGCGGATTCCGGGCCTCCCCGAGAGGCGTTATAATCAGTAACAGAGTTTTATAAATGGTTTAAACAGAAGAGTCGGATAAGAGGTAATATCATGGAAGAAAAGAGTTTAAGCTGGTGGGGCGATGTGACAACAAGCAACAAAGAGGCAACCATCAGAAAGAATAAGGAAATAATTGGTGAAAGATTGGAATTGTTTAAAACAGTCAAAGAAATTTTGGAAGACGCCGGCATTGAGTTTTTTATAGAGGGTGGAACCTTGCTGGGTGCATACAGAAACGGTCAGTTCATTTATCATGATAATGATATAGATACGGGTTGTGTGAACAAAGAGTTTGTCAAGGTGGGAAAAGCATTAGACAGCAAACTGCCGGATAAGTATACCTATAGTCTGAGAACAAAAGTCGGGGATTATAGCACAAATACATTTGGCTGCTTTCCTAAAGACGGAGAAAAATATGTTGATGCTTATGGACAGGAGTGGCCTCTGAATATGATAGATATTTACAATTATATTTATAGTGAAGAAAAAAAATCTTACAGATTGGATCACGACAAAGTAGGGCGTGATGCAAAAGGAAATCCGAAATGGATACCGGAAGATATAATTTTCCCCTTGGCTACTATCATGTTTGAAGGTATGGAATGTCCCTGCCCTAATGACCCGAAGGCGTTTGCAGAACTTGAACAGGGTTATTTGGGAGAAGATTTTGAGTTTGATCAGGAAACGCAGTTGTTTGTTAAAATACGTTAAGACGTTTGTACTGGGGTGATGAAAATAAGCCAAAAATACATGCGTATTTGGGGACATACTATAATCTCCATGTCAAGCATAAAGTCCTGAGGTACCCCAAATCTAATTATCAGACAAAATTGCATATAACTCATCAAAAGAGAGAATTAGGTTGTAATAATTTCAATAGGATATATATCGGTAAAATATGGGAAACTCATCAAGAGTGTTAAAAATCGATTTGGGCAGCAGCCCGTGAAGACCCTTGTGTTTTGACTGTGTTTTGAAAAGAGGAGCACTTGATGGATCAGATATCCAAAAAAGTTAAACAATGGATTGACGAAAAAAAAGATCCCAGAAGCGCCCACTGGCAAGGAGGGCTTGAGGCAATACTGAATGTTTTTTCACCGTCTATGGAACCTGGCAAACTGATTCCTGTTCAGCCTCTGGAAAAAGATGACCTTCCTGTTTTCAAGGCTGCCCTGGAGGCAGTTGATCTAAGTCCCAACCTTACGGCTGCCTTTTTACCGCCATCTATTGCCGGATCCGTTACCCCCCCTGAACCCGCAGTCGAACTTCAGCGAATTGACAAGGGAAAGTCATCCTATAAAATTCTGATAGCCAGACCCGGCAAAGATCTGAGGATTTTATGCGCTGAAATATCAGAGCATGCAAAAAAACCCGGAATAGATATTTTCCAGTCAGGAGCATTATTAGGAACCTATAATTATGATACCCACCAGGACTGTCTTACATATCTACCCCAAGCCATAAGGGCACATATTTGGGGAAAGGGTAAATGGAGCCAGGATGAATATAAGAGATACACGATCAACTGGTTTGAAAAAATACTGGATCTTGACAAAAGCACCGTACATGTGGAGAAAGACTTCTCTTTTTTCCACAGCCCGACACTGATAAAAAGTGATAGAATCGATGCTCTTTTTACGCTTATTTTCGAAATTCTGGTTAAACGAGTCGGCGATCCTGATGATCAATTTAAAGATGCCATTTCATCAATCCGGAATATCAAAGACAAGGACGTTAGGGTTGTTCAATCAAATGAGCTTGCGGAAAGAACAATACTTGAACTTCTGAATTTGATGAAGGAATTGGAAATTGTAAAATTCGGCGAATTTTCAAACACAGAGAACGAACGGTTTAAAAAAGAATTCTCCAGAACTATCCAGCAATTAACCGACAGGATAAAGTAGATGGAACGAAATCGCCCATGACATTCGCACCTTTTGTATGGTTTACAATTTGTTGTAGTTCACCAACGCCGAATATTGAGATCAAAAAAGCGAGCTTTTTTTCTCAATTTTCCCGGTATATCCAATATTCCGAGGATTATTTTTTGAGCATAACGCAGAGATTGTGCGAAAAGACCATTAATCAACAGACTCATAAATGAGCACAGAACCCGCAATGGTGATAAGGGACCGAAGACAATAAAAAGGGGCTCCTGAACAGAAAGCCCCTTTTGTTATATATTATCATAGGGTTATGCTTATCATACTTAAGCTTTCTGATAAGCGGCTTCCATTTCCCGACGATCCTCCATATCCATGAGGACTCTTTCTCTGGCTTTGTCTATGCCCAGGGCTCTGCGCTTTTTGTCGATATGGGCGATTATCATTCCGGCCATCTCTTTGGGATCGGGGGAAAATCCCCATTTACCCAGACCCTGTTCCTCAAGCCCTTTAAACAGGAGTTTGTGAAACTTGGTCTCTTCAACAATGGGAAATGTTACCCCAAAAACAGTGTATACGCCTGAGGCAACAAAATATTGCCCTATGCTTATGGCTTTTTCGCTCATCCATTCGGGTGCGGCGCCGGCTACGGGTAAATCAGCAATACTATTTCCCAGACCACCTTCTCGAACCATTGCAGAAGCTGCAATCAGAATCCGGCTGTTGTCCACGCAAGAACCCATACCCAATACCGGCGGCATGCCGACGGTCTCACACACTTCCTGCAATCCTGGGCCTGCAAGGATTGCGGCTTCCGGAGTGGTTAAGCCGGCTTTGGCAAGTGCAATCTGAGAGCATCCGGTCTGGAGAACCAGTACGTCATTCTTGATCAATTCCTTAACCAGTTCCACATGAGCCCAGTCCTGTTTGACTCTGGGGTTGGTACAGCCGACCACGCCGGCAACTCCACGGATTCTGCCGTTGATGATATTGTCATTGAGTGGGGTATAAGACGCTCGGAAGGACCCGCCAAGCATGTAATTGATATACTCGTGGGAAAACCCATGGACCCCAATATTCTTGATTTTTGGGATTTCTATTTCTCTGGTTCTGTTTTTGAACCGAGAAATTGCCTTGATGACGATTTCATCGGTGCAGGCACTCGGGTTGTGTTCGTCCAGTTCAATGTGCTGTGCGCCTTCGATATGGCATCTGGGATTGGTGGTGATAAGATGGGTTCCATAACATTCAGCCACCTTGGCCAGACCCTGTTTGATACACTGAACATCCACGGTCATAGCATCTACTGCGCCGGTGACCAGAACGGCCTCCGTGGACATAAAGTTTCCTACATGGGGAATTCCGTGACGGGACATCATTTCCGCACCTGAACAGCACATTCCCACCAGATTGATACCCGCCGCTCCGGCTTTCTTGGCTGCATCAATGAGTGTGGGTTCATTGACCGATACCAAAATGGATTCAAAAAGATTGGGTTCATGACCATGAACGATAATATTGACATGGTCTTCTTTAAGAACCCCCATATTCACTTCCACGGCGATCGGAGTCGGGGTTCCGAAAAGAATATCGGATATTTCCGTTGCAACCATGGATCCTCCCCAGCCGTCGGCAAGGGCGGTACGATTGATCTGTGTGGTAATGTTCTCATAATGCTGATCCACTCCCATGTGAGTCCGATGCATCAGCTCCATAACCTCCCGCATAGCTCCCCTGGGAACAATACCGAGTTTGCGCCAGGTCTCCAGTGTTTTTTCAGGAACCCGTTTGGCAAATGGAATTTCCCCTTCCACCTGGGTATAGGTGCGCTCCAGTTCTTTGTAGAGGTCCATGGCAATATCATTAATCTCACGCCCTTCGACTTCAATGCCGATGGAAGATGCAACTTCCTCAAGCTTGTTCGGATCCTTGATTTCATAATCCGTGATATTACCCTTTACAACTTCACGGAAAAGATTGAGCATGCTCATTCCGTGGTCCGTATGGGCGGCACTTCCGGCAGCAACCATGCGTGCGAAATTACGCGACATAATTGTATCAATGGTCGCACCGCAAACTCCAACTTTACCATACGGATCTTTAGCGTTCAACCGGCAAGGTCCCATGGAACAATGTTTACAGCACGCAGAATCCGCACCGATGGGACAGGCTCTCATGCTGGCGGCTCGGTCAAATGCCGTCTCAACACCGTCTCTTTTGGCCTTTTCCAGCATTTGTATGGTGGCCTCACAGATGGTAGCATCCCTTGGGTTAATCTCTTTTTTCTTGGATAAAACTTTCTTTTTTTCCATTTTTACCTCCCTTTTTTGAAAGATTTATTATTTGGAGAGTTGACAATATGAAAATTAATGATAACAATTACTGTTAATAATATATACTACAATGTAACATGTCAAGTTTGGAAAATAAGAAAGCGACAGTTTATTATGATTTTTAAAAACAACTTTGTTCTAATATTATCTATTGCATTATTGACAGCTTTTAACTCCATAGTCTCTTTTGCAAATGAAGGGGGCAGCATGACTGAACATAAAACAAAATCTAACCGTCTGATTAATGAAAAAAGCCCATATCTTCTCCAGCATGCAAACAACCCTGTGGATTGGTATCCTTGGGGACCGGAAGCACTGGAAAGGGCACGCCGTGAAGATAAACCGATACTGTTATCCATCGGCTATTCCACATGTCACTGGTGTCATGTTATGGAAGAAGAGTCGTTTACGAACCCTCAAATAGCTGAGTTGATGAATGCGAATTTTATCTGCATAAAAGTTGACAGGGAAGAGCGACCGGATCTGGACAGAATTTATATGACGGCTGTTACGGCAATTGCAGGTTCAGGAGGGTGGCCCCTGAATGTTTTCTTAACACCCGACCTTAAACCTTTTTACGGCGGCACTTACTTTCCTCTTGAAGCAAGACCTGGAATGATGACGTGGCCGGATCTTTTAAGGCTTATTACCAGAGCATGGCATGATCCCGTACAGAGGCAAAAATTTTTATCTTACAGTCTGGATCTTAACAAAAAAATCGCTGATTATTTATCGTGGCATTCGAAAGATGCTTTGGTTGATATAACCATCCTTGATAAAGCCATGGATAAATTCGTATCAAGATTTAATACGGATTTTGGAGGGTTCAGCGAGGCCCCTAAATTTCCATCGCCATCTATTCAGAATTTTTTGTTTGCGTATAATTATTATGTAAATCATGGGAACAATAAAACACAATATGATAATAAAGCACTTGAAATGAGTACATTTACCCTTGATGCCATGGCAAAGGGAGGTGTTTATGATCAACTTGGTGGAGGATTTCATCGCTATTCCACTGATGCCAAGTGGCATGTTCCTCATTTTGAAAAGATGCTGTATGACAATGCTCAGCTTATTATAAATTATCTGGATGCCTATCTTGTAACTAAAAACAGGTTTTTTAAAAAAATAGCCGAAGAGAGTTTGGATTATGTACTACGTGACATGACCAGTACCGAGGGCGGGTTTTATTCAGCCGAAGATGCCGATAGTTTACCGGCGGAAAATAAACATAAAATGAAAAAAGAAGAGAAAGTGGAAGGAGCATTTTATGTCTGGACTGAAAAAGAGATAAATGACCTGTTAGGTTCCAAAACAGGTAAAATATTTTCATACAGATATGGTGTGAAACCTCAAGGAAATGCAGAATATGACCCATTTGGAGAGTTTAAAGGGAAGAATATCTTATTTATCGATCATTCGATGGATCAGGTTGTCAAAAGATTTGGAATATCCGAAAAAGAAGCAATAAAAATACTGGAAGTGTCAAAATTAAAATTACTGGCCACCCGGACAAAAAGGCCAAGACCACATCTTGACGATAAAATCCTTACTTCATGGAACGGACTTATGATATCAGCCATGTCAAAAGCTTACCAGGTATTGGGAGAAAAAAAATATCTTAAGGCCGCCGGAAATGCAGCCGATTTTATCCAGAAAAACCTTTATGATATGGAATCGATGCAGCTTTTTAGAAGATGGCGTGAAGGTGAAAGAAAAATTCCAGGTATGGCCGATGATTATGCATTTTTAACTCAAGGACTTATTGATCTTTATGAATCAGATTTTGATTTTAGATGGCTTGAACGGGCACTGAAACTTACCGATGAACAGATAAAGCTGTTTTACGATAAAGAAAACAGTGGATTCTTCATGACCCGAAAGGGACATGACAAAAATATAAATATTCGTATCAAAGAGGATACCGACAGTGTTATACCCTCCGCAAGTTCGGTGGCAGTATTGAACCTGTTGCGATTATCTCGATTTACCGATTCAAAAGAATATATTTCAATAGCCGAAAAGACAATGAGAAGTGTTTTAGCCAGAATTAACCAAAGCCCCGATCAGGCGGCGCAGTTGCTGGTATCCATGATTTTTTCTTTGGCCAAACCTGTGGAAATAATGATCGCTGGAGAGAAGAACAATGAAAATACTAGTTTGATGTTACAAAAGGTCTATGATAGGTATATTCAGGGGAGAATTGTTATACTGGTGAACAATGGTGATACCAGGCAAAAACTTGTGGGTCTTCTTCCCTTTATCTCTTCTGTTAAAAGAGTAAGTAAAAAGACGACCGCTTATATATGTACCAATCGCACCTGCAATACTCCGGTAACCGATCCAGAGGCCATAGATAGACTTTTAAATTGATCAACATACTCATATAGGAAAGGAGCATTTTATGGACTTTATAGATGTTATAAAAAATAGACGTGCTGTTAATTTTTTTGATCCGGATAAAGACGTTTCGGATGAAACGCTGAAAGAAATTATTGAAACCGCGGCAAAGGTTCCGTCCGGTTTTAATCTTCAACCGTGGAGTCTGATTATTTTAAGGAGCCATGAAGAGAAAATGCGCCTTCAGAGTCTGGCCTGGAACCAGCCTAAAGTCAGCGAAGCGCCAGTAACGCTAATTGTGCTGGCTGATCAAGATGGATGGAAAGAAGGCCACCGGTTTGCTGAAAAAAATTTTCAAGAGATGATCAAGGCTGGAGCCATGGCAGAGGAGCAGCGTCAATGGTTCTCGGATGCCTGCACATCTCTTTATGGGGAAACTGAAGAGAAACAGCAGGCCTTTGCCTGTAAAAATACGGGCTTTTTTGCCATGGCGCTGATGTTTGCTGCCAAAAATCTTGGACTCGACACCCATCCCATGGACGGATTTGACCACGAAGCGGTGCGAAAGGAATTCAATATCCCGGATAATTACTGGATTCCACTTCTGTTAGCTGTGGGATATTTCAAGGAAGGCATGGAATTAGCTCCTCCCAAATGGCGTAAAACCGTTGAAGAAATTATTGTAAAATTCCATTAAGTGTGCTTTGATACTTTTGGTTAAAAATTTACGGTGAAAGGATACTCATATGTTTGACAACCCAGTGAAAATATATTCTCTGAGCACTTGCAGCCACTGCAAATCCAGCAAGAAATTCCTGAGCGATTGTGCGGTCATGTATGACTTTGTTGATGTTGATCTTCTGGAAGGAGAAGAACGTAGGACCATACTGGAAGACATTAAAAAATTCAACCCTAAATGTTCTTTCCCTACAATTATTATCGGTGATAAAGTCATAGTGGGGTATAAGGAAAATGAGATAAGGGAGGCTCTGGGACTGTAATGGAAGCCGGAAAACTCTATGAAATGCTAAAAAAAGCCCAGGAATCAAAGGGCTACTATTTTAACGAGGATAGAGACCGTGTCTTTGAACTGCTGGAGGCTTTGATTACCAATAAAGAGCGATATGGCTACATGGCATGTCCTTGCAGACTTTCGTCCGGTGACAGAGAACACGACAATGATATTATCTGTCCCTGTGTCTATCGGGAACCGGATGTTGAAGAATACGGGAGCTGTTACTGCAACCTTTATGTGTCAGAAGAATGGAATCGTGATAAAATCCCACATAAATATATCCCCGAACGGCGCCCTCCCGAAAAGATTGTTTTTTAACTAACCGCACTTATTTCAGCAGTCGGGGTGTTTTTCTTATAAAGCTTTGTAAATAACTTAATGATTGATCAGCAGCGAAATCATGCACTGTTTGAATACATTATAAATCGTTAATATAGAACAGCATCCCAGTCAACCTCACATTTGGTCTTGTTTTCTACGGCTATTTCTTCTTGTCTTTAATACGACGTTTCCAAAAGGCCATCACGCCATCCTTGCCGAAAGAAATTTGGACTAGCTCCCAGCCCTCACTTCCCCGGTTGTTCAGAATATCAGCCAAAATTCTTGTCTGATCTTTCGAGACTTCATCAATACCGCATTGGCCAGCCTCAGAACAAAAATAGATGACCTTATCAAAGGTATCTGCTGAATGACGGGTAATCTCATATTCAAAGCGCTCCATACAGCCTCCTTGTTCATTCTTTTTGCAATGAACTTATACCCTATCCGTACTATAATAATTTTATGTTGTCTCTTAGCTGGGCTATTTCAATGCCGAGGCTAACACATTGCTTTCCTCCCATGCACAATTCAGCGTCCCCGTCTTCGAGAAATGTTCTGAGTTCGTGATGATCCTTTTTCAGGTCCACTACCCATGCTTTTT